>Ga0268262_10003556_pt1 | contig 16794 bp, 15 predicted proteins | sample TergutNc150P3_FD_190354 | JGI IMG/M metagenome (GOLD analysis project Ga0268262, IMG submission 190354) | Nasutitermes corniger P3 segment gut microbial community from laboratory colony in Florida, USA - Nc150 P3 (SPAdes) (version 2) | ecosystem: Host-associated > Arthropoda: Insects >... | reverse complement strand
CATAAAGACGCTTAACGTTACAAAATGGACAGCTAACGGCGGCTACAGCAAAAGACCCGCCACAATCCCCGTATGGGTGAAAAAAGCAGACCCTTCAAAGCTGACAAAAACCCAAATTGACGCCATAAGCGCCGCAACGCCGCAGACAGGAACTGTAACCTTCACATGGGACGGCACGGACAGCAAGGGCGCGGCTCTTCCCACAGGCGATTATGCGCTTGTTATTGAAGGAACCTTACGCTGGGAAAATCAAGTTTACTATCGCGCGCCCATTTCTCTGGGCAAGGGAACCATGACGCCGAAGGTAAACGTAGAGTATGTTGGAGACGCCGCGGCGGAACGCGCGATGATTAAAGATGTAAAAGTGCGGGTTCTGCGGTAGTTTTCATTTTAAGCAGTAGTTTGGTCGTTCAGTATGGACTTAATTTCTTTCCACTTCGGCATATACTTGCCGACAAACGATTTAAACCGCTCGTTGTGGTATTTTTCCAAAATGTGAGCTAGTTCATGCAGGATAATGTATTCAAGACACTCAGGGGGCTTCTTTGCAAGCTGCAGATTCAGACAAATCTTTCTTGCTTTAGGCTTACAAGTTCCCCAACGGGAAGTCATATACTTTATTTGCCAACTATTGCATTTTAACCCCGTAATTTTTTCCCACTTAGGAAGAAGCCGTTCCACTTCATTTTTCAATTGCTTGCGATACCACTCCCGAATAAATTTTTCACGCTGTGCCGCAGCCGTGTTTCTTTTAACAGTGAAGATAGCCTTATCGCCCGATAACGCGAGTGAATTTTTGCTCCCGTATTCAATTTGTAAATAATACGGTTCTCCCCACACATAAAGCGTTTCGCCCGAAACATACTTACGCTTGGATTGGCGAGGCTGTTTATCAAATCTTTCAACTTGTTTTTTTATCCAACTGATTTTTGAACGCACAAAAAGTTCAATCGCCTCATTACTCATGGAGAGCGGAGCGGAGACTGTTACATTTCCGTCGGGCGGCTTAACATAGAGGCGCATTTCTTTTACGCTTTTTTTAGATATGTTGATGAGTATGCCGGAAATAACAAGCGTCATATAATTTTTTCTCCTTTTCTATTATATCATTTGCAGTTTTTAATGCGTTCAGATTATCTTCCCGTTCGGTAATATTTAATATCATTTTCCCATAAACCCCTCATTTTATTACCGATAAGTAATATTTACTTGATTTTTCGTAAAAAATGCATTATTCTTACCGATAGGTAATATGGAGTAAATTATGAAAATAAAAGATTCCAAGTCCTTTGGAGCGGCTGTTCGGGCATATCGTAAACGACAGGGAGCTACTCAGATACAGTTGGCGGCAACGGCAAACACCGGGGTGCGTTTTATAGGCGATCTTGAAAACGGAAAACCTACGATACAGCTTAACAAAGCTTTACGCGTCGCTGATATTCTTGGCATAAAAATAGAAGCGCTCAATATTAATGAGGACGGCAAATGAGCAGAAAGCTTAATGTATATCTTTGCGGAGAAAAGACAGGCGTTTTATTTGAAGATGATTTATTGCAGTTAACGTTTCAATATGATGATAACGCCTCTCCTTTATCTGTCCGCTTGCCTGTAAGATCGGAAATTTATCCGCACGCCGCAGCTTATCCGTTTTTTGAAAATTTAACTCCTGAAGGCGATATTTTTGAAATACTCACAAAAGACCATGTTTCCGGCAATAATGTTTTTTCCATTCTTAACAGGTTCGGCGGAGATTGCGCCGGCGCTGTGGCTTTATATGAAATAACTCCTGATAATAACGGCGAAAACATAACTGAAATATCTTCCAAAAAAATTGCGCAAATAATCGACAGACTGCCGCAGGACCCTTTGCTTACAAGCATTGAAAAGCCGCCTCGTCTTTCATTGGCAGGGGCTCAGTCAAAGTTTGCGGTATATAAATCAGGCGGAAAATATTATCGTTCAAGCGATGTAAATCCTACAACTCATATAATTAAAATCACCAATAAAAGATTTCCTGATTTATTGGAAAACGAATTATTTTGCATGAAGCTTGCAAAAGCTATTTTATCTAACGTTCCTGAAATTGAACTATTGGAAGCCGAAGGGCGTCCGTATCTTGAAATTACAAGATATGACAGATACGTTAACAATAACAAGTTCCGCGAAGGCGGAACAGTTCAGCGTATACATCAGGAAGATTTTTGTCAGGCGCTTGGTATTGTTTCCAATAAAAAATATCAGACAGGCGGCGGCGCAAAATTAAAAGACTGTTACAGGATTATTAATGAATTTTCTGAAAATCGCCTATCGGATATTATCCGGCTTACGGAATGGATTATTTTCAATTATTTAATCGGCAATACGGACGCCCACGCAAAAAATTTGTCTTTGCTTCACAACGATTCAGGAGTTAAACTTGCCCCATTTTATGATTTACTGTCAACCGAAGTTTACCCTGAAAAAACCATCGACCATGAAATGGCTATGCTTATAAACGGAAAAGGAAAATATAGTTCCCTAACCCCTAAAGATTTTATCGCATTGTTTGAAAATCTGGAACAAAATGCCACAAATATGATGAAGACCATAAAAGATAGATTTGCAGGTTTTGTTCCTGCTGCTGAAAAAATTCGCAAAAATATGCCAACCCCGGATATGCCAATCTATAAAAAAATAATAGCGATTATCAAAAAACGCTTTTACGTCTTATTCGGATAAATTCAAGAGAACTTTTACAAATTATTTACTTACATTAAACATAATGAGCATTTATTGTTCCTCATCATTAATAATAATTTCAGGAAAAAGAATTTTTAAATAGTCCCGCCGCCCATATATAATTCGATCAACAAAAATAGTTGAGTCTTGATGTCGGTAAAAGATCAAATAATTTCCGCTTACTAAGAAACGATAATCAGTATCAAAAGGAAGTTTCGAAGACAACGGTGTACCGATGCCCGGCATATCTCTTAATTTTTTTATGTTTTGGATAATTCGGGAAACAACATTAACAGCAGCGATAGGATTTTCTAGCTTTTCGGTAATATATTCCTTTATTTCTCCAAGGTCTTTACTTGCTTCCGGAGAGATCAAAAGTTTATTCATTATACACCCAAAACAGCTTCAATATTCTCAATCGATTCCCAACCCTGTTTCTCTCCGGCTTTACGTCCTTTAGCAAGTTCGGACATCAGTTTTACACTTGCATTTGTTTTTTCATAATCTTCCATATCAAGAAGCACATATTTTCCCCTTCCATTTTTTGTTAGAAAAACAGGATTTCCGACCTTTATGTCACGAAGAACTTCTGTGTAATTCCGTAAATCAGATACAGGTTTAATACTTGGCATATTTGTCTCCTTTTTCTTGCTGATAAAATTATAGCTAAAATTTACGATAAATTCAACAGCAAAAAACAAAAAAATATTAGGTATAGTAAGAAAAATTTGTGAATGTTAGAAGAAAGGGGTTGAACCCTTTGATTCCCGAATTTATTTTTCAAAAATAGTTTTTTAACTTTCTTAAAAAATTATTGAACGCGAAAAATCTTTAAGCCAGAACCGGGAATCGAACCCGGGACCTGCGCATTACGAGTGCGCCGCTCTGCCAACTGAGCCATCCTGGCTAAATAACAGCACCGCGTTTAAACGGTGTTACTTACAATAAAATCAACCGGCCCGGGCACAAATGAAAGTTACCTTGGCTGGTAATGCAAGCTTGCCTTTAGGTAAGCGTCAGTGCCGCTTCAAAGTATATAATTTTTAATTCTTTGTGCCAATATTAAAACTCCAACTCAACTGCGCCGATAGGCCTTATTCGCAAGACAGTTACCGAACCTGCGCCGAATACGGCTTCGATGTGCGCGCGGTAGGCGTTCATTGAGTCCAGCGGGACATATACTTGAATAGTTCCGGCGAAACCGCCGCCGTGGACTCTGCATGCGCCGCGTAGTTTTTGTTTGCGGAAAAAATCTTTTGTCAGCGCGAGAGCTGCGGCGATGCCTTGAGCTTCAGGGTGGGTGGGAGAAAATACGTTTTGTAAAAACTCCCAAGAGGAATCGCCCGATTCGTTGACTAAATCCAAATAGCGGCTTAATGCCTGTTGTTTGTCGGCGGCTGTTGCGGACTTTTCCATTTCCAATAAAAATGCGGTCATTGCGTCTACTCTTTCGTTCTCATCAAAAAAATGCAGGGAACGCAGTAAAGCCCTGTCTCCGAATTCTTCTCTTATATCTGCGGCGCGGGAAAGAACGATTTCTTTTCCTAATTCGCCTAACACCGGTTTGCCGAAAAAACCGGCGACTTTTTTCATTTCCGCCGGAATGGAAGCGTAATCCGCCGTAAGATCAGCGTGACTGCCTCCTGTGTTCACTACGCAGAGAGAAAAACCGGCGGCGGAAGGATCAAAATTGATCTGCTTGATTTCCGGGCAGGCAGTGTCGGCAAAATTAATAGCTACAGCGCCCCCTGATGCGCACGCAGCCTGGTCCATTAATCCGCAGGGTTTCCCAAAATATTTGTTTTCCGCGATTTGCCCGATTTGGGCGATCTCAAGAGAACTGCGTTTTCCTTCGCCGTATAAAGAGTCGAAAATTCTCCCTAAAAGCGTTTCAAGCGCGGCTGATGACGACAATCCCGAACCGGCAAGCACAGTCGAATCTGCGTTAGCTGAAAATCCGTTTATACCGCAGCCCCGCTGTTTTAATTCGGCGGCAATTCCCCTTACAAGAGCCTCTGTCGTCCCTTCTTCTTCGGGCTTTGGCTGTAAATCAGGATTGCCGTTTTTATCTGTCAATTTAACCGTTACATCAGGGAAACCTGTTGAGCGGAAAAAGACAATATTATCGTTTCTTTTTTGTACAACGGCGGTATTATCCAATTGAATTGACGTCGCCAGCACTTTACCGTGATTATGGTCGGTGTGGTTGCCGGCAAGCTCGGTTCTTCCTGGAGCGCTGAAGACGCGCAGATTTTCTGCCTCAGAAAAATGCTCCTGATCTCTTATTCCCGTTATCAGTTTCCTGTAACGCTGTCTTGCATTATCTGCTTCACTTTCACCGTAAAGTTCGTTAAATGTTTTTGATGAGCGATCCGATTCAATATTTTTTATCAGTTCGTTTATATTCATTTTTTAACCCCTGATTATTTTGCGGTCTTTTCCGTTTTCAGAAATACAATTAAGTAATCAATAAAGGAAATAACGGAAACGATAACTGAAATTATAAAGATAACAATAGCGCCTGTTTTAAAATAAGGAAAAAGAAAATCATATATTTTCAGCCTTTGGATACTGACAGTCAGAAGGGCGGCGCCTCCCGCAATGATATATGATACGGTTTTTATTTTTCCGCTCATGCGCGCGCCGAGTGAAGTGCCCTTTTTTAACATCAAGTTACGGATGAAAAGTATACCGAATTCGCGGTAAATGACGAGCAAAAACAAAATTGCGGGGAAAATACCGTCGACAACAAAGCACAGGAAACATGTTATCTGCATTAATGTGTCTGCGAAAGGATCAAAAAGTTTTCCGAAATCGGAAGTTTGATTGAGTTTGCGGGCGGCGAGTCCGTCAAGCAGGTCGGTTATTTCAGATAAAATAAAAATCAGCCAAAGAACAGGTATAGTCCATGCTGAACCATGATTGAACAACAAGGGAAAAAAGCCGGGTGAAAAATAAACAATAAAAAATAACGGAGTTAAAAATACCCTAAAAGAAGTCAATTTATTTGAAAGGCTCATACTTGATATTGTCCTGTATAGAAGAAAGTGTCAATTAGAGCCGTCTATGATTTCTTTTCATTTCCGGCGGAATCTTTTTTCTCAATAAGTATAGGAATTAAAGAGAAACCCAATTCACTGCGGATTTTATTGCGTAAATAAGAAATATACGCTTCGTTTACCGCTCTTGAACGCGAAGTAAAAAATATGAATTTTACGGGATTGGCTGATTTTTGCACCGCGTATTTTATTTTAAAACGAGTCTGCGGTCCCGAGGGAGGCGGATGTTCCGTAAGCCATTTTTCCAGCGATTGATTAAGCTGCGCGGTTCCTATTCTAAGGTTTAGCTGCTTGTGCATTTTAATAATTGTGTTTAATAAATTATCAACGCCGGTTCCGTCTTTTGCGCTGACAGGAATAACAGGCGCGTATTCCATTTGCCCGAAAAAAAAATGAATCCTGTCCGACGCGTTTTTAAAAGTATTTTTTTGCTGAGGCATAATATCCCATTTATTCAGCGCCATGATTATGCCTCTTCCCTTATCATGCGCCAGAGCCGCAATTTTTTTATCCTGTTCGGAAAGTCCTTCCTCCGCGTCTATCATCAAAACGACTATGTCCGCTTCATCAATTGTTTTTATGGCGCGGTTGACCGAATAGTATTCGATATTTTCCGTAACTTTTGATTTACGCCTGATTCCCGCGGTGTCCAGAATAACAAAATCCCTGGATTTCCACCTGAAGCTGCCTTCGACAGTGTCTCTTGTAGTGCCGGGTATATCGCTTACAATGGAAGCGTTAGTTGAAGTAAGCCTGTTTGACAGAGTGGATTTTCCTGTGTTGGGTTTTCCAAGAAGGGCGATACGTATGATTGAGTTTTGGACTTCGTCCGTTTCTTCGACCTTTGAAAAGTCAAGTTTTTTGATAATTTCCTGTTCAAGTTCGCCGATATTGTCGCCGTGCTCTGCGGAAATCATCAGGACTTTATCAAAACCGAAAGTGAGAACGTTCCATGCGTCAGTCTGATGTCTGCCGCCTTCGGTTTTATTTACTGCCGTTATAAGTTTGCCGCGATACGGACGCAGAAGACTGATAAATTCCTCGTCTTCGCTTGTTATCTCGCCTGCTTCAAGCAGCAGGACGATGAGATCGGCTTTTTTTATTGCAGCTAACGTTTTCTCAACTACCAGTTTGTCTACAGGCGTAAAAGTTTTTTGGTTTTTGCTGTCAGCCAGTTTAAAACCGCCGGTATCGACAAGCCTGAAAGGTTTTTCACCTATAAAACAATCCGCTTCTATAGGGTCGCGCGTAACGCCCGGCGTCGGGTCTGTAATAGCTTTGCGTTTGTGAAGAAGACGGTTAAAGAGAGTAGATTTGCCTACATTGGGTCGTCCGGCAAGAACTACAACGGGAAGGTTTCTGTATTTTTTATGTTCTGTTCCCATTTTTACCCCTGTAAGCAAACATTTTAGTAAAGGCGATAAGGTTTTTGTCCCTGACAGCGGCGAGCATGGCAATTCCAAGCAGAATATAGACAATTGCGCCGATCATTAACGGTATGCCGTAGGATACAATTCGCCCCCTGTTCGAGAAAAACGCCAGTAAAACGGGAGACAGGAAATATACCGGAATTGCAGCTAACACGGAAAGAGTTATCAGCTTTAAAATGTACAAGAGAACGGAACTGAATGCCGGTGTCAGCGTTATGTTTGGTTTCTTCCTGAGAAAAACAAGGAGTAAAACTGTATTTATCGCGCTTGCAAGAGACAGAGCAAGGGCAATTCCCGCTCCGTGTAACAGTCTTACGAGAATTAAAGCAAATAAAATATTAAATACAAACGATATTATTCCCGCAAAAGTAGGCGATTTGGTATCGCTTTGGGCATAAAATGCCGGAGCTAAAATGCGGTTTAAAGCGATAAAAAACAAGCCCGGCATATGAAAAGTGAAAGCAGATAGAGTAAGGCTGACAGATTCTTCGTTGAAATTACGGGTTTGGAAAAGAAGACGAATTAAACTCTGTCCTTCAACAAGGGAAAAGAAAGTTATGGGGATTGTTATTAACGCAATTATATTCATGGCTGAAATTAACCGTTTATTGTAAATATCCCATTGTGAGGATTTTGAATATTCCGCAAGATCGGGAAGCAGTACCGTTCCGATAGAAACGGCAAATACGCCCAGTATCAGTTCCTGAAGCCGCAGCGAGTATTGAAGACTTGATACTATGCCTTCGCCGGCTCTGCCTGCCAAGGCTGTAGAAAAAAGGTCATTTAACTGATATGCGGCCATTCCGATTATAGTGGGGCTGATCAATCGCAGTACTTTACGGGTCCCCGGATTGGTCATGGCTCGTTTTAATCCGGTAAAAAAGAATTTCTGTCCCTGCTTAATGACAAACGGCAGTTGGATACCCGCGCTTAAAAGTCCGCCTGTAAGGATTCCGACAGCCATTGCTCTTGCGGGGTTTTGAGTGTAGGGACTAAGTCCGTAAGCGCAGAGAATAGTAACTATGTTTAATAAAATCGGCGCAAAGCCCGACGGAGTAAAAATATGAAAACTGTTTAAAACTCCCTGAAATAATGCAGCTAACGATATGAAACCGAGAAAAGGAAACATGATTCTTGTAAGAAGAACGGTTTCGTTATATTCTTCCACGCCGAAAAGCCGGACAAGCGCAGGAGCCGCAAGTATTCCCGCCATAACCATCAATGTTACGAGAAATGTAAGGACGGTGAATATACACGATAAAAAGTCGCGCGTTTTCCCGCGGTTGTTTTCCAGCAGATATTCCTTGAATGTCGGAATAAAGGCGACCGATATTGATCCTTCCGCAAAAAGGCGGCGGAACAAATTAGGCAGCAGAAAAGCGACGGAAAAAGCGTCTGACAATGAACTTGTTCCGAGAAAGCTTGCCTTGGTCATTTCCCTTAACAGTCCCAGAACTCTGGAAATTAATGTGAGGAATGACAGAGCTGAACCTTTTCGAATCAATGATCTTGCCGTTTGGCTGTTATTTGCAGATTGAGAGTCCTTGCCGGCAGTTTCGGGGACAGAACTTAAATTATCAGTATAATCCTGCATAATCCATTCTCAATATTACAAAGTTACAAAAAAGGGCTGCCTGTTTCCAGACAGCCCTATAAAAACACAAAAAATCAGAAAGTTTGCGCAAAGCGTAAACTTCTAAAGTAAAAACTGCGCAACAGCTTTTACTAGTAATCCATTCCTCCCATACCGCCCATTCCGCCGCCGGGCATAGCCGGAGCTTCTTTCTTTTCGGGAATATCCGTAATGGCGCACTCGGTAGTGAGGAGCAGGCTTGCTATTGACGCCGCGTTCTGCAGCGCGGAACGGGTTACTTTGGCAGGGTCTATGATACCGGCTTTCACCATATCAACCCATTCCATTTTAGCCGCGTCAAAACCTACGCCTTTTTTCTCGTTCTTTGCTTTTTCCGCGATAACCGCGCCGTCAAGACCGGCGTTTTCAGCGATTTGGCGGATCGGCTCTTCAAGAGCGCGTTTCACAATTTTAAAGCCGACTTTTTCATCATCGGTAAGGCCGGAAGTATCGGCTTTATCCAGGGAAATAGCCGCTTGAATCAGCGCAATCTCGCCGCCGGGGACAATGCCTTCTTCTATTGCGGCGCGGGTAGCGGACAGGGCGTCTTCTACGCGGTGTTTCTTTTCTTTTAGCTCGACTTCGGTAGCCGCGCCGACATTAATTACCGCTACGCCGCCTGCCAATTTCGCAAGCCGTTCCTGCAATTTTTCGCGGTCGTAATCGCTTGTCGTATCTTCAATCTGCGCTTTAATCTGGGCGATTCTGTCCTGAATGTCCTTCTGTTTTCCCGCGCCGTTAATAATTGTTGTGTTATCCTTGTCAATCTTGACAGTTTTGGCTTTGCCGAGCTGGGAAATATCGGTGTTTTCAAGCTTAAGCCCGATTTCTTCGGAAATAACTTCGCCGCCCGTTAAAATCGCAATGTCTTCCAGCATTGCCTTGCGGCGGTCGCCGAAACCCGGGGCTTTTACCGCGCAGGTACGCAGTGTTCCGCGTAAACTGTTTACAACAAGTGTTGAAAGAGCTTCGCCGTCGCAGTCTTCGGCAATTATAAGGAGAGGCTTGCCGCTCTGAGCGACTTTTTCAAGCAGGGGAAGCATATCCTTCATGCTGGAAACTTTCTTGTCATGTATGAGAATGAACACATCTTCATAAACGCTTGTCATGGTATCGCGGTCTGTAACGAAATAGGCGGAAATATATCCTCGGTCAAACTGCATACCTTCAACAAATTCGATGGAAGTGTCCATAGTTTTTGATTCTTCTACAGTGATAACCCCGTCCTTACCGACTTTTTCCATTGCGTCCGCGATTGTTTTGCCGATCTCCGTGTCGTTGTTGGCGGAAACAGAGGCAACGTGGGAAATTTCTTCCTTGTCCTTGATGTCTTTGGAGTTTTTCTTGATTTCTTCAACTGCGATTTCGACAGCTTTATCAATACCGCGTTTAAGTTCAAGGGGAGTCATGCCTGCGGCAACCGATTTAAGCCCTTCTTTGACAAGGGAATAAGCCAGTACCGTTGCGGTTGTGGTTCCGTCTCCGGCGACATCGTTTGTCTTGGTGGCTACTTCTTTCAGAAGCTGCGCTCCCATATTTTCGTATGGGTCGGCAAGTTCCACTTCTTTCGCAACTGAAACCCCGTCCTTGGTTACTGTGGGCGCTCCGAATTTTTTGTCCAGAAGAACATTGCGTCCTTTTGGGCCGAGTGTTACTTTAACGGCCCTTGAAATCTGCTCAACCCCGGCAAGCAGCTTGCGCCGGGCATCTTCGTTGAACAATAACTGTTTTGCCATAATACTTTCTCCTCTTTCTTATTACCGGACAATTCGCAGCGGCGAAGTCCGGTATTTAATTAATGAATTGCGCTCCGATTGGAACGGTAGACCCACCATGGATCCATTTATAAAATATCAAATTAGTAAAAAAACAGCAATAGGGGAGAGAGTTTTTTGAGAAAGAACATTATTCAGGGCGGGAAGCCTGTAACTCCCCGTTCGCCGGTGATTTTTCCGGTTTTGCCGGCGCAGAAACCAGTAATTCCGCCAACGCGGCGGCTTCGCTTTCCGTCAAGGTAACGCCCTTCCCCATTTTTTCATGTCCGGGAGCCCAATCCCTGACATCAAGTTTCGGGGCTCTGCCGTTCCATGAGACCAGATTTAACTCTTTTTGCCAGCCGCTTTTTTCCGAGGAAATGACCCCGAAGTGCTTAATTATATCGAATTTAATGTTTTCCATAAAATGATATATCCAGTTTATTCATAATTTACAATAAAATACAAGCGAACAGTTTTTCTCGGTAAAAAACAGTTCCCTATTAAAAACCGCATAAATATTTTCTTTACGTTTTAATCTGATGTTCTGTCCACTTCATCAGCATTTTTGCCAATTGCTGAACCGACATTCCCATATCGTTTTTAAGCCAGTGCCAGATCAAACCGATAGAACCGTGTATCAGAAAAACGGAATAATACTTCTTTGTTTCTTCATCCTGCTGATTTTCGGAAATATATTTTGTTACCTGTTTGTGCATAATGAAATGATGAAACAGCTTCTTTTGAAAATCTATATTGCCGTTTTCGCTTAAAAGCACCTGAATAGTATCGCCGTTATTTGCAATATATGTGAGCATTTCTTCAAGCATCTGGGTGGTATCCTTTCTGCTGTGCATATCCTTATACTTGTTCAGTATATCCTCAAAATAGGCGAGAGTTTCTTCTTCCGTCTGTTTCAGTAAATCGTATTGGTCTTTATAATGGGCGTAAAAAGTTGAACGGCTTATATCCGCAAGCTCGCAAATATCCTTGATAGAGATACTGAGAATCGATTTTTTTTTCATAAGTTCCATAAGGCTGTTGCGCAGTACCATTTTGGTATAGCGAATCTTCCGCTTTTCTTTTTGTTCCAAAAAGTCCTCCTTACATTTAAACTATTTTCAAAATCAGGTTAATTCTGAAAAACTTCATTTTTGCAAAAAATATATTTTATCATACAAAAACAAAGTATTTTGTACAATACAGTACACATTTAATCGAACTGTCTGTTGTTTTCAGTTCTTTGTGTAGTTTATAGTACAGGAAAAACATGGGAAAAATATTCAAATATCCGGTATTGATTGTCGGTGTTGTTATTTTAATCACGGTATTCATGGGGTTCCAGCTTCCCCGCGCTCAACTGGACAATAACAACATTCGTTTTTTACCCGAAAAGAACCAAGCCAAAATTATCTCTGAGTATATTGATGAAACCTTCGGCGGGCAGGTGATGATTCTAGTCGGGCTTGAGCGCCCCTATCGAACGGTTTTTGAAAAAAGTTTTCTTGAACGTATCCGAAGGTTCGCGCAGGCGGTTGAAAATACAGAATTTGTCAAATCCGTTAATTCGATTATGTCAACGCAGTATATAACGGGCGACAATGACAGTATAGTTGTTTCGGATTTAGTTCAGGAAAATTTTTCAGGAACTGATGAGGAAATTACCGAACTTAAACGCCGAATTGCGTCATGGGATTTGTTTAGAGGTTCCCTTGTTTCTGACGATATTTCGGCTACGCAGATTCTTATCACCCTTAACGCGCTGACAGCGGATTTTACCCGTCCTGAGGTTACCCGCAGTATAGAGAGAATCCGGGAAATAGCGGATGAAATATTTACAGGCGAGGCGGAGGTGTACATCACGGGACAGCCTGTTATCAATGCGGTAATAAACGAATCAATAATTGCAGACAATCTGTTGTTGATACCATTGGTTGTTATAGTTGTATTGGCAATGCTGTTTTTTTCGTTCAGGCGTTTTGTCTTTGTTATCCTGCCGTTTTTAACCGTCATAATTGCGGTTGTCTGGACTGTAGGAATGGCGGCGCTGTTCGGGATTAAGCTTTCGGTGATTACCACGATACTGCCTGTTATTTTAACCGCGGTTGGCAGCGCATACGGCATTCACATCGTTACCCACTACATGGAAGATATACGAAATAAAACCCTTACAATTGATGAACACAACGATTTAATTTTGCTTCTTGTAAAAAAACTGATTAAACCGGTATTCCTTGCGGCTCTTACTACTATGGCTGGTTTTATTTCGTTTTGTTTTACGCCGATTGTCCCAATGAGAGAATTCGGTTATTGCGCCAGCTTCGGCGTGCTCGCTTCTTTCGCCATATCTGTATTGTTTATTCCGGCAATGTTCCTGCTTAGGGGTCCCCGTATAATGAAGGAGCGGAAAAAAGAACAAAACGGAGAAAGCCGCTTCAGCAATATCATTGCGGGAATTTTTCTTAGCATTGCTGAGAAAAAGAAACTTGTAATTGTTCTTGCTGTTATGGTCGCTGTCTTTTCAATATACGGTCTTTCAAAAGTTATTATTGATAACGCCGTAGTTGAATTTTTTCAGAATGAAACTGACATAAGCCGTTCCGACCGCTTTATCCGCGAATATTTTGGGGGCTCAAAAGATTTAAACCTTGTAATACAGGCTGACAGTACTGAAGAACTTCTGCACCCTGATATATTGCAGGCGATAGACGGACTTTCCTCATATCTGACCAAAAATGTTACGGCTGTGGGTAAAGTTGTCGGCTTTACGGATATAATCAAACGGATCAATCAGGTGTTCAATGCAGGCGAAAGCCCCGAAGGACTGCAAATAGTTACATCGTATAACGCGGACAGTTTTGGTTTTAATAATAACGAAGATTTTGGTTTTGGTTTCGGAGATTTTAGTTTTTATGATGACGCCGTTGCGGAAACGCGCGGGCAGGAAAACATTTTTGATATAAACCGATACAGCGCGGCTGATTTGTTAAGATTTCTTGACAATGCGGCGGGAAAATCAAATGACTTAAGCGGCAATGATTTAGTGCGTGAATTAAAACGTCTTACAAATTATGAGGGCATGGCATATTATGAAATTCCGGCAGACCCCAAACGTTACGGCAAAGAGACAAAAGAAGAACTCCAGCGATTAATTGCGAATTATCTTGTATTGCTTGCGGGTGACGACGATTCCGGTTACTCCAACGATCCCCTTGAACCTACGGCGATCAAAATAATGATACAACTGCGCACAACAGGAAGCAAAGATTCCCAGGTTGTTATTGATTTGATTAAAGAGTACATTTCGGTGAACTTTCCCAAAAACGTCAGGGTGATAATCGGCGGAGGCATAACGTATGAAATGGCAATTACAGATTTGATTTTTAACTCGCAGCTTATTTCGATTTTTATTTCCGTGCTGATAGTGTTCCTTATTGTAGCTGTTTCCAACAAGTCGCTGATTGCGGGAATAATCGGCGCAGTGCCGCTGATGCTGGCGATCCTGTGCAATTTTGCGGTGATGGGTTTTTTGGGTATCAAGCTTAATCTCGGGACCGCCCTGATTGCGAGTCTTGCGGTAGGTATCGGCATTGATTACACCATTCACTTTATCGAATTCTTTAAGAGAGAATACCGGTCCGGAGAGCAAGACTTCCTTCGCAAGACTTTTATCGGCTGCGGCAAAGCCATTATCATCAATGCTTTGTCCGTGGGCGCGGGGTTCGGAGTGCTTGCATTTTCGCAGTTCAGAATCATTGCGCAGCTTGGCGCGCTTATAGCTTTAAGTATGCTGATAACAGCTCTTGTAAGCCTCACTGTAATACCGGCTTTACTTTTGATTATAAAGCCGCGATTTATATACAAATTTTAGGAGTGTGTCATGAAACAAATGATCGTATTGGCAGTGTTATTAATCGGCGCGGAGTTCCTGAACGCTCAGGACGCCTCGGCTACAGCCGCTTCCATAATGAATTCCGCAAAAAACCGGATTCAAATGGATACTATTTCTTCCCGTTCCCGCATGGTAATTACAGCGAAGGACGGAAGCACAACAGAGCGGGTTATCGACCAGTATTCAAAAGACGGTCCCAACGGAGGGCGTACCGTGATAGTGTTCCAGCGTCCCGCCAATGTAGCGGGAACGCGGTTCCTTACTATGGATAATGCCGGAGGCAATTCGGATAGGTGGATATTTTTACCGAGCCTTGGCAAAGTACGGCGGATTGCGGCATCGGAAAGCGGCGGCAGTTTTATGGGGACAGATTTTTCGTATGACGACATCTCAACTATGGACAGGGATATTTCTCTTGATACCCATACGCTGTTACGCGAAGAAACACTGAACGGAAAAACCTGTTATGTGATTCAATCCGTTCCTAAAGACAGTTCCTTTCAGTATTCCAAAATAATAGCATGGATTGACAAGACCAGTTTCTTGATATACAAGAGTGAAATGTACAACCGCCGCGATGAAATGGTAAAAGTAATGGAGATGTCTTCTTTCAGCGATGTACAGGGACGCCTTACACCCATGCAGACAAAAGTATCCACAGTCGGAGCGGGAACCTCAACGACAATTTATATGGAAATTATCAAGTACGATGATCCGATACCCGAAGCGGTTTTTACAACCGCCTATCTTGAAACCGGAAAAGTACGTTAATGTTTATTACAGTAGAGTTGTTTAGAAACTTCAATTTCTAAACAACTCTGATTACATTTCCGCCCTTAACACAGAATACTCCGCTGATAAAAAGTTTCTCTTTATCCGGCTTTTCAAGAACACCCCGGTTTATAAGTTCTTCCTCAACAAAAGCTATAATCTTGCTTACATAAATCGTTACCCATTGGTTTATCTGACTGTCGAGCCGCTTGGGAACAAAGGCCTTAAAACTTTTATGAATAACAGTAATCAGTTCGGTAAGCATATAATCAAGTTTGGCATCAGCCTTAATAAAAAACTCTTGAAATTCGTCATACTGCTTTCTCTCAAAAACAGGAAAATTTAATTTATACTTGTTTCCGTCTTTAACAATCAGATTCTTCTGAAGAAGCCTTACCTTGTCATCATCCGTTAAGGCATTGTCGGTTATATAGCCGTCTTTTGATTTATCAATAATTTTATTATCGTAAATCCATTCAATACCGCCGGTATGAAAAACATCATAAGAAGGATATTTGCTGTTAAGAAAATAGTAAATTAGGTCTAAGTCTTTTTCACGGCCTGTTATAGCGATACCTAAATTGGCAGTGTAAGGAGACGAATTATCAATTTCCTTCTCATCTACAATAAACCATCCGTATCCGCCGTCAAGCCGGGGAGGGAACGGTCCGTCTATGATTTTCAAATCTTCCTTGATTCTGCATATCTTCTCATGAAGGACAGCGGGAAGCGCGATATACCCAAGTCTTTTCATACCCAGCTTAGAGCCGTAGAAATCCATCCTTGAAATATCATCTTCATGCTCGTTAAAAAGCTCCGTAAAATGATCGGCAATGCCTGCAATAAAAGGAGCGAAGTTTACTTCCATTGCCCGTTTGTCGCACAGGCGAAGCACTATGAAATTTGCCGCATATTTGTTTCCGTCTTCTTTTATAGCTTCGCCGTATATCAGCCTCGGCAATTCGTCCTCAATGTACATTGAGGGAAGTCCCGTTTTCAGGCTTATTTCTTCTACAGTGAGCGGCTTTTCATACGCCGCCGCGCATATAGCCCGAGCGACTTGGCTTTGCAGATATTTATCCGGACTAAAAAAGCCGCCATTACCGGTATCTGTATTCCAGTTAATAGGTTTATATACCTTATCCATTTTATTTTCTCCTATCCTTGCTTTAATTTTTTTACGGCCGATGTTAAGCCGCCATTTCACCGTCGTTTCCGTCAGCGAGTAGTTTTCGGCGATTTGTTTTACAGGCAGCCCCTCAATGTAGTAATCAACCAAAATATTCCGGTACTCGCAGGAGAGCGTATGAAGCTGTTTGAACACCTGCCGGTATTCGTTAACGATTATCATCTCATCAACAAAATCATAATCGTCCCTGATACTGGTAAAATCGTATTCAGACTGTACTTCATCATGTTTATTACGCATATTGATAAATCTCGCATAACGGTTATGGGCAATACGCCATACCCACTTTTCAAGAGAATCAATATGGTATTTTTTGACGCCGTTTAATATATGAACCATAATTTCACT
>Ga0268262_10003555_pt1 | contig 16799 bp, 14 predicted proteins | sample TergutNc150P3_FD_190354 | JGI IMG/M metagenome (GOLD analysis project Ga0268262, IMG submission 190354) | Nasutitermes corniger P3 segment gut microbial community from laboratory colony in Florida, USA - Nc150 P3 (SPAdes) (version 2) | ecosystem: Host-associated > Arthropoda: Insects >... | reverse complement strand
TTTTCAATATCCTCGTACATGGTATAAAATTCGTCATTATCCACTCTTTGTGCCTTTTGCATTATAGCCTTAGGAGTCAGCCCTCTATCTCCAAGAGACGGCGTTATTTTCTTTACGATTTTCACCACATGCTTTTTATCTTCCTCCTTGATGTAAATTTCTTTCACAAACATTTTATGGGATTTAATAAAATTGACATAATCCTTAAAAAAGTGAGGATTGCAAAAATATATTTCTTTGCTTGCTTCCTCCCGGAAACGAAAAAATTGTTCTTTGACAGCATTCTCCACCTGATCCGCATCCTTAACTTCACAAGCAAACAAATATTTGTAAATATTGTCTTTGGACTTGCCGGTCATATTATTATATTCTTTCAATCTACGTTCAAGGTCGCTGGTCTTGCCAATTTTGCATTTTGAAGGTTCCAACGATGCCTGAACACTGTAAATATACTCTTGCATTTTTTCTCCGTTTATCTAATTGAGAATATAGAAAAGAAAAAAACTTAAAAATGCTTTACCATTCTCAAATATTCCTTTGCGCTTTCATATTCAACGCTTGAAATAAAGTCAAAAAAAGGCTCGCAGTTGCCTTTGTTCGCCAAACTTATGAGGTATATATAATCGCTTCTAAGTACTGGTGGAATAACTGCGATGGGATAACCAGCTTGCAACAATGCGAGGTTCATAACCAAGCGAGCGGTTCTTCCGTTTCCGTCAATAAATGGATGTATGCTTGCAATGCGCTCGTGTAATTTAGCTGCAAAAGTTATGGGATGCAAGGTCGTTTTCCATTCCGGTATTTTTGAAAAAAATTCTCTCATTAAATCTGGAATCTCTTTGTATTTGGGTGGCAAATAATCCGTACCGGAAATAAAAACTTGCTCTTGCCTGTATTTGCCCGCTTTTTCATCGTCTATTCTGTGATAAAACAACCTATGCAATTCAAGGACATCTTTTTCAGTAATCTGCTCATTTTTTGCAAGCTCATTCAAAAGAGAATAAGCCTCGCTATGCCCCAAAGCTTCGTTATGCTCTCTAATGCTTTTGCCGCCTATTGTTAGTCCTTCTTCAATAATGACCTTTGTTTCAGATTCCGTAAGCGAGTTGCCTTCCAAAGCATTGCTTGCATAAGTAAAACCTATTCTATAAAACTTTTTAAGTTCAGTTAGCAAATTTTCTCCAAAAGGGCGATAGGAATCTATTTCCTCTTTTAGTTTATCCACCTCGCTGATTTTGTTTTGGTATTTAACGGGCATTTATAAACCATCTTATTTGCGGGATTTTAATGTCTGAAATTCGCTTTCCGTTAAGAAACGCGCCCCAGTCTTTTCCAATTCAATGCGGCTTTCTCGCAAATACTTATGGTAGTTTTTCACCGAACCATATTTGTTCATAAGCCTCTCGCGAATCCGATAAACTTCATCTATCGGGTTTTCATCAATATAGTCCATTTTCAGCCTCCCCTCTCAATATATCTTGCCTATACGCAGTTATTAAATCCCTGCTAGTTCTAGCTGTTATCAAGCTAGGTATTGTAGTTTCTACATAAACGCTTTTTTTTTGCGTGGGCATATTTGCAATATAGAAAAATAGAACGCGGGAATAAGGCAAAAGTGCAGGTGGCAGAATTTGAGTTTTAAATAGAACTCTGCAACTGGTCTATGCCTTCTTGTATTTTTTTGTTTACATAGCCTTTGCTGAACCCAAAGACTGCGGCTACTTCGTCTGCGGTCCAGCCCTCGCCAAAAACAAGTTCAACAAATAACTGCGAAATTGGGCAGGGCATTCCCGAAGCCTTGCCAACAGTCCATACGGGAGCTTGGCTGTCTCTCAAAAAAAGATTTCCTTGGAGCAACCATTCTTCCTCTATTTGCTTTTGCTTTCTTCTTGTTCTAAAATAGTCTATGCAACAGTGATATGTTATTGAGTAGAGCCAAGTTTTCACAGCAGACTGATCTTTAAAAGTTTCTGTGCTGCTGAGTATTTTGAAAAAAACCTCTTGGCGAATATCTTTTGCCATAGCCGGATTTTTCACAAAACGCTCGCAAACCCTAAGCACAAATTCTGCATTTTCAGCCCAAAGTTCAGATATATTCATAAACAACCTCCAATTATGCCTTTGATATATATTATTACTGGGCTATTTGCGCAAAAGCCACGCATTTGGCATACATCTGTTTGCAAAATTCTGCATTTTTCTACATTTAATACGATGCCTTTTTTGCTAATCCTCTTTTTGCTTCTGATAGCTTGTTCCGATAATTTGCTGCACAGCGAAACAAAACCGCTGGCTATTGAACGTATATCTATTAAAGTTCAAAATAAATCAGACACGGTTTTAACAGATTACTCCATTCCCTATACCGACACAATTTTAAAAGGCGATACAATATTTTTTTATGCAAAAATAAATCCACCAAACGAAAGGAGTTGTTATTGGTCTATTGAATCAAAAGAATATCCTTGCCTGCCTAGAAACATATATTCCTATACCTTTGATTCTAGAGGTCTTTATCCGATAAAATTATACGTGTTAGATAATTTTGGCGACACTTTGTCTGCAAACATATTCATGAGAGTTTCTAGCAAACCAGTTTGCAATAGAATAAACCTAAATTTTTTTCAAGGCTCGCCTATTTTTAAATGGAATTGCCAAAATACAGACGACTCAGCCGAGCTAACTTACAGATTTATACTCAAAACAAAGGCAAAAACAGATACCCTATTTTTGAAAGAAGATTCCCTGCAACTTGGTTATTCCTTGCCAAGCGATTATTGGAAAGTTCAACTGAATGCAGAAAATAGCTACGGATTCAAAGATTCCATCGAGCTTTCGCTATGATTAAAAATATTCTTTTTTTCCTTGTAATGGCAGCATTCTTAATATCCTGCTCTGATAGCGATAAGTTTGATGCTAACAGCAAATCTAAAATTGAATTTGAAGTTTTTTATAGAATATCTAAATGCCAAAATAAACCATGCATATACGCCTATGCAGATATATTACCAAGAGATGGCGAAGAAGAATATTACTATTATTATTGGCTTATAGATGGAGAGCGCCTTTATAGGCATGATAACAAAGATATGAGAAGAGAAAGCATATCTTACGGTGAGCATTTTTTAGAATTTGTTTTGATGGATAATTTTTTTGGCGATACTTTGAGCGATGGTGGTGTTATTCAAGTTGATGAGCCGCTTGAAATTACCCTGCTTTCTCCGATAGAAGAGTATAGGGCGGCAAAAACCGATACCATTGTATTTCAATACAAAATAAGCGGCATAGACACTTGGGAAGAAAATCCGCAAACAGTTGTTTATGTTTCTACAGATGAAAATGTTTGGGAAAATGGAAAACCTATAAAAGATAATTTTTTGCTCCCACCGCTGAATGAACGGGTTTATTATTGGGGAGTTAAAGCAATTACCAAACAAGACACTACATTTTCGGAAACAAAGAGTGAGGAGATTAGGAGCGTATGGATAAAAAACTGATGATAAGCATAATGATGGCGGTGGGTCTCTCTAATTCGGCTCCTTTATTGATGTTTCCCCTTGAATCCGATTTAGACAGCAATATTTTGGCTCTTTGGGAAAATTCCATTAAGCAAATTTTTAAAGAGGCTGCTTTTGAGCCTGTGAAAGTTGATCAGAATTATTTTGCACAGTGCGAGAACGTGGAATGCGCAATATCTTCGGCAAGGGTAGCCGGAGCGCAGGGACTTTTCAGGGGGCGTTTGCGTGCAGAAGGTAAAGATTCCATTAGCCTTAGGTTTCACATAGATTGGCTTGCTAGCAATTCAACCCCCCAAAGCGATATACAAGGCACAGCCCCGCTTTCGTGGGACGATGCCATGAGGAGTGGAATTTTATCGAAGCTTTTATCTGGAATAACGGGCAAAAGTACGGAAGTTGAAATCGCAAAAGGTGAAAAAACTTATGTAAGTGTTGAAACTAACCCAGAAAATGCCGTTGTTATGCTAAACGGAGAAGCTACGTGTTCTTCACCGTGTGAATTTTTAGCCAGCGGTTCCAGAGCGCAAATTGCGGCATATTGGCAATCTGGCGATAATATATGGGCGGCAAAAACCGATGTGAAGTTAGGAAAAGACACTACAAAAGTGTTGTTAGAACTGAGGCGCACATACTCATACACAGAAATTCGCACATTGCCAGAAAGTGCTCTGATATATCCTGGGGGCTTTTTAGACTTAAATTCAAAGGCTCTAGGAAAAACGCCGTATAGGTTTCACAGTTTGCCCGGAAATACGCAAATTCGTCTTTTTCGTGAGGGCTATAAAGACACTTTGATAGACGTTAATGTTGATGCCTTGGAAAAACAGGTTCAAATTGTGCAATTAAATCCTATGACAGATGCGAGGCAAATAGCGGATCAAAATCTTTTCATAAAAAGCCAAACAAAGAGAAAAATAGGACTAGGTCTTTTAGGTGGCAGCGTAGGGCCATTCACTGCAGGCACCTTGCTCTGCATTCTAGCTAGAGACGATTACCAAAAAGCCCGTGAAATAAAATCGGAACTATCTCACCCCTCCGTTGGCGGCGAAAATTTCAAGGCAAAAGTAAAAGAAAACCACAATGCTGTTGAAAGAGGAGACAAAAAAATCATTTTTGGCTCAAGTTTAATAGGAATTTCGCTGATTTTAGCTGGAGTTGGTTTTTCGATGAGTTTTTAATGAATTTCTCTAAAAGCTATTTCTTATTCTTTGTAACAGCGTCAAACTCTACAAGATTTTTTTTCCATTTGCCGCTTTTAAATATAGCGTAGTTTGAAATAGGACTACGATTTCCATTTGCGAATTCGCTGGCCGCACCTTCTATGTTATCCACAATTTCCTTTATCTTTCCACTGACAACTTTGTTGAAAATCCCAAGATTCATAATAGAATTCAGCACCGCACCGCTTGGCGAAACAATGGAACGAAATTCATAAGACACAGAATCTTTGTTTATCTCTTTCAAATCTAAAATAGCAGTTGCAGTTCCGTGCAACTTCCACGCAAGTATCTTTGTTCTTCCTCTGCCAAAAAACACATTGTGCATTCCGGGTTCCCTGCCTGCACTATCGTTTAGCAGCCAAACAAAACTGCCAAACAGATTATCGCCATTATCGCCGCTAAAAGCTTTTCTGTCTGGGGTATCGTATTTTATGGTGTATTTTGTTTTTCTATAAGCGTTAACCAACTGTGCAGTGAAATCCATATTATCAAAGAGGTATACCATCATTTCTTTTGAAACGGGAAGTTTGCCGTTAAGTTTGTAAACAACTCTATATTGACGCCCCATATAGCGATACAAATCGTAAGCTTTTGGGTTGTTTGTTTTTAGACCTCTATTTTTAAGTTCTATATAAGGAGCGCAAAACTCAGTGTTGTATTTAATATCGGGATTTGGTTTTTTTTCTTCTGCGCTGCATTGTGGAAAATCGTAATTAAGGCACTGCTTAACACCAGAACACATAGCCAAATGCCCAAGACTTGGTGGTTCGTTTGCATAGAGAGTTGAGAATAAAAAGAATGCAAATATAAATGCAAATTGCATGCTCACTTACCCCCAAGCTCTACAGAACGGTTTACCGCTGCTTCTATCGCTGCCATAACTGTTCCCCTAAATGCTCTATTCTCAAGTTCCTCCATTCCAGCGATTGTTGTTCCTCCCGGGCTGCATACATTTGCTGTTAGTTCTCCGGGGCTTAGTTTGGAATCTCTTAGCATTTCTATTGAGCCTTCTATTGTGGATAAAGCCAAATTCATTGCCACATCGTGAGAGAGTCCCACTCTAACTCCACCCATTGCCATTGCTTCTACGAATTGAAAAACAAAGGCTGGGCCGCTGCCAGAAAGCCCTGTTACCGCATCCATTTGAGATTCAAGAACTCTAACTGTATCTGAACACGTAGAGAATAAAAATTCAACAGTTTGCAGTACACTTTCTTCAACTCCTTCACTTGCTATGGCAACCGTTCCTTTTTTCACCACAACGGCAATATTTGGCATAGTGCGAACAATATTCTTTCTTTTTAAAGCCGAGTGCAAAGAGGCTAGTTTTACCCCTGCCATAATGGAAATTATAATAAGATCTTTGCTGGAATTTTCCATTTCTTTGTGCAAAGTGGCGAAAGTTTTTGAAAATATTTGTGGTTTCACACACAAAAATGCTATATCTGCTTTTGAAAAACCCTCGGTTAAAGAAGTTAATCTTGTGGCTTTGCTTTTTTCTGCGATTTTATTTGCCCTTTCATCGTCTGGTTCATAAAAAAACACTGCGCTAACCGGATAACCGCTATCTGTGAGGGCATTCAAAATTCCGCCACCCATGTTGCCTGTACCAATAAAAAATATGTTTTTTGCTGAAGAATGGTGGTGCATAAATTATTTACTCCTTCATGGCAGCCAAGAATGTTTCGTTATTCTTGTGATTTTTCATTTGCTTTTGGAGCTGCTCCATAATTTCAACAGGGGTGTGGTCTTGCAAGAATCTGCGCAAAATCCAAACGTGGCGAAGCTCGGCTTCGGAAATCAAAAGCTCTTCTTTGCGCGTACCGGATTTGAATATATCTATGGCGGGCCAAATACGTTTTTCGGCTATGCGGCGGTCTAGCACTAATTCCATGTTGCCAGTGCCTTTGAATTCTTCAAATATAACTTCGTCCATACGGCTTCCGGTTTCTATTAGAGCGGTACCTATAATGGTTAGCGAGCCGCCAAATTCAATTTTGCGGGCTGCGCCAAAAAAACGCTTTGGTCTTTGCATTGCCATAGCATCCACACCGCCGGAGAGAATTTTGCCGGAATGGGGAATAACCACGTTGTTCGCTCTTGCAAAGCGGGTTATGGAATCTAAAAGTATAACCACGTCATCGCCTTGCTCAACAAGCCTTTTTGCTTTTTCCAAAACCATGTCTGCAACTTGGGTGTGGCGTTCTGGCGGTTCGTCAAATGTTGATGCCAAAACTTCGCCTTTTACATTCCTGCGCATATCGGTGACTTCTTCGGGGCGCTCGTCTATCAGCAAAACCATTAATTTTATCTCTGGGTGGTTTTTGCTTATGGCATTTGCAATGTGCTGCAAAAGAACTGTTTTGCCTGTTCGTGGCGGTGCAAGTATAACTCCGCGCTGCCCTTTGCCTATGGGTGTAAATAGGTTCATTATTCTGGTTGAAAGTTCGCTTGTTTCGTATTCCAAATTTATTCTCTGAAATGGATGCAAGGGAGTTAGATGCTCAAAGGCAACGCGCTTTTTGGCGTGTTCGGGTTCTTTGTAGTTTATGGTTTCTATGCAGGTTAGGGCAAAGTATTTCTCTTTTTCTTTTGGAGCACGAACTTGGCCGGTTATTGTGTCGCCTGTTTTGAGTTCGTAAAATTTTATCAAAGTTGGGCTAACGTAAATGTCGTCTTGGCCGGATAAATAGTTGTGGTCTGAGTTTCTCAAAAAGCCGTAGCCTTCGTTTATTATTTCCAAAACACCTTCTGAATAAATTGGCATTCCTTCTTCGTTAGCGGCTTTTGCTTCTAGAATGCGGTAAATTATGGCTTGCTTGCGCATAACCTTGATATCTGGCAGGTTTAGGTCTCTGGCAAGGGCTTGAAGCTCAGGCATATTTATGGAACGGAGTGCTGTCCATTCCTTGCGAGCTTTCTCTATGGATTCTTTGTCTATTTTTGGGATGTCTTCTGGAGAGATGTCTTCTACATAAGGGCGATATCTATTGTTGTTTTTGTTGCGGTTTTGATTTTGGTTTTGGTTGTTGTACCTATTGTTATTGTTGTTATTATTATTGTTGTTTTGGAATTGCTGCTTTCTGTTATTGTTATTGTTGCCGTTGCCGTTGTTTCCATAATTCCTTTGCTGCTGCTGGCGGTTTGGATAGCCTCCTGCGTTGTTTTGGGCATCTGCTGCTTGCTCTGCATTTTGAGCAGGCATTATCGGCGGAGGGGGAATGTCTGGTACCATAACGCCTATGGGCAGCATGGTTTCTGGTGCGTGCGCCGCAGAATCTGCTTGTTCAGGACCATCATATTCAATATCTGGCTCTGCATTGCTGACGTGTTTACTCCTGCGAGGTTTAACGCCAAGGTTTTCCAGCTCTTCTCTGGTTTCGGGTGGAAGCTCTGCGTCTTGCGGAACTTCATCTGACAATAGTTGTTTTGAACGAGGTGCCAAAGGTAAAACTCCTTTTTTGAATTTTAGTCTAAAATATGCCTTTGCGCAAAGGGAATATGCAAGCATATTTAATTGAATTCCCTTGATTGCTCTAAATATAGAAAAAAATCAGCGTGTTGTCAAGGGATAAATATTCCCCCCTTGAATGGAGATTTTTTAACAAAAATCACCATTCGTCCCCCCGTTTTTTCCGCTCGGAGAGCTAACGGGGGGAACGCCACAGCAAAATTCAGAGTTAATCAGTGGCTACTATATTTTTTATATTAGGCACATGGCAAAAATTTTGGAGAAGGAACAACTTTCGGGCGATGTGCATAAGTTAGTTGTTGAGGCTCCCCTTATAGCAGAAGAGAGGCTGGCGGGGCAGTTTATAATTTTGCAAACAGATTTAGAGGCGGGGGAGAGAATTCCACTTACGATAGCAGATGCAAATAGGGAGAGGGGCACAATAACCTTGATTGTTCAGGCAGTTGGCAAAACGACAATAGATTTATCTCAGTTAAACGCAGGCGATGATATTCCAGTTTTAACAGGCCCGCTTGGTTCGCCCACACATATAGAGAATTTTGGGAATGCGGTTTGCGTTTGCGGAGGCATTGGGGCTGCACCTATGTACCCTATAGCTCAGGCTCTCAAAAAAGCTGGCAACAAAGTGAGCGTTATTTTGGGAGCTAGGCAAAAAAATTTGATAATAATGGAGAGCGAATTGAAAAGCGTTTGTGATGACATAACAATTTGCACAGACGATGGATCTTATGGGCGCAAATGCTTGGTGACAGAACCTTTAAAAGAACTCTGCGAAAATTGCAAACCCAATTTTGCCATAGCTATTGGCCCTCCTATAATGATGAAATTCTGCGCAGAGACAACTCGCCCCTACGGCGTTAAAACTTATGCAAGCCTCAACAGCATTATGGTGGACGGCACGGGAATGTGCGGTTGCTGCCGAGTGACGGTTGGCGGCGAGGTTAAGTTTGTGTGCATAGACGGACCTGAATTTGATGCGCATAAGGTTGATTGGGAAAATATGATGAAAAGAATGGGTACTTACAAGCAGCGCGAAGCCCTTGCAAAAGAAAGGGTGCTTAATAAAATAAAAGATTGCAGGTGTGGGGACAAATGAATATTTATTGGCTTTTTCAAATAATTCTGGGGCTTTTGGGTCTTAGCTTGCTTGTTTTTATACACGAGCTTGGGCATTTTTTAGCGGCTAAGTATTGCGGAGTTAGGGTTTTGACTTTTTCAATAGGCTTTGGAACAAAGCTTTTTAAAGTGGAAAAGAACGGAACAGTTTACTGCATATCTGCTATTCCTTTTGGCGGCTATGTGGCAATGGCGGGCGAAAATCCCGAACAAGCTCGCGAAGACAGACCAGATGATTTTCATATGCAGCCTATTTGGAAAAGGGCTTTGATAGCTTTTGCAGGCCCAGCATTCAACATAGTTTTCGCTTATTTCCTGCTAACTGGAATCTATATGATAGGCAACCCAGAGCCTATATCTGACAAGCTGGTTATTGGAATTGTGGAACCTGACTCCGCAGCGGAAGAAGCTGGCATCGCAGGCGGCGACACAATTTTTACCATAGACGGAAAAAAAGCAGAGGGTTGGGAAAAGTTCCGCGAGGAAATGGGCATTAGCATTTCCAGAAACATCGCTTTGGAAATTGGAACAAAAGATGGCAGAAAAACTGTGAACATAGTTCCAAAGGAACTCAGGGATTTGGGCGTTGGTACAGCGGGCATTCACCCGAGGCACAGGGTTTTTGCAGCGGCGGAGCCTTTGGGAGATTCTCCTGCCGGCAAAGCTGGCATAAAACAAAACGATACCATTTTAAGCGTTGACGGTTACACAATAGGCTATTACCAAGATATGATAGACATAATTTCTGCATCTGATGGAAATGCTGTTGAGGTGGTGTTTTCAAGAACGCAAAAAGACGGCAAAATAGATACTTTGAGCGCATCTATAAGTCCACTTTGGAACGAGGAGGCGGAGCGTTATTTAATTGGAATTCAAATGGGGCTTGCCCAATTTGACGAGTTGCAGGTGATTCACAAGCCGCTGGACGAAGCTCTTGCGATGGCGGCAAAAAAAAGCATCAGCATGGGAACCAGCGTGTTTCGCTACATTCACCGCATTGCAATAGGAGAGGTTAAGTTGAGGGCTATGAGCGGTCCGGTTGGCATTGTGCAGGTTATAGGTTTGGTGTGGCTTGAGAATTTGCAAAGAGCAGTGCTTTTACTCGCCCTCATAAGCATAAATTTAGGTGTTATGAATTTGTTGCCCCTTGCCATAACAGACGGCGGTCTCCTTTTGTTTTTGCTCATTGAAAAGATAAGAGGCAAGCCACTTTCTCAAAAGAATCAGGCTCGCATTCAGCAAGCAGCAACCTCATTTTTCATAGCCCTGTTCTTTTATATAACATTTGTGGATTTGAGCAGAGGCTCAATGTTAATGAAGTAACTTGCATAGCACAGCTTTTTGCGCGTGCAGGCGGTTTTCAGCTTCTTCGTAGCTCAAATTTACCTGCAAGTTGTCCATAACGCTGTCTGTTATTTCTTCGCCCCTGTGCGCAGGCAGGCAATGCGTTACCTTGCAGTGCTTAGGTGCGAGCGCAAGCAACTCATCGTTAATCTGAAAAGGCAAAAAATGTTCCCTCTTGGATTTTTTCTGTTCCTCTTGCCCCATGCTAACCCACACATCGCTGTAAAGAATATCCGCATCTTTAACGGCTTCTTTTGGGGTGTTGAAAGTTCTGTATTTTGTTCCCATTTTTTCAAACAGGGGTGAACAGATGTCTATCACATCCTTTTTTATTTCATAGCCTTTGGGGCAGGCAAGGGTAAAATTCATTCCCAATTTGGCGCACAAATTCATAAGGGAATTTGCAACATTATTCCCGTCTCCTATAAAGGCAACGGTTTTTCCTTTTAAATCATTGCCAAACTGCTCCACGCACGTTTGCCCAAAAGCCAATGCTTGGCAAGGGTGAGAGTCGTCTGTGAGGGCATTTATAATGGGTATGTTCCCGTAGTCGGCAAGCTGATCCACCAGGCTTTGCTCAAAGCAGCGCACCACAAGCCCATCCACCCAGCGCGATACGCATCTAGCCACATCTTTAACGTCTTCTCTTTTGCCAATGCTCTCTGGATTGAGGAATACCGGCATTCCACCGAGCTGAAAAATTCCAACCTGAAATGTCACAATGGTTCTAAGCGAGTCTTTTTGAAAGAGCATTCCTATGGTTTTACCCTTCAAACGCTCCGAATAAATGCCATTTTTAACCTCGTGCTTCAAACGAATAGCTATATCTATGGTTTCTAGAACACGACTAGCATCCCAGTCGCGCAGGCAAAGCAAATGTTTTGAACGATCCATACATTATTCCGCGAAAAAAAACAAATAATATAGAAAAATTCTGCGATAACCGCAAATAGTAGGGGCGCGATTAATCGCGCCCCTACTATTTTGCAAACAACTGTATGCAAAATATGCGACTTTAATCTTTTTTGACCATTTTTCCAATATTTGTAGCTATATTCAAACTATGTCCAGAAAAACAGCACAGCTATTTGATTTGATGTTCAAGAGCATAATAAAAGACGCAAGTTCATCCGCAGTGGTGCATTTGATAAACGGCATTTACAAAAAGAACTATCCATTAGATACAAAGGTAACCATTGAACCAAACGAGCTTATTAAGGAACACCCTAAATCCTGTAAAATGGAGAAAATTGTCTCCGATATAATAATAACCCTGCATAGCGAAAACAAAAAAGACACTTTCTTATTGGAAGCACAGATAAATGACGATTTGGAAATGATACTCAGGATTTTCAATTATAGCACTTTAATTGCACTGGATAATAGGACTGTTTCTGCTGACGGCTCTTGTATGAAAATAGAGATGCCCTCTCCTGTGGTGATTTACTGGGAAACGAGCAAAACGGAAGATGTAGTTTCCGTTGAGATAAAGTTTCCAAATAACAAAAGTGTGACGTATGAAATACCAACGTTCAAGGTGTTACAACACTCTGTTTCCGAGTTGGAGAATATGGCTCTGCTGCTTCCATTTTACATTTTGAAAATTCGTAAGGAATTGGGTAAAAAAGGCATAGATTCCGCTAAGAGAAAAGCATTATCCAAGAGGTTGGAGGCTTATGTAATAGAGATAGGCAAAGTTTTCAAAAAGCTTGTGAAAAATAACTATATTACAGCAAAGGATGCAGCTATGCTTTTGCATAGGTTGTTGAATATGAATTTGGAACTCTACGGTGAGTACCCAGAGTTTGTGGAGGTAGATATGACATTGAAGCAGTTGGTATATACAGGCATAGATGAGGCTATTGAGAAAGCTGAAGCCAAAACGGAAAAGAGAGTTAAAAGCCGAACCGCTAAGGCTATGAAAGCTGGTGGTGAGGCTATGGATAAAATTATGCGTTATACTGGGCTTTCACGCCGCGAGATTATGGCTTTGTAGTTGTCGTATTGGGTTGTTGTGTTGCACTTTACTATATTTCAAAAATATGATATTCAGGTTGTTGAAATACCTCCTTTTCATTCCAATTAGCCTTTTTGCCCTTGAAATACAGCGCGATGCCGCAAATGCTTTTATTTTCACAGACGGCGTTGCAGGTTTAAGACAAGGTCCCTGCCTGGGTACGCCAGAGAACGCAAATTACTTCGGTAGCGCAGAGGTTCCGGGAATTCCTTTTAGAACTTATGTAATAGCATTACCATCTTCACTACCGCCGAGTATCAGTTTGGAAAACATAAAAAGCGAAGTTTTGAACGGCAAGCCCTGCGGTGCAGAACAAAATCCGCGTTCTTTGCAGGTTGGCACCCCTTACCTCAAAGATAATTTATGGCGGGTTAAAATAAATGTGCCTCTTGTGTATTCAAATGGGGCTTCGTGGAGTTTGCGGAGAAAATTCAAAGTGTTGGTGAATTTTAACGAAGGGTCAAAAGGTTTTTCCGCTCCCAAAAGAGCTTTGACTTATGTGGAAAATAAAACCGCTGCCGCAAAATTTGGAATAAAGCAGGCAAGCACTTTGCGTACTGTGCGAAAACCTGTGGCTTCAAGCATGGAAGGCATAGACTGGCTTGCGAGAATTGGAATTGGAAGCAAAGAATTAACCGAAATGGCAGACGGAATGCACGCACTTTCTTTTGATGATTTAAGAAATGTTGCAGGAAGCGATATAGACGGAATACCCATTTCTAACCTGAGGCTATTCAGTGCCTCTCCAGATACTTTAACAGAAATGCTCGGTGAGGAGATTTTTCCAAATGCAGAGGAAATTCCAATTTTGGCAAAAGATAAAAATGCAAACGGAATTTTTGACAAGGGAGATTCAATAATATTTTTTGGCTATGGAACTGCGCTTTGGAAAAAGAGCAATTCTTTGAGAGGTATGGATTATTATTTTTCACATTCACCTTATGATTTTTATCAATATTTTTATTTAGGTGCAGGTGGCAAAGGAAAAAGCTTAAACAAAATAACAAAAAACATAAATGGCACCGATACCATAAACTGGAAAAAATATGTAAGGTCAGAAAAAGATTTAATTTTGCGAGACCATTATTTTTCAAACGATTTCAATGCCATAGAAGAAAATACAGGAAAGGAATGGTTTTGGAAATGGTGTGCAAGAGATTCTACTATTACGGTTGAACCTTATGATTTTCAAAACATCAGAAAACTAACCGGTTTGCGTGGAGATTCCCTGTGGCTAGGCGTTTCATTTTTCCCAAGACGTTCCACAACATATAATGAAAAATTTTCTTCTCTTGATTGGAAAAAAAGAATGGAAGGCATAAGGTTCAATTTTTATTTTCAGGGCAGGGAGCAAAGAAATATAATTGATACCATTGAAGGGGGTTCTTTTGTGTTTACAAGCAATGGAGCGCAACAAAACGATAATTTATACAAATTGGAAATTTCAAGTTCTGGGCAACCAGATAGATTTGACGGTTTATCAATAGCATATAGATATAATATCAATACAAGCGGGGGCGATGAATGGTTGTTTCCGGGGAATGCGAGAGGAGCGGTGAGAATTCCGGTACCTGCAAATATGCAGCTTGTTAAAACAAAAAATTTCATTCCCATAGAAATACTGGAAAGAGCAAGCAATGGCTATGCAAACGATACAATATCGTATGACGGAGACACAAAATATTTTTTGTTCAGGGAAAACATATATAAAAAACCAGCTTTTGTTGAGGCAATTCCAAAAAGGGCAAGTTCTGTTTCTGAACCTTTGAAAATTCCTGGGTCAACGGAGTATTTAATTTTAACTTCAGAAAAATTGCAAAACAGTGGGGTTACGCTAAAACAATTCAGGGAAAGCGGTGAAGCCATAACCAGATTCAACACAGCGGTGGTTTTAACAGAGGATATTTACAGAAATCACGGCGCAAAATTTTCGCCTGTTGCGATAAGGGATTATATCAGATATGCAAAAAATAATTGCCCTAATTTGAAATACGTTTTGCTCGCGGGGGGTGGCAATTACGATTACAGAAAAATAAGGCAGAATTCAAGAGATAATTTAATTCCGCCTTATGAGGCAGAAGACATTTCCACAGACGATTTCTTTGCTGTTTTGGATTCTGGTGAGGCAGTGAGATTTGGCAAATATGAACTGAGTCTCGCTATTGGCAGGCTTCCTGTTCTGAATACGGTTGAGTTTGACAATTATATTCAAAAAGCAAAGGATTATGAAAAAATTTCCATTATGGATAATGGAATTTGGCGAAACACAGTTATACTGAGCGCAGACGATGCTACACAGGCACAAAAGCTAGACCACACTCACCATACACAACAGATGGAAAATACCGCTTTGCTTGTGGACTCACTATTGCAAGACCAAAATTTTGCAATAGACTGGCGAAAAATATCACTCCTCCAATACGATATCGAAGGTGGCACCAAAAAGCCAGGAGCTACAAAAGAACTTTTGCTCCGCTTAAATCAGGGTGCCCTATTCACATTTTATTACGGGCACGGAAATACGGTTCAATGGGCAGACGAAGACTTGCTCAACTCGTCTTCTTTAAGCAATATATTCAACGAGAAGAAATACACCATTTTAGGTTCTTTTTCTTGCCTAGTAGCCCGTTTTGATGATGCTGTTCAGATCAGTTTTTCGGAAGTTTATGTAAATACAAAATCCAAGGGAGCAATAGCTGCGATAGGTTCTCTTAGAGAGAGCTATGCAAGCCACAATGTGGATTTAGCTACAAAAATTTTGAAATTCTCTATGATAACACCAAATGCTCTTTTAGGCGAAGCTATTTTAAAAGCAAAACAGAGTTCGTCTTATGATTTTAGTTCGCAGAGATACAACAATGAAAAATACGTGCTTTTGGGAGAGCCTGTTTTGAGCATGCCAAAGCAAGAAATAAATTTGAAATTAGATTCCACTCCAGATTCAATCCAAGCTTTGCAAAAATTGAAAATCTCCGGTACTGCTTCTGTGCAAAGCGGCAAAGTGCGCTTGCAAGTTTTGGAGGGCGAAAAATATCGCTATTTGGAGCAAAAAAAATGCAAAGATAATTTTGGGGGTGATTTTCGCTGTTACGCAAATATAAAAATACCAGGGAATCCAATTTACTCTGAGGAAGTGCAAATAAAGAACAAAAAATTTTCAACGGAATTTGTAACTCCGCGCAAATTATCTCTTGGCGATACTAATGCTCAAATAAGGCTTTGGGCGTACAAAGCAGGAGATGCCGAAATAGGAAGAATGGCAGAGAAAGGAATTTCTCTGTCTGGAACTTCGTCTTATGCAGATTCCATTAAAGACCATTCCCCGCCGAGCATAAAAATTTACCCTTGTATGCGTTCTGGAATCACAAATCCTTATGCAGAAAATGCGCAGGTCAGTTTGGACATTCCCGCTTGTTTGGATGTGGTTATAGAAGATTCCACAGGCATAGATTACAGAGAAGAGGCAGATGAAGGAATTTCTTTTGAGTTAAGCCCTGTGGCAAGCCCTTGGCATCCTTGGTCTTTTTCGGAGCAAACGGGCAAACGCGCAGTTACTCGGGTTAATTTTGGTTTATCTTATGACCCCGGAAATTATGTTTTCAAGGTTCGTGCGCAGGATATTTTGGGAAGCGTTGCTTTGCGTTCAATAAGGCTTTCGCTTAACAAGGATAATAGAGATGGTTTGGCAGATGTTTTTAACGCCCCAAATCCGATTAAGAAAAACGGAACAACATTTTATTTCAAAGATTTGTCGGGATTGGATAGGAAAAGCAGTGTCAGCATAAAGATTTTTGACCAAAACGGAAAACTTGTTAAAGTTATGAACAATGTGATTTCTGGGGAGCCTTCCGCTTATTGGGACGGCAGGGACTCAAGGGGGCGGCTTTTGGCAAACGGGCTTTATCACTATGTTGTTCAGAATACCGTTTCTCCGCTAGAAGGCGGCGGCAAGAAAAAGGTTTTTGAAAAGAAGCAAAAGCTGGTTATTTCGAGGTGAGCCAATTCAGAATTTTCTATATTTACAACTAATATGACCAATACCTGCAAAACGACATTTAACGCTAGAGCTTGCGGTGCAAGCTCTTTGAATGTTTTTGTTTTTGCCCCCCCCC
>Ga0268262_10003554_pt1 | contig 16800 bp, 15 predicted proteins | sample TergutNc150P3_FD_190354 | JGI IMG/M metagenome (GOLD analysis project Ga0268262, IMG submission 190354) | Nasutitermes corniger P3 segment gut microbial community from laboratory colony in Florida, USA - Nc150 P3 (SPAdes) (version 2) | ecosystem: Host-associated > Arthropoda: Insects >... | reverse complement strand
ACGCGATGGAAGAGCAGGGCGAAGGAAGCAAGCAGGTTCTGCAAAGCGTCAGCAGTTTGAATGAACTTACCCAGAATGTAAAGAGCAGTTCCGAGGAAATGCTGAACGGCAGCCAGGAAGTAATGCACGAGAGCCAGAACCTTGAAAAAATGACACAGGAAATAACCGGCGGCATGAACGAGATGGCGACCGGATCGGAGCAGATAAACACAGCGGTAAACAATGTCAATGACATGACCCAAAAGAACCGTGAAGCCATTGACGCTTTGATAAAAGAAGTTTCGCGGTTTAAGGTAGAGTAAATCTGCTTTAACGGTAAAAACGCTCCCTGAAAAGGGAGCGTTTTTATTTACTGTTAAAGTCCACTTCCGCTCTTGTTTGTGCGAGTGAAGATATTTGGATATATCCTGTTTCGCGTGCTGTTTGCGCGGGGACTTCGTTTATGCTTACTACCTGAACAGTTAATTGGTCGGTTATATCATCTGTCTTTACATTCGGAAAACGTAAGACGGTTTTTTCCTGGTTTGTCTCACTGGGATTGGTAAATGTATGCGACGCTTTTGAAAGAACAATGTCATTTTCATTGACTATTTCTATGGTAACAACAATTTTTCTTGGTTCAATTTTTTCAAGATCAAGTTTCAGCGTTTCATCCTGTTGACGCGCTATTGTTAAGCTCTGTCTTAAATTATTGATAGTTTTCCATGTGTCATCAGCTGGGATTAAGCCAATATTAAGAGAAATATTTGTTGTTTTTCCGGAATTATTACCGCGGCCTATATCAGTATCATATACCAATTCATAGGGTAAATGTTTTTCATAATATAACCGCGCCGCGGTAATAATGGTGCGCCATTCATCATGTACCAGTAATTTGCCCTGTGCGTCTTCATCCAGGTCCTTGCTTAAAATGGCGGCGGATACTGCCGCAGCGCGGCCTATCGCTCCGCTCAGGGAGGAATCAAAAGTGGTGGCTTGAAAATAGTAAGATAAAGCGTCAATCACCATTCCTTGTCTTTGAGCGATTATGCCCATTGCAAGAGCGTTTTCCGCTTGTACTCTCGCGGTGTTTTCCGATTTCATTAATTCCTGAATGGCGTCCGGCGTAAGCTCTACTCCTAACTGTCCAAGCAGGTCAGTGGAAGCCGCCCTGATTGCCGACAGGTTTTCCAGAGCCCATAGAGATACCTGTTTGGGGAGATAGAAAGCTTTCCGTTGGCCGGTTTTCACATCCATTACCGTAAGTTGGAGCGTATAGCCGCCTGCGGCGATTCTGGTGAGCGACCCAAATACGACGAGCCGGGCGTTGGTTGCGTTTCCAATACCGATATAGTCAGTGTCAGAGAAATTACCGGATATGGCTATAGCCAGTTGTTGTCGTTTAAGGACATTTTCAATATTCAGCTGATCCATGACGGTCATAGCGGAATACTTTTGGAAAACCCCGATTATGGCGCTTTGTATCAGCGGAAGCAAGTGCCGTTCCTGCGCGGTAAGCCCTTTCCCCAAAGGTTCAGATACGGTAATCCTTGTATATTTACCGCCGTCTCCTGTCCAGAGAGTTTGAGTATAAGCCGGGATGGAGAAAGTAAAAAAAAGAAGAAAATGGACTATTACCGCAAAGTTTCTTTTTCTTTTCATTAATTTTCTTGTTTGCCTATTATTATTGCACATTTTAAGCATGGCTTCAAGGGATAAATCCTGTTTCTAGCGCCAGGTTTTAACCGAATTCAGGTATTCAATTACCCGCAAGCCGTTGGCCGCGCCGGAACGGGGCTGCCTGCCGGGTTCTTTTACGCAGATGGCGGCGTCCTGTACCATGTTGGCAAAGTAACCGGTGGGGCCGGTAAAAATTTCGTCGGTACGTTTAAGGGAGCGGAATTTCTCGGCGTAAGGACTGGGGGCGCTTTCCCACACTTCAAAAATGCTGTTGCCAATCCGCAAACGGCCCTTTTCGCAGGAGAATTCCATTTCAAATACCAAGTGATCCCGCCCCGCGCCGATTTCTATAATAACCGGAATGGGCATAGCGGAGTTTCCTGCGCATAACGCCCCTTCCAGCCAGGCGGTTCCGGCGTTGGCGCTCAGTTTCGCACCCCAGCGCCGCCGGTGTTTCAGCGTCCCGTTGGCAAGAAACATGATCGCGTCCGCCAGATGGGTGCCGTCATGCCAGAGTACGTCTATCAGCCGTTTGGTTTTGCCCATGTACAAAACAGCCCGCACGCTTAACAGCCGGCCCAATGCCGCTTTATCCAGAATAGCGCGCGCGCGGATATAATCATTGGCGTAACGGCGCTCGTGGTTGGTGATAATGACTGTGCCGTTATGCGCCAGACGGGCAATTTTGCGGGCTTCCCCGATATTGTCAGCCAGAGGTTTTTCGCAGATTATTACCGGAACGCCGGAAGCGGCGGCAAGGCGGCAGTAATGGTAATGACTGTCCGGGTGGGTGGCAATCGACAGAATCTTCGGCGCGTGAAGGCGCAGCATTTCGGCGGCGTCCGCGTAAACGGGAACCTGCCACTTTTCCGCAAAAAGACGGCGGCGTTCTTCATCAATGTCGCAGCCGGCGGCAAGGACGCAATCGGGATTGGCGGCCAGCGCGCCGGCATGGGTGCAGGGTTTCTCCCGCAGGCTGTCTTCTTCGAGCAGGCCGGCAATGCGGCCCAGGCCGATAATGGCGGCGTTAATTTTTTCCATGGTTTACCTCTTGAGAATAACTTCCGTTCTGCCGAAACCGCCCAATTCAGGGCGGGAAAAATAATAGTCCGCGACGGCGGGTTCCCGCTTCAGCCATTCGTGGACTCCTTTCTGCAAAATGCCGTCCCCTTTGCCGTGAACTACGGAAAATTCCCCCAGCCCGTGCAGCGTTGCCGTGTCAAGTTGGCGGCGTAGTGTTTCAAGAGCGTCATCCAGCCGCATTCCGCGGATGTTTATTTCGAAACTGGGAGGAGGAGCGGTAATGTCAACAGTGGCAATATGCGGTTTATGCTGATGAGAAGAGGGTGGGGCGGGAGATAATTCACGTTCAGGAAAAGTAATTTTAAGCGAACCGATTTCCACAACCCAGGTATTTCCGGCGGCGCTTTTTTTATCAAGTCGAATCAGTATGCCGCGCCGTTTGGGGTTACCGGCAAATACTTCCATGCCGGGGGCAAATTCCACCGCGCCGGTTTTTGTTTCCGTTGTTTCATTGCGCCGCTGTTCCTCGGCGATTGCCCGCTCTTCTTCATCAAGCGCCGCGTCTTCCGCCTCAACAGTGCGGGCAAGGTCTCCCAGGAATTCTTTTACCTTGAGAGTTTTCTCGCGCGTTAATTCACCCTCTTTTAATTCACGCACCAGATTTTCCAGAGTCTTCCGGCTCTCGTCCAGAAGCAGGCGGAGTCTTCCCGCAAGACCGGCTTTCAGTTCACGTTCCTTCTGCCTCAGCCGCAGTTCTTTCAGGTCGGCTTTTCGCCGTTCATCAATGAGGCGGCTGTCCTCAAAACGCGCCTTTTCGGTCAGCGTATCAAGTTCACGGTGTTTTTCTTTTAACCCGCTGATAAGGGCGGAAACGTCGGAATGTCCTGAATCCAGATAACTTCTCGCCTGCGCGATAATATCCTGAGGCAGACCGTTCCGCCCGGCTATCTCAAGGGCGCGGCTTTCGCCGGGTATGCCCGTTATAATCCGGTAGGTAGGCGAAAGGGTGCGCACGTCAAATTCCACCGACGCGTTTTCCACCTCCTGCCGGCTGTACCCGTAATTTTTCAGAATGCCGTGGTGGGTGGTGATGATCAGCCGGGCTTTTCTTTCGATAAGGCGGTCGAGAATCGCCATAGCGATAGCGCTGCCCTCCTGCGGGTCGGTACCGGAACCGAGTTCGTCAAGCAGTACCAGAGAGCGGTCGGTAGAATGGCTGACGATATTGGCAATATTGGTAATGTGGGCGGAAAAGGTTGAAAGCGACTGGCCGATGGACTGCTCATCGCCAATGTCGGCAAAAACGCCGTCAAACACCGGAAGGGCAGTGCCCGCCGCCGCGGGCAGGGCAAGGCCGATTTGATTCATCAGGGCGAAAATGCCGGCGGTTTTCAGCGCGACCGTTTTGCCGCCGGTATTCGGCCCGGTAATGATGAGCGCCAAAGTACCGCCGTCCACAGTCAGATCGATAGGCACGGCATTGTTCAACAGGGGATGTTTTGCCTGCGCCAGGGCAAGATTCGCCGATTCTTCATCAGGAGAAAAATATCCGCCGGTATCAATCGAATACCGCGCTTTTGCCATTAACACTTCTATGTTTAATATCGTTAGATGAAACTCTTTTAACGCCCCGGCGCGCTCCGCGATTGTTTTGGTTACACCAAGCAGAATTTTTCTGATTTCAGCTTCAAGGTTCTGTTGTTCGATAATGATTTCATTGTTTTTTTCCACGACATTTTCAGGTTCAACAAAAATGGTCTGCCCGCTGGAAGAAACCTCATGCACTATGCCCTTGATGCGCCCGCGAAAATTTGCCTTGACCGCCAGCACCGTCCTGCCGTCCCGCTGTGAGGGCACGGTTGATTGCAGCATACGCCTGACATCTTCATCGGAAGCATAACGGGAAACCGCTGTTTCCAGAGCGGCGTTCAGGCTTTGTATCCGCCGCTTGATTGCCCGCAGTTCCGGCAAATCGCGGAGGCCTCCTTCCCGGTCCATAACGCGGAAAACGGCGGCGGCAATATCCCCGCAGTCCGGCGCGTCATTCAGCATTGCGGCAAAAACCGGATGGGGTATCAGCCACTTTTTCAGTTCCTCGCCGCGTTCACAGAACAGGCCAATGGCGCAGGCTTCGTCAATTTCAAGACTCATTCCCTCTACTTCGAGTTTGGGAAGCAAAAAACCGATTGACGGCAGATAACGGCGCGGATCGCCGCCCTCGCTATTGACACGGGAAGTTATCGCCCGTACCGCCATTTTTGTTTTGACAACCGCGGCGGGATCGTCCAAAGGCTGTTCCGCGCGAATCATCGCTCCCGCTTCCTCGCTCATTGAGTGATAAGCAAGCCGGTCCAGTATGCGGTCGAATTCGAGCAGGGTTGCTGTTTTGTGGATTAGGTCGGTTTTTTCAATCTGCATGGTTGGTGGTGGTATATGATACTATTTTCTTTTATAAGCGCATAGAGGAAATGAATGCGTATTATGGACAGAAATAACCTTTGCGGAGATATAGACATACGCCGTAAAAATCTGTAAACTGTTTTTAATGGGGTGCTGGATGGTTCCGGCTGAGAGTGGGCGCTAACGCCCGCAACCCTTGTCCGACCACATAATCAAAGATTATGTGGTCGGATGAACCTGATCCGGATAATGCCGGCGGAGGGAAAAGACGCGCGTAATCCCTTGCCTGCATAGTATCCTATGGAGGCTTTTTTTATGAAAAAATCCACAATGTTTTTACTTTGGCTTGGAGCGGCAATTTCCGTTTCAGAGATATTTACCGGCGGGCTGCTTGCTCCGCTGGGTTTTGCCCGGGGACTTGGCGTAATAATTATCGGACATTTAATAGGAACGCTCTTTTTCGCGGGCGGCGCGTATATTTCTTATTGCCGAAAAGTCAACTCAATGGAGAGCGTGGTTTTTTCCCTCGGTAAAAACGGCGCGAGATTCGTCGCGTTGTGTAACGTGGTACAACTTATAGGCTGGACCATTATCATGGTAGTACAGGCGGGAAAAGCCATTGTCGCCGTATTTCCGGGCGTACCCTTTTGGGCAGCGGCCCTTACGTTGTCTGTCCTTCAAATAACATGGGCATTGGTTTTTGGCAGTCCGGGAGGAAAAATAAACGAGATAGCGGTTGTTCTTTTGGCGGGACTTTGTGTTGTATTTTTTGTTGAGTCAATCGGTTATAGCCCTGATTTTATTTTTAATTCAGATAGTATGAGCATAATGTTAGGAATAGAATTATCCATAGCGATGCCGGTTTCCTGGCTGCCATTGGTGGGAGATTATTCCTGTAAAGCAAAGAGCAAAACCGGCGCTGTTTTAATGCCGTTTCTGGGATATTTTTTGGGAAGCTGCGTTATGTATTTTATCGGGCTTTTAATCGTCATTTCCAGCGGAAGTGATGATATTTTCACGTTTATCGCGTCAAGCAGGTTTCGCTACGCGGCCTGCGGTATAGTTTTATTATCTACCATAACTACCAGTTTTGTTGACATCTATTCCGCGGCGGTTTCATCGACACAATGGATAAAAGTGAAGAATATTCGAATCCCGATTATGGTAATCGGACTGTTCGCGTTGGTTGTTTCCGTGTTTTTCCCGGTTGATCGTTTTGAAGCGTTTCTGGAAAATTTCCTGTTAACTATCGCAATGGTATTCGTACCGATATTTGTCCTGGTTTTTCTTGAATTTTTTATGAAGAAACCAAAAATTGATAAATCCGTAAATTACAGTAATTTAATCATTGTATTTATTGGCATAGCCGGCAACTGGCTGTTCAATAAGTATGAAATATTTATCCCGACGGTAATGACTGTTTTATTGGTTGTTGTGTTATATATGATAAAAAATAAAGCGGGAAATAACTTTGAACGCCCGGCGGATATATAGACAGAAGTACAATTACACGCACAAAATCCCTAAAATGCAAACTGTTACGGCGCGCCCGTTTCCCCGATTAAGCCGCTTTTTTCAATCCGCATGATTCTCCCCCGCAAGTTCATCATAAATACGGAGGAAGCTGTTGTAGCGGTCTTCGTGAATCACCCCCGCGTGTACCGCCTCCATGATTTTACAGCCGGGTTCGCTGCGGTGGGAACAGGAAAGGCCGAATGTACATTTTCCCGCAAGCGGGGCAAACTCCCGCATGTGGAGTATCAGGTCTTCCACGCCAATGCCGTCCGGCACAAAGCGGCGTATTCCCGGCGTGTCGATTATCCGGGTGTCCGGCGCAATCTCTACCATAAATGCCAACGTGGTGGTGTGGTTTCCCCGGTCGTACTTTTCGTTAATCGCGCCGGTTTTAATGTTGAGTTCCGGCATCAGCGCGTTGATCAGACTCGATTTGCCCACTCCCGACTGTCCCACCAGAACAGAACATTTTCCGGCAATGCGTTGGCGCAATTCATCAAGACCCCGATTTGATTTTACGGAAATTTCAATCACCTCATGGCCTATGCGCCTGAAATCTTCCAGCCGTTCATCGACATCTATATCATCACTGTTAAGGTCAACTTTATTACAGATAACGAGCGCGGGAATCTTCGCGGCATCAGCCTGCAGCACAACACGGTCAAGAAAACGGGGTCTGAAAGGCGGCGACTGGCGGGTGGTCATGCAGAGCACCAGATCGACATTTGCCGCAAGCAGCTGTGTACAGTTTCCTTTCTGATTAAAACGGCTGAAAAAATTTCTGCGCTCTTCCCGCGCGATAATCATTCCCTTTCCCGAATGTTCCGCATCCGGTTCGATTATCACCCGGTCTCCCGGCGCGAGGGGGTTGTACAGATCTTCCGCGTCCTTGAGGATTTTTCCTTTTATACGACATTCAAGGCTGACATCACCGCCGTCGGGACGCACGGTAAAAATATTGCGCGAGCCGTACAGCACGAGTCCGTGGCTCATACTTCATCCAGCAGCGCAAGGCTCAAACCCAGACGTTCCGCCCAGACTACCCATGAATGTTCTGGAGCATCCGTGCCGGTAAGCAGCAGACGGTTGGGAGCGCTAGATACGCCGGGCGCATTTTCTTCCCGCGCGGAGGATTTCGCCAGTAATGATTCTACGCGCAGCGCTATTCCCTTGACCGATTCAAATACAGTGATACCGGGAGCGGCTTCCCGCCGAAAGTCTTCTTCCAAAAAAAGAAAATGGGTGCAGCCCAATACCACCGAGTCAACATCGGTTGCGCGGAAACGATCCATGTAACGCCGCACTATTTCCTGTATTTCTTCCGGCGTTGCCGAATCAAGACGGTTTTCGACAAACTCAACCAGTTCCGGCGCGGCAACGCCCACAATCTCAACATTACCGTGTTGGGCGGCAAGTTCCTTGATATACGATTCCTTGATAGTCAGTTCCGTACCCAGCACGCCGATCTTGCCGGTTGTTGACGCGAGCGTGGCGGGTTTCACCGCCGGTACTGTTCCCACAAAGGGAAGCGCGGGAAAATGTTCCCGCAACTGCGCGAGCGCCGCAAGGGTGGCAGTATTGCACGCCAGCACGATAATGCAGGGATTAACGGTTTGAATGATCTGTTCCACGAGTTTGATGAGAACCGCGGCAAGTTCTTCTTTATTCCGGCCGCCGTAGGGAAAATGCAGACGGTCGGCAAGGTACACAATGCTCTGATCGGGATTGTGTTCGTGAAAATAACGGCAGTAAGGAATGCCGCCAATGCCTGAATCCAGGAAGAGTACCGGTTTCATCAGCCAAACAAATTATCAAAAGCGGCTTTTGCCGCGCCGGCTTTTTCCATATCTTTTTTATGCCCCGTTGTTTCGCCCCGGTATTTTTTATCCAGAGAGAACCAGTCGCAAAAATTGGCCCGCTCTTTATCCGCCGCCGGTTCCGCGCTTGTTTCCGAACAGTCTCCCCGCGCGCCGGAAAGATAGAAGCGGCAGTTCCGGCATGAACGAAGATCTTTTCCGCATACGGCACAGCGCAGTGAACGGCTAAAAGGCTCCTGTTCGGCTACCGGTGAGCCGCAATACCAGCACATAAGGTATATTAACGCGCACAGCGCTGGTTGACAAGCCGAAAAAATGGTATAATTGAGTGTGTTTACCATAACCCCCTGCGCGGCGGGCTGCGGACGGCCCGCCATAAGCGGTTCTCACATCTGTTTTCTCCATCAGGCGGATCAGGAACAGGAGATCAGCCGGATTGTCGCTTACATTACCAAAAACAGCACCATAAAAGACCTGAACGTTTCCGGGATGCGTTTTGCCGGCGTTGATTTTTCCGGGCGCCGGTTTTACGGCTGTAATTTCCGGGAAGCAAGTTTTCTAAACTGTATGTTCTCAGCGTCTGTAATGCGTATGTGTTTTTTCGATTTCGCGAAATTTATAAACTGTGACTTATCCAAATCTGACCTGCAATTTTTGTCATTTGCCGGCGCTCAAATCTCCGGCTGCCTTTTTGAGGGAACGGAACTGGTTCATGCAAATTTTCTGGGGGCCAATATTTCTGAAACTTCCTTCAGTAATTCCAACCTGTACAACAGCCGCTTTATCAACGCCGACCTGGAAGATTCAAAATTCATTGATTGTAATTTAAAGCGGGTCTATTTTGTTAACGCTTCCCAGAAGGGAATTAATTTTAAATCATCCAATACCGCGGAAGCGGTATTTGAAATGGAAGAACTATGAAACTTTATTTTCATTATTGTTCATTTCGTTTTAGCAACTGTTATGTGCTGGGCTCGGAAGATCGTTCCGCCGCCGTCATTATTGATCCGGGCAGCATGGACGAGCAGCTTCTTGAGTATCTTGAAAAAGATGATTTAAATCCGAGAGCCGTGCTGATTACCCACGATCATTCCGGCCATATACATGGGCTGCGGACTTTAATGCGCATATACCATGTGGAGGTTTTTGCGATAAACCGTTATGTTTATGAACATAAGACAACGCCGGTAAAGGACGGAGACAAAATAAATATAGGGCCTTTTTCCGTTGAGGTAATTTCGATTCCGGGTCATTCAGCCGACTCCGTCGTTTACCGGATTGACAGACTGCTTTTTACCGGCGATGTGCTGACAACGGGCATGGTAGGTTCAACCGCCAGCGCCTACAGCGCGGCAACGCAAATTAACAAACTGCGAAGCCGCATCATGTCCCTGCCCGGCGATTATACGGTGCTTCCCGGCCACGGTCCCCCTTCGACTCTGGAGGCGGAGCGGCGCTATAACATAGGCATTACCCGTCACAATGAAATGCAAATCCGTAAACCTTCTTTCAGGCTCGGTCTTTTAAAAGATTAAGGAATAGGTTTTACCTGAAGAGTTCACACAAAGCTCATATATGAGATCTTCTGGCGCTATTTCAGCCTGTTGATCCAGTGGCGAAGTTGATGAGAGGCCCAATGAATTATCAACAGGTGGAGGCGCTGGTAGGAAGCCATTTCATTGTCCAGCAGAATTTCGGAAAAAATGGCCTGGGCAACTTCAAACGCGGGGTCCCGGGAAAAATAACGGGCGGGAAGTTCCAGTATCCAGCGGGAAAGAGCCGAGCCGTCATGGTCATGCACAAAGGCTGAAACCGCGGCCTGAATGCTTTCCGCCTGCCGGGAAAGAACCGGTAAATCGTCCTTGTTTCGGGCGGCCTTTCGTCCGCTGAGATTAGTTTTGAAAAATTCATAAGCCGCCTCCGCTTCGTCCATGGCAAGCGCCGCGGCAAGATCAGAATCCGAATGAAAACAAACCAACAAGCGGTAGAATTGCGCCTGAGTGTCGAGAATTGCCGCCATTGCCAGAACAACTTCATCCCGAAGGTAGGGCGGCGGATTGGTGACCCGGAGCATCTCCAGCAGGGCATACAATGAATGGGGCAGGCCGTAAATACCGAGGGATTCCGCCCCCATAATTTTGAGACGGGGGTTATCAGTATGAAGAATTATATCTTCTATTTGAGAACAAAAATCCATGTCCCGCAAATTTGCCAGCGCAATCATCGCCTCTCCGGCAAGCATATAATCGGTTGACGATACCAGTTCCCGCAGCAGGGGAATGGCGGAAACGCAGCCGTGATTTCCCAGAATACGGGCGGAGATATAGGCGGTGGTAAAAGGATTATTGACAATATCATTCATCAACGCTGTTTCGGCGTCTTCGCTCAGGTTTTCAAGGCGTTCAAGGGCGCGTATTGATTCATAGCGCGTAACCAGCCGGGGAGACCGCGCCCGTTCAAGCAGGTCCTTGGTCGCCAGCCGGGAAGGCGCGTCATGCAGCGCCCCCAGCAGCAATTCTTCCTGATGGGAATCCTGGGTTTTGTTCAGGCGGTCAAGCAGTGATATGGCCTGTAACTCGCGGTAGGAGAACATTATCTTTACCGCGCCTCCCAGGGAAAGCGCCCCCAACGGGGTAAGTTTTCGCTGTAAATAAATTGCCGTCGCGGTTAACAGTATGATAATGGCATAGAGAATCTTGAATGAGACAAAGTGTGAACACCCGAAGAATGATAATATATCCAGGAAAAGTCCGGCCAGAAATGATCCGCCCGCGCCGGCAATACCAAAAACAAAAAAATACAGTATCCCCATGTCGAGTGTTTTTTCGGGCGGTATTAATCCCATAAAGTATGTCTGCGCGATTCCCTCGGAACCCATAAAACCGAAATTCAACATGAAAAACAGGAAAGAAAGGAACAGAACTCCCGTAGTCAGATAACCGGCAGCCGAAGACGAAAAAAACACGATGGGGATCATGGTCGCCAAACTGATTATGGTGCAAATAATGAGAATAGGTTTTGCGCCGATTTTATCAACAAAAAATTTGATAAGCATCCCCACCAATAAATTCCCCAGGCCTCCAAAAACCGAAAACAGCAGGATCATGCCGTCTTCCTGGAAAAACACTTCACGCGCATACACTACCAAAAAGGTTCGCGATACTCCTGATACCAGCGCGACAATCATCAGAATAATCAGAAAAAGTTTAATGGACGGCTGCGAAAGGGCATCCCGGAAAATGCCGGTCAGGTTAATTTTTTCGGTTTTTCCCACGCCGGGTGGTTCGGGTACTTTTTTTATCAAAACCCCGCTGGTAATTCCGCAGATAATACCAACGGTCATAATAAACGAATAGAGAAACAGCGGCGGGTTTCTCCCCAGAATAATGGCAATGGCAAACCCGGAAAACATGCCCGTCGCGCTGTTAATAATCTGTATCTGGGTCAGGTAGCTGCCCTGGTCTGATCCCGCGGAAAGGTGACTCAGAACCGGATTGTTGCCGATCATTCCGATACCGCGGACTACATGAAAAATTGCCACTCCCAGCATAGTCAGGCCCAAAGCCGTATCATGATGCCCCAGATACGCCGCCAGCGGCGCGAATACCACCGGTATCATTCCCAGCGCCCGCAGTACCCAGGCAAAGCTGAAAATACTGACTATTTTGAACCGCTGCGCGAGTATTTTTCCCAGAGGCAAAAAAAACAACGCAATATAGAGCAGGGCGCTGAGGATACCGATGTAGGTGGAGGACGCCCCCAGGCGCAGGGCAAACAGGGTAATAATACTTCCCACCAGAAGATTCCATGAGAGCGCGTTAAAAGTATTGAAGATATTGAATATTGCGCGGGCTTTACCCTGGCGGTAAGGCGATAGCGGCGGAATCATGGTTCATTGTTATCATAATGATTTGGTGATTATGCGTCAATGGAGGATTTTTCAGGATTCTGCTTTTATTTTAAGCACGATGTATGCCTGGAGAATCTAATTATGCTGACGCGGCAATCCGTTCCTGTACCATTTCGCTGATTATCTGGGCGGGGGTTTTGTGGTCGGCGAAAGCCTTTGCCGTCAGATAATTGGCGGTTTCTGAATCCACTGTTATTGAAAGAGCGGCTTTCCGTTGGGTGAAAAAACCAGTTCCGTTGGGACCGGGCTTAGGAGGATTCTTTGTATAATAATCATCCCAATAATGGGCTTCTTCTTCGGTCATTCTAGCCATAGTGTTCCTCCTTCGGCAGTAAATGGTAAAAGATCGATCTGCACGGCATTGCATGGAATACGCTTATGGTTTCATTATCTATTATGTTATACATGATTTCAAGGGGGTTTCCCTTTAGATCGAAACCGATAAGCAGGTACTGATCCTTCTGCTCACGTTCATTAAACCAGCCGTCATATTTTGCCGTATCAAATGCCCTCAGAATATCAGCCTTGGATACTTCATGATTGAAAGCGGCATCATTAAACTCAATGATCGTATCCATATTTTGATTGTATCAAATAATAAAGTTAACGCCCATGGTGTCAGACACTCTGCGCTGCTTTATCAAGACGAACTAACGGGATACGAATACGAACCTTTGAAGGATCAACTTTGGGCGGATTTTTGGTGTAGTACTCATCAAGAGCAAAGGCTTCTTCATCTGTCATTATTCCCATAATTTTCTCCTAATATTGCTTTCACTTTTGAGGGCTTTAATCAGTTCTTTTCAAGCCGAAGCAGTCGCTTCATCCCACATTCTCTGCGCCTCATTCCGCACCTGATCCACAGCGGTTTGGTAATTGGCTTTGAGAGCATTGAGGTTCTGGTTGAAAAACGCGGCGAATTCCGGATCCTGAAACGGGTCGAGGCGGACTTCCCTGCCCATGCGGCGGGAAAGTTCTTCCTCTTTCTGGCGGAGTTTGGGGGCGTACTGCTGGCGGATTGCCTGCTCAAAATGGGATGCTTCACCGAGGTACTGGGAAAGAACCTGGATAAGCTGTTTATACATGGCGGCAAAATGACCGTTTTTTATTAACAGTTGCAGACCTTTGCCCACCGTTTCAATGCGGGGTAAGTCATCCGCGGCGGCGGGCAGGGTAATTTGCGGGAACAGTACTTCAAAAATACCCTGTTTCAGGCTTCCCAGTTGATCCTGGGGATATTGTTTCAATTCTTCTTCCAGATTTTTTGAGGGGTCGGCAAGAAAAGCATTGGCAAGCCGTTTCCCCTGCTGTTTTGCTTCAAAAAGGCCGATGCTCGCCTTGTCGGTTTTTACCGATTCGGTGCGTTCCAGGGCGATTTCCAGCGCGCTTTTGATTCTTCCCATTGTAGTGTTTCCTTCCTGTCTATATACTACAGAGATTGACTGCTTATTTCAAGAATAGCTCTTAAAGAAGGAGGGATTATGACAGGTAACATCCAGATGTTGATAGGTATTGCGGCCTATCTGGTGACGATGGTCACCATTGGTTTGTGGTATGCGCGCAGGAGCAATACCAATCTTGAAGAGTATTTTTTGGCGAAGCGAAGGTTTGGCCCCTGGGTTGCCGCGTTGAGCGCCGAGGCGTCGGATATGTCGGGCTGGCTGCTCATGGGGCTGCCCGGCGTGGCTTATTTTACCGGGCTGGGGGAGGCGTTCTGGACAGCGCTGGGTTTGTTCATCGGCACCTGGATCAACTGGGCCTTTGTCGCCAAACGGCTGCGTTCCTATTCGCAGATTGCCGACAACGCCATTACCCTGCCGGAATTTTTCAGCAAACGTTTCCATGATAAAAAGCGGATACTGCTGGCGCTCGCCGCGATTATCAGCCTGTTGTTCTTTTCGATTTATGTGGGCGCGCAGTTTATCACCTTTGGGAAACTGTTCAACAGTCTCTTTGGCATTAATATGATAGTCATGGTGATTGTCGGCGCCGTGATAGTCATGTTCTACACCCTGCTCGGTGGTTTCTGGGCGGTAGGCATGACCGACCTGATCCAGGGTCTGTTAATGGTAACCGCCCTGGTGCTGGTGCTGATTTTCGGCATTGTTCACGCGGGCGGCTTTTCCGGCGTTGCGGCAAACTTAAGCAATTTCCCCCACTTTCTCGACTTCTTCGGCGTTGCCGATCCCCAGGGCGTCAGTAACGGAGTTCCCCTGTTCGGGGCGGAAGGCACAAAATACAGTTTCCTTACCATTGTCAGCATTATGGCGTGGGGGCTGGGCTACTTTGGAATGCCCCAGGTTCTGGTCAGGTTCATGGCAATCAAAAAAACGTCGATGATCCGCCGTTCACTTACTATCGCCGTTGTCTGGTGTTTTATAGCCCAGTTCGCGGCTGTTGGTATCGGCCTTATCGGAAGGGCCATATTCCCCGGAGTGTTTGATTCAGGCAGCGCGGCGGAAAGTATCTTTATCAAACTGTCGGGAAATTTCTTCCCGTCTTTGCTGGCGGGCGTAATCATATCGGGGATACTTGCCGCCAGCATGAGTTCCTGTGATTCTTACCTGCTGATTGTATCATCGTCTTTGGCAAATGATATTTACAAGGATGTTTTCAAAAAAGACGCCTCTGAAACTTCAGTTCTGTGGGTTGCCCGCGTCAGTATGCTTTTGGTAACGGTATTTGCCATATTGGTCGCCGTTTCCGGCAGCCAGTCGATTTTCCGGGTGGTATCCTACGCGTGGGCCGGCCTGGGAGCCGCGTTCGGCCCCCTTGTGCTGTTCTCCCTGTTCTGGAAGCGGACTACTTTTGCCGGCGCGGTAGCGGGAATGGTAACCGGCGGCGCAATGGTAGTTATATGGAAAAACTTCATCGCCAAACTCGGCGGCCCCTTTGCCGTCTACGAATTGCTACCCGCCTTCATCATTTCCTGTCTGGTTATTCTGATTGTAAGCCTCGCGACAGAAAAACCCTCCGCGGAAATTGAAAGGGAATTTGAGACGGCAAAAACGGCGGAATTTTAGGAGATGTTAGGGAAGGAAGAATTTTTAACCACGGAGGACACGGAGTTACACGGAGGGAAGAAAAAGATTATCGTATCAGAACTCCGTGTCCTCCGTGGTTAATTCTTAATTCTTGGACAGCCCCATTAATTCAAACTTATGAAATATAAGGATAAATATATGATTGATAAAACTAACATTGAAAAATTCAATAGATGGTATGGAATTATCGCGATTATCATTTACTTTTTTTTATTTCTCGTTTACCCCGGGAAAAATCGTATTATAAATTTATTTTTTATAATTTTGAAATTTTTTAATATAACCATTACGAAGAATAATCTGCCAATGATCGTCATAATCGGACATGGAATTATGATAATCATTGTTTATTTCATAATAAAAATAGCTGTAAACGCTGTCTTGAGAATTATTATTAACCGTAAAAATGAAAAAAGATAAATTATTATGGTAAACTAATATTAGCGCGTTCAACTCGCCGCGACTGCCGCGCCGAAGAGACTGGCCTGTTCTACCGGCGCGATAACATAGGGCCGGGGCATTTCCTTGACCAGCATGGTGTGCAGCCAGGCTTCAAGAGAACGGCGCATCCCTTTGAAAATCATGTAGGTAGTGCCCTCTACGGCAATGCGTATCGGCGCGTAAGGCTCGCAATAAGACTGCATCCGTTCCACGGTGGCGGCTACCACGGCGGCGGAAAATAACGCGCCCCGCTCGGTAATGATTGAGATCAGGTACTGTACCGCGGCCAACGCGTCGCTTTCATCAAGGCCGAAGAAAGAAGCAAGCGGCCCTTCCCCGGCAAGAGGGGCGCGGGAAAATTCATTGAGTATCCGCGTTTCAAGCTGGGACAGGGCGAGGAATTCTTCGGATTTTTTGAAACGGATAACTTTATCTTTTACCGCCTGCTGCAGAATGTGCAGGGTCAGGGGGCCCAGGTACGCGCCCGCTGTTGATTTTTCCAGCGCGTAGGTTCCGGGGTTTTTGGTGGTGTTGTCGAATTCCCGATCCAAAGGCCCCCGGTAGCGAAGGTTAAAGGTGCCGGTTTCGCAGACCACAATCTGCGGGGAGGTTTTTGATTCAAAGCCGATTTTGGGAATACTTGTTTCAGGGTAGGCGGTGTTAAAGCCCGTCCCCAGTATAAAACCGATTACCGGCCCGCCGGTAACGCCGTAGGCGTTTTTGGCGGGCGCTTCCCCGCCGTCAATCGGTATTGAGACGATGCCGGACAGCAAAGTTGCCACCGTGTCGTTTAACAGCACAATGGGGCCGTCGTACACATAACCTTTCCGCGCCAACGCCTCGCGCAGCCCCGCGCCAATAGCCTTGCCAATGACATCGGGGGCGTCAACCTCCTTGCTGAACGCCAGCAAAATGCCGTCGGCATTGGTCTGCATTTCCATGGGGTATGAAAAAGTAAAACCAATTCCTTCGATATTGGACGCCCCTTTAA
>Ga0268262_10003553_pt1 | contig 16801 bp, 10 predicted proteins | sample TergutNc150P3_FD_190354 | JGI IMG/M metagenome (GOLD analysis project Ga0268262, IMG submission 190354) | Nasutitermes corniger P3 segment gut microbial community from laboratory colony in Florida, USA - Nc150 P3 (SPAdes) (version 2) | ecosystem: Host-associated > Arthropoda: Insects >... | reverse complement strand
ACCCCCCCCCCCGATACTATATTGAACGGTTTGCAGGATTTAAAGTCATTTATAACGCTCCGGGAAGCCGAAACGGGCAGTTTTCTGGACTTTACCCTGGCAAAGATAGACGAACTTTCCCTGCGAAAGACAATTTTTGACCCAAAAGACCTGTTGCCGAAGATCGGGAACTTTCCGCTTTTACTTGGCGATACGGCAAGGCTTGCCCAGTGTTTCTCCCTTATTCGGGAACAGTACGGCGGCGCCGACCTAGCCGAGTATTCGGCAAAATTGACATATACCGGTTTCTCCGTTACTTTCCACGCCCAGACAAAAGATAAGAAAACAATTAAAGACGGCAAAGCGCGGCAGTTCGGCCTTTTGCTTGCGGAAAGAATTATTCTAATGCACGGCGGAGAATTTTTGCCGGAGCGGGATCGCTGCACAGTAACGCTTCCCTGGCCTACCTTAACGGGGCAGGAACCTTCCAGGAATCCTGTCAGTTCCCGCGATCACGTGCTGGTACTTTCAGACCCGGCGTTCCTGCCCACAAACTTTTTTTCTCTTCCTCAAATACGTGACACCGATAAAAAGCAGTCGGGAGCGGCGGCGTTTATCGCGTGGAATGCGGCTGACGCAAGTTCAAGCGATTTGGTAAAAGCGGTCAGACTAAGGCGCAAGGGCGAATTGTTAAACATTCCTTTTCTATGCTACGGAATGCCTTCCGGCTCCGGCGCCCCGCTTGATTCCGCCGCTTCTTTGATTGACGCGATAGAATACGCTTTAAAGTCGCCGAAGAAGGGAACGATTCTTTTTATCGGTTACCAAAACCGCGACGGCGATTTTGAATCATTGCTGTCCCATGCCGCCCCGTCAGCCAAAAAGCAAAATGTAACGGGCGGCGGGAATGTTTTTGAAAAAGTTTATATAGATTCCATGGATTCATTTAATGAAACGGTGGGGGAAGTAAAGCCGCTGTTGATTGTTTTTAATTCCATTGATGTCGAAGGGGCGGCGACTGTACGCCGTCACCCGCTGACAATGATGGTTCCGATAATAATGATCAGCGGCAGGATGGACAACGCGATTGACGTTCATTCATTAAGCCAGTTCTCCCGTCTTATAGTCTGCCACCGCGCTATTGTCTCCTCTCCGGAATTCAGATCCCGCGTAATGGCGATCCTTGGCGGCGCTGAAATACTGCCGCCCCATACCGGCGAATTGGTAAAAAAAACAATTCTCAATTTCGACAAACACGCCAAGAGCCACATATCCCGCTGGAAATTGGCGGACTCGGCAAATGTCAGCGAAGATTATCTTACAAGAATCTTTCATAAGGAAATGGGACTCTCCCTGTGGGACTATCTGAACCGTTACCGGATTTTTCACGCTGTGGAATTACTTCAGCAGACCGACGCCACAATACATGAAGTCGCCAATAAGTGCGGCTTTCAGGATCAGGCGTATTTTTGCCGTGTTTTCAAAAAAATCTACGGCGTCCCCCCCGGACAGATACGGAAAAAATAGCGTAATATGCCATTAAAGCCGGAAAATTCCAATATTATACCAGTATTTTCCCAAGATTCTCAGTTATTCTGATGTTGCATGGATAATATTGTCATTAAAAAAAGAAATATGCTTCGGGAAATAAAACGGTACCGCTCGGTATACATTCTTCTTGTTATTCCATTTACCTATTATATCATTTTTAAATACATCCCCATCTGGAACGGACAAATCGCCTTTAAGGATTTTATGCCTATGGACGGGGTAACGGGAAGCAAATGGATAGGATTCGCGCATTTTCAAACATTTATCAAATCTTTCTATTTTACCGAATTGCTGAGGAATACCCTATTTTACAGTTTTGGAAAGCTTCTGGTCAGCGTTCCGGCGGCGATAATCCTTGCCGTAACCTTGTATGAGAGCCTTCATCGAAAATTGGCAAAGGTTGTGCAAACGCTGGCATATCTTCCCCACTTCCTTTCATGGGTAATCATGTACGGGATTCTCCTAGTTCTTCTTGCCCCCGGCGACGGCATTATTAATGACATAATAAAATTATTTGGCGGCAGGCCTGTCGCTTTCCTTACCGACACCCACACATTTCCATGGATTGTAATTATCTCGGACGCGTGGAAGGAAATGGGCTGGAGCGCCATTATCTTTATCGCCGCGCTCCTGGGCATTGATCCCACATTGTTTGAAGCCGCAATGGTGGAAGGAGTCAACGCCCCGCAGAGGGTTTGGTATATCACGCTTCCGTCCATAAGGCCGGTAATTGTTATGGTGGTGCTTCTGCGCCTGGGAACTATTCTTGACGCGGGGTTTAACCAGATGTTCATGCTCTATTCAATACCGGTATACAGCGTGGCGGATATTATTGATACGTGGGTCTACCGTCAGGGACTTTTGGAATTTCAATTTGGCCTTGCTACGGCGGTTGGAATTTTTAAAGGCGTCATAGGACTGATGCTGGTCGTTTTATCAAACTGGATGGTAAAAAAAGTCAGCGATTCGGGGCTGTTTTAAGAAGGCCGCTATGCAAATAAAAAAAGAAAAAAAAGCAAAAATACGGTATAGCAGTGGAGATATGGCGTTTTACATTGCTATTGACGTGTTTCTGGTATTTATCCTCATTATAGTGGCTATTCCCATGTGGAGCACCATCACATTGTCCTTCCGTCCCAACACCTTTATCGGGAGTAATCTGGAGGGAATGTTTTTGTCGCCGCATAAATGGTCTTTTGCCGCGTACCGCGCCCTCCTTGGCAATAACGGTTTTTTAAACGCCTTCGCGAACAGCCTTAAAATTTTTGTAATGGGCGTCGCTACGGCGCTGTTTCTCACCATCCCCCTTGCCTATGTGCTTTCAGTAAAAACCCTGCCGGGCAGGAAAACGTTGACCGTGATAATTTTAATTCCCTATCTGTTTAACGTTGGTTTAATCCCCACCTACCTTGTTGTAAACCGGCTGGGGCTTTCCAATCATCTTGCCGCGATATTTCTACCCGTCGCAATCAGTACCTACAACTGCCTTATCATGCGTGGTTTTTTTGAAGGGATCCCCGAAGAGTTAAAAGAGTCCGCCAGGATAGACGGCGCGCCTGAAATAACGGTTCTGTTACGGATCATTCTGCCTCTTTCAAAACCGATTATTATGACGATTGGCCTGTATTACGGGGTGCATTTCTGGAATGACTTTTTTAACGCCATGCTCTACATTAACAGCAACGCGCTCCAGCCCCTGCCCATACTTCTGCGTAATATTCTAATGGCAAGCGGTATGAATGAATTTGTTGAAGTCAGCGCGTTTGGGGAGGCTCCCGTTCAGGCGATAAAAGCCGCCAGCGTTTTTTTGGCTGCAATCCCGATGGTCATCGCGTATCCGTTTATTCAAAAATACTTTACAAGGGGAACTTTGCTGGGAAGCGTTAAGGGGTGAGAGAAGTGAGTAGTGGATAGTGAGTAGTGGATAGTGGTTATTGTTCGTAATCTAAATTTGGCAGCATCACGCAATGCTGACGAACAACGACACTAACCACTAACCACTAACCACTAACCACTAACTAAAACATGGAGGAATGTTATGAAAAAGAAATTCGTGTTTTTATTGAGCGTAGTGTTCATGTTGCTGTTTATCGCCCTTACCGCTTGCGGCAAGAAGGACGGAGCGGCGGGGGGGCCTGTGACTATTGATCTGTGGTACGGCGCGGCTGTTACAGAGGCGGGACCTCCTCCTGCGGACTGGAAAGTTTTAAGCCTTATTAAAGACGAACTCAATATCAACCTTTCCTTAAGCGCCCTGCCTTCTAACGAATCTGATCAGGATGTTAAGATAAACGCGGCGGCGGCTGGTAACACCCTGCCTGATCTGTTTATGGTACGGCGGGAGCCTTTTATGAATATTGTGCGGGTCGGCTCCGTCGCGCCTGTGGACGACCTTTACGCCCTTATGCCTAATCGCACCGCTTTGCATTACGATAATGACAGCCGGAATTTTACCACGATAAACGGTAAATCTTACGGTCTTGCGTCTCCCGGCACCATCATCAAAAATGAAGGCATACTGATCCGCAAAGACTGGCTGGATAAACTTGGGTTAAAAGTGCCCGTTACCCTTGACGACTACATGGAAGTGATGGAAGCTTTTACATTTCGCGATCCCAACGGTTCAGGACGCGCCGATACCTACGGTTACGGGGCCTTTATCGAGATTAACAACTTTGAGGAAGGCATAGGGCGGCGTTTTGATCCGTTCTTTGGCGCGTTCGGCGTGGCGGGAACATGGAGTCTGGACAAAAATGATCCGGGGCTTAACGTGCGAAAGCCCGCTTATTTTGAAGCGCTTAACTATATTAAAAAGATGGTGAATAAAAAAGTAATCGATCCTAACTGGACAAGTTACGGCAAGGATGATTTCCGCGCGGCTTGGAAACAGGGACGCTTCGGGATCATGCGGGAGCAGAACGCCGCTTTTGCCGCCGAAAATAACTATGCCCCCTTTGACAAGAATTTCCCCAAAGGCGAATGGATCGTGATAGACCCGCCTGAGGGACCTGACGGAAAAAAATCCGTTGGGGTGTACACGCAGGCGTACCGTATCTACGCCATTTCAGCCAAGGCGATGAAGGCGGGAAAAGGGCCGGCCATTGCCAAACTGCTTGAGTGGATGTCAGGTGAAAAAGGCTACTACCTCCTGGGCTGGGGCGAAGAAGGGGTAAATTTTGTATTTGACAATAACCGAGTTCCGACCGTGATAGGCATCCCCGATCCGTCAAAAGGTTTTACAATGCCCGAGATGCAGCCCTACACCCAGTTACGCAACATGGTCTTCTATAACAGCGAAGCTGAACTTATAGCCCGTTATCCTACATATACCGCTCCCACGTCGGGAAAGAAAATGAGCGCCCTTACAACTTTAAGGGATATGCAGGGCAGGCAGTGGACCGCGAATGTCGGCGGAGACGCCCTGCCCGCGCCAAATGCCGATCTTAAGCGTTTTTATGAGCAGGGAGTTGTTGAATTCCTTACTGGTAAACGGCAGTTAAGCAAAAGTAACTGGGACGCATGGGTTGAAGAATTTGACAGATTGGGCGGCGCGGCATGGGAAAAAAGCGGTATCGCCGCGGCTGAGGCCGGCGGGTATCTCAGATAAAACATGCCGTTAGCTGAAATTAATCCTTCCTTATCAGTCTCGCGGCGGATGGCCGAATCGGTAATGAACCGCTATGGGCCGCATCAGGCGCAGTGGCATTATGAACACGGGCTTGTGCTGCAAAGTATTTTTCTGTTGGGGCAGTCTGCCAAGCAAGATAATTACTGCCGTTATGTGAAAGAAATGTACGATTCCATGATAAGCCCAGACGGGGAAATCCGCTCCTATCGCGAAGGCGAGTACAATCTGGATCAGATTAACCCCGGCAAAACCCTGTTTTTGCTGTTTAATCAATATGGGGAAGAAAAATACCGCAAAGCCATTGAAAAACTCCGGGAACAGTTACGCGGTCAGCCCCGCACAAAATCAGGAGGCTTCTGGCACAAGCAAATCTATCCTTGGCAAATGTGGCTTGACGGGCTGTATATGCAGGGGCCGTTTTACGCCCAATACGCGAAAGAATTTGGAAATGGCGCGGATTTTGAAGATGTTACGCGACAATTTTCACTTGTGGAGGCGAAGACCCGCGACGGGCAAACCGGTCTTTTGTACCACGCATGGGATGAATCCCTAAGTCAAAAATGGGCAAACCCGGATACGGGCTGTTCCCCGCATTTTTGGGGACGCGCTCTTGGCTGGTACTGCATGGCGCTTGCGGATACTCTGGATTTTATCCCACCCGCGCACTCGGAACACGCCGAAACTCTCAAGGCTATCGCAAGGCGCTTGTTCGCTCCTCTGTTAAAGTACCAGGATGCTGATTCAGGCCTCTGGTTTCAGGTGCTTGACCGGGTCGGCGCTCCTGGAAATTACACGGAAAGTTCCGCGTCGTCCATGTTTGTCTATTTTCTGCTTAAAATGACGCGCCTAAAAATTGCCTCTGACAACGAGGCCGCGCCGTTAAAAACTGCCGCCGAAAAAGCGTATCGGGGACTCTTAAAAAACAAAATACGGGAAGACCCGTCCGGAGAACTCCACCTGAGCGGTATTTGCAAGGTCGCGGGGCTTGGCGGAGAGCCGTACAGGGACGGTTCCTATGAATATTACGTTAATGAACCGCAGGCTGTTGATGATTTTAAGGGCGTAGGCCCCTTTATTCTGGCTTCAATGGAATACGGGAAAGAATCCGGTTAAACCTGCTTTACACCTAACAAATCCAGGTGCTTGCCAATGTGGCTGAAAAGCGCATGCTCATACAGGTCTTCATGTTTGTGCCAAAAGTTGTACAAATTGTCTTTGAATGTAAAATCAGCCTCGTTTGTGCTGTTTTTTTTGTTAAGTATAAAACCGTAGGTAATATGAATAAGCTGGCGGCAGTCGTTATTCTCAAAGAGTTTCGGCAACTGCTCAACCGCCAATGAATCAACATCAGGGATATTATCAAGATTGGTTGTAACATGATAATATTTACACGCCTCGTTAAATACGGATAAAGCGTACTTGTGGACGTCTTTGTACAGGGCGGGATCGACCTGGGCGACGACGCGCATTGCCTCAAGCCAGTTAGTCCCCGCTGTTTTTACATGGAATATATGCCGGGTTTCCGTCCCGATACTTGGGAATACGCTGAACTTGTCAGAACCTGAATGTATGCTTAACTTGTATTTGAAGTGCCGGGCGATTATCGCGTGAACTTTAATTTCACTGTTAAACTGATCAATACTGCCTGAATAATCAACTCCCTTTTGAAACTCCCCGCAGAACCTCGGCGCTATTGTGGCAAAGGAAACTCCGCCGTCAATTAATTCCCTTGCGACAAAATAATGCTGAAGCGGGGTAGTGGGTGTGGAAGTTTCATCTATCGAGATTTCAAAATCCGCATTGTACTTGCCATGTTTAAAAAAGCGCTTGTACATATCGACTGCGAAAGCAATTGCCTTACCGTAAATACCATAAATAATTTTAAGTTCTTCTTCGGTAAAGGTTAATATTATTCCCTCTCCTATTTCAAACTGTTTCCCCATATATTTTTGGGTAATCTTCCGGGGCGGCAATGGGGCGTTAGCCGCGTCAATATCGTTTCTGATATGATCAGAGCAGTCCAGGGTGATCATTGTAAAGCCCAGGGAAAGGGCGTACTTTACGTCGTTTATGGTTTTAAGATGATCCCCATCCGCGCCCCACTCTTTTTTAAACCCTTCCCGAAACACCGCAAAGGTGGCTGCGTCCAGCACGTCTTCATAACTGCGGTTGGTAAGGGTAAGCTCGCGGATGGACTGCTGCGCGAATACGGGATATGCGTCATATTTTTCAAAAAGTTTGATGTGGCCGGGCGTGGCGATTCCCAGCCTGTCTCCCAGCCCAAAACTCCGCTCTTTGCCGAGAACGCGCGAAGGGGCGGTAAAAGGGAATATTTTTCGCAGTACTTCGGCGTTTTTATGCGAAAGCGGCGCTTTTATCAGGCCATCCGCAATTATTTCACCCGTAAACCCGGGATTTTTCCCGTCTTTATAATTAACAACAAGAAAATCTCCCGGGGTTTCCAGCAATTTTTTCTTCGCCATAAAAACCTCAATCGGTTTATCACAGCCGCTTTTGTTAATGGATTTTTCATAAACCTCAAACCCTAAATACTGCATAATAATCATTTATCAGAAAACGGCGGAAAAATCAAGGGGGTTATAATGTAAATATATATTTGATACTTAAAAGTAAATATGGCATAATAAAAAAAAGAGGGACTTATGAAAATGGAAATTCGTTATGCGGAACATCCTGACGGCGCGAAACATTATGACACAAAAACAATGAGGGAACGTTTTCTTTTTGAAAATGTTTTTATTAAAGACGAAATCAGCCTGTGCTATACCCATGTTGACAGAATGGTGTTCGGCGGGGCTTTCCCGGCGGAAAAAGCCCTGCGCCTTGAGGGGGGCAAGGACTTTGGGAGCGAAGTCTTTCTTGACCGCAGGGAACTGGGAATTATCTGCATTGCGGGAAATGGGAAAATATCCGCAGACGGGACGGAATACGCCATGAAAAAAGGCGACGGACTGTATGTGGGTAAGGGGGTAAAAGATATTGTTTTTTCAGCCTCGGATAAAAACAATCCGCCTAAATTCTACCTTGCAAGCGCTCCCGCCCATACTTCCTATCCCGTCGTTTTTATCCCGATTGAAAAAGCAAATCCCCGCAAACTGGGCGAAGCCGCGACTGTGAATGTGCGAACGATTTATCAATACGTTCATCCCGCCGTCTGTCAGAGCTGCCAGTTGGTCATGGGCATGACGGTGCTTGAGGAAGGATCGGTGTGGAACACCATGCCATGCCACACGCATGAGAGGCGCATGGAAGTTTACCTGTATTTTGATATAAAGCCGGGCGCCGTTGTCTTCCATATTAACGGCCAGCCGCATGAAACGCGCCATATCGTCATGAATAACGAACAGGCGGTTATTTCGCCTTCATGGTCAATCCATTCCGGCGCGGGCACGGCGGCTTATACGTTTATATGGGCAATGGTCGGAGAGAACCAAACATTTGACGATATGGATAATGTTTTAACGACGGACTTAAAATAAATCTTATTAACGGGGAGAAAACAACTATGGAATTTAATGATAAATTTTCACTTAAAGGAAAAGTCGCCTGGGTTACCGGAGGCACCTACGGCATCGGTTTTGCCATTGCCAGGGCGCTCCATAAAGCCGGAGCCGCAATCATATTCAACGCCAGAAATATTGACAAGGGGCTTGAGGCGTACAAGGCCGAGGGGATTCCCGCACACGGATATATTTGCGACGTTACCGACGAGAAAGCGGTGAATGAGACTGCGGCTAAAATAGAAAAAGAAGCAGGCGTGGTGGATATCCTTGTCAATAACGCGGGAATCATCAAACGCATACCCATGACGGAGATGAGCGCGTCGGATTTCAGGCAGGTAATAGACATAGACCTTAACGGCCCCTTTATTGTGGCAAAAGCGGTAATACCGTCCATGATTAAAAAAGGCGGCGGTAAAATTATCAACGTATGCAGTATGATGAGCGAGCTTGGCCGCGAGACTGTGGGCGCTTATGCCGCGGCAAAAGGCGGGCTTAAGATGCTTACCAAAAACATCGCCAGCGAATACGGACGGTTTAACATACAATGCAACGGACTCGGTCCCGGTTACATTGAAACGCCGCAGACCGCTCCGTTACGTGAACGTCAGAGCGATGGAAGCCGCCACCCCTTTGATCAGTTCATTATAGCCAAAACCCCCGCCGCCCGCTGGGGGAAGCCGGAAGACCTTGAAGGCCCCGCGGTTTTCCTCGCGTCCGGCGCTTCGGATTTTGTAAACGGACATATACTGTACGTGGACGGCGGTATCCTGGCTTATATCGGAAAACAGCCTTAGGAACAAAAGCGCCGCGTTTGGAAATGTCTTTAAAAACAGTCAGGAAATCGGCCGCCGTCAGAGTCAAACTTAACAGTTTTTATTTTACCGTCCATCTGTCCAGCCTGCCGTCGTAGTTAATATCGGATTTAATTTCCGTAATTGGTTTCCATGATACAAACAGGCTGATATCTGAGATAATGTCAATTGTCGGTATCGCCCCCGCCTGGTCGGTCTTCTGGTACGGGTACATGCTGATTTTAAATGACGCTGTCCAATCGCCTAAATGATGATTTAACTCAAGGTTGAATCTCTGCATTTTAAACCCCGACCTGCGCCGTTTTGCCTCATCAAAAAAATTAAATGAGTCAAATAAATCTATAAACAGATTATTTTGCTCCCCTTCGGTATACATGGATGTTAATTCTTCCATTCCGGAAACGCCTTTGAAATACCTGAAAATAACCGCATTTTGCGACGTCGCCGATATATTTAAATCCAGAAAATCGGTAATGCCTAAAGTAAGTCCCGTTGAAAATTGAAAGTTGGAATTGGTGTGCTGTTGCAAATCAAAATTTAATGACGTATTTACATTAAAAGACAATTCCATAAGATTTCTTATTATTTTTGTTTTTGGCAGGGAATGGGAATATGAGAATTTTAATTCTTTGGGAAGCAGCTCAGGCTCTTCTTCAGTCGTCCAACTGCCGCCTTCATGGGGCATATCGGGGTTATCCGGCGTAAAAACGGTTTTTTTGGTCCATATCATTAAATACTCCGCCCTAAAATCATTAAATAACAATAATGATGACTTAAGATAAGTTAATTTAATATCCTTATTATCTTCCTCCTGCGGGGTGTATTTCATATTATGGGTGAACGTTCCCACTTTACCGAAAGTCAGAGTTTCAGTTAAATCAAAAGGCTTGATTTTCCATTCATCCTCCGCCTCAGGTTTTTCCATACTAAAATTAAAATCTGTTCTTGTTATCCAAATTCTGAATGTGGAATTGGTTGTAATAAGCCCGTCCATCGGGGGAAGTTCCGCGCTGAAGGAAATATTCTGATCCTTGTCTATTATTTTTACCCCAAAATTCGCCGTAAGCCTGTGGCTGTTAAGTCCCAGTATGTCTTCTCCGTCTTTACTTTGTTCTTTTACCCACGCTCCCCATTCGGGCGTAAGCTCAGGTCCGTCCCCATCAGTATATCTTTTTGATTTTACCAGCGTGCCTCTGAAATTATACTGTAAATTTGTCTGTGCGAATAAAGGATCGGAATAAAACGGTTTTAACGTGCCGTTATAAGAGTAAGAAGACGTATAGTTTGTCTGACCGTATTGCTGTTTGCGGAGCCTTTCCATTTCCGTCGTATTTACAACGCCCGTATTGGGATCCGTATACATTTCTTCGTTCAAGTATGAATAATCACGCCATGTTCCGCCGCCTGAAAAAGTAAAAGTATTGTTGAACAAACCCGCCAAATGATCCATGCGAAAATTTAAATTTGAATTTCCACTGACGCTTGTAAGTATTGATTGGGATTCGTTCCAGTCCACGTCTTCATACGTATTCCAGTTTTTTGACATAAACTGAAGTTCTGAAGAGCTTGTTGGAGATATCGAATAATCAAAGCTGAATTTTGTATTTCCCGCCGACGGCAGACTAAAGGTCTGGGAAAGAACGGGCGGAGTTATAACTTCCGTTGACGTTGTTTTCTCCTGTTTATCGCCGTCCGCAGGCCACGGGGATATGGGATTTCCGATGCCGTTAAACGGATCTTCAGGCGTCTTCGGATCGGATGTTTTGCCCGCCGTTTTTGACTGTACTTCGCCCAATGTAAGCGGAGTTCCGGAAACAGAACCTGAGATACTGTAAATTGTATATCTGTCCGGCGCGTAAAAATAACGGTTAGGAGAAAAAGGATTGGCCTGGTAAACTTCATTATCTGTTAAAATTTTAAAAGATAGTGTTGTAGAAATGCTGGAAATGGAAAAGTTGGAAATGTAAGGGGAAAGTATGCCCAATGACGGATTTAAATTTCCCGTCATTTGCCAAGAATAAGCGCCCATTTCGCCCTCTAATGATTTTTCTTCAAATGACGCCCCTTGTTGTATCATATTCATCCAATCCATGCTTTCCGAACGGCTGCTCGTAAAATCTCTGTCTACATACCTGTCGGAATAATACGGGATGTCCCAGGAAAGACCGCCGTATTTCATTGAAATACCGCTTGAATATTTAAACCTGTAACGGAAAGGAACAGGCCAAGATAAAAAGTTGGATTTATTCAAGTCAAACTCACCGTCATAATTTGGCGCATACGGGGAAAAGCCATAACTTGTTTCAGCTATCGTTCTTGTAAACCCTACGCCTAAAGACAAAGCGGTTGGATTTAAAATACCCGTCTTTGGAGCGGTAAGTTCAAGGCCTGTATATGTTCCCAAATTAACATAATAATCAAGCAAAGCTTTAAGACTGACTGAATTTGTATTCGCTATAGGCTTGCTTGTAGTGCGAAGGAACAGTCCCTGAAGTTCTTTTTCCTTATTGTTTGAATTGCCGAGCATTTTGCTAAGGGAGCTCTTTTCGGTAGATTCCGACTTGGGCTGGCCTATAAGATAAGTTGTCGTTTGAACAAATCCGCCTTCTCTGCTGCGGTATCCGATAACGGGATGAAAGACAACCTCATCCGTAGGAAAATAAAAAAACGGTATATATATTACGGGAATTTCCCCTACATATAAAACCGCGTTAAAGATCGCAAAGTCAGAACCAGGCAGGAGCCAAAGTTTTGAAGACCTGATTGACCAATACGCGTTCTCATCGGCACCGTTGGTGATTATGGCGTTCCTTAAAACCGTCACCTCCTGATCGCTTCTGGAAATTACCGCCCCTGAAAAAAGATATGAAGAGCCTTCGTCTTCCATTGTTGAACTTCCGTCAAGAAAAACACTTGACCAGTTGTCAATGTTCACAGTTATGCTTTTTCCGCGGAATGTTTCCGTTTTATCAGATTCTATTTTTTCGTACATTACATTTCCGCTTGCGGTAATTATGTTTCTTGTACGGTTAAACAGTATTTCATCCGCGCTTATTTTATGGGTTTTATCCCCGTCTTTTAAACTTATTTTTACTTCGCCTTTTAGTCTTGCATAATCTTCGTCAATTACGTCAATTGTAAAATACTCCGAGGCCTGGGATGATTCTATGGTAATTATTTTTCGTTTGTCATTGTTACCGGAGCTTGGTTCACGCAGGTTAAAATACCCTCTTAAACGTTTGGACAGATCTTCTCTTGTTCCGCCTTCCGAAAGACCCAAAGTGCGGCACCATTCGGCAAGTTCGCTTAATGTTGATGTTTTTATTTCCATTTCCAGCCGCCGGTTTAAATGAGTATCGACAATTTCTTCTTCTTTAATTTCTTCTTCCTGCGGTTCTTCTTCGGCGATTTCATCAGATTCCGCCGTTTCTTCCTGCGCGTATAGTACCGTAAAAAAAAGAGAAATTAAAATGCATAACAGGAAAAACCGTCTTTTTATCATTGTCTTCTATTCTTGCGCACCGCGTTACGTTTTAACATTTCAGCCAGAAACGCGCCCGTGTAGGATTCCACGCATTCGGCAATTTGCTCAGGCGTTCCCGTCGCAATTACTTGTCCCCCTTTCTCACCGCCTTCAGGCCCCAAATCAATAATGTGATCCGACTGTAAAAGCACGTCAAGGTTGTGTTCTATCATTATAACCGTATTTCCCTGATCTACCAACCGTTGAATTACGTCCATTAACTGTTTAACGTCGGCAAAATGAAGGCCCGTCGTCGGCTCATCAAGCATATACAGGGTTCTGCCCGTGGAGCGTTTTGAAAGCTCCAGGGCGAGTTTTACCCTCTGCGCTTCCCCCCCTGAGAGCGTAAGCGCCGATTGCCCAAGTTTTACATAACCAAGCCCTACTGACAACAGAGTCTGCATTTTTCTTGCAATCTGCGGAATTGGGGCAAAAAACGCGGCGGCTTCTTCGATGGTCATATCTAATACTTCGGCGATATTTTTTCCCTTGTAGCGGATTTCCAGCGTCTCTTTGTTAAATCTTTTTCCCTGGCATACGTCGCATGTTATATAAACGTCCGGCAAGAAATTCATCTCTATTTTAATAGTCCCGTCCCCTTCGCAATTTTCGCACCTGCCGCCGCGCACATTAAACGAAAAGCGCCCGGGTTTATACCCTCTCATTTTTGATTCCGGCAGATTGGCGAATAAGTCGCGTATTGCCGTAAAACCTTCGACATAGGTAATCGGATTTGAGCGCGGCGTTCTGCCAATGGGGCTTTGATCGATATCAATTACTTTGTCTATGTAATCCGCGCCGTCCAGTTTTTTGTAAACGCCTTCAGTGTGATTGGAGCCGTAGATTTTATTCGCGAGGGCGGGGTACAGTACGTCTGAGAGCAAAGTAGATTTTCCAGAACCGGAAACGCCCGTGATACAGGTAAAAACTCCAAGCGGAATTTCCACGTTGATATTTTTTAGGTTGTGTTCGCTTACACCCTTTAATTTTATAAATGTGCCGTTTCCCTCACGGCGTTCTTTGGGAATGTCAATCTTCAGCGTACCCGCCAAATATTGGCCCGTAAGGCTTTCCTTTACTTTCATCACTTCTTCGGGCTTTCCCTGCGCTACGACATATCCCCCGTGAACGCCCGCGCCCGGCCCCAAATCGACAATGTGATCCGCCGTGCGTAAAGTTTGCTCGTCATGTTCGACTACAATCAGCGTGTTGCCAAGGTCGCGCAGGTACATAAGAGTGTCAATCAGGCGCTGGTTGTCTCTTTGGTGAAGCCCTATAGACGGTTCGTCTAAAATGTACAAAACGCCCACAAGGCTGGAGCCTATTTGCGTCGCAAGCCTTATCCTCTGGGCTTCACCGCCTGAAAGGGTGGAAGCTTTGCGCTCAAGACTGAGGTAATCAAGACCGACATTCTGCATAAAGCCAAGACGCGCGTTTATTTCTTTTAAGATTTGATACGCGATTTTATTTTCATTCTTGTTAAATTTTACCGTCTTAAAAAAATGCAGGGAATCCGTTACCGATAACTTTGACAATTCCCAGATATTTTTTCCGGCGACGGTTACGGCCAACACTTCCGGTTTTAAACGTTTGCCTCCGCAGTCTTCGCACGGTTTCTGACTCATAAATTTTTCCAGCCAGTCCTTAATGCCCTGCGACTGGGTTTCCAGATAACGCCGTTTTAACTCTTCCAGAATGCCTGGAAATTTTGACTGGTATTCAAAATGCCCCGTTCCTTCGCGGTTCACATAACGGACTTTAATATCGTCATCACTTCCGTAAAGAATCGCGTTTACCACTTTTTTTGACAATTTATTAAATGGCGTATCAAGACTGAATCCATAGTGTTTGGCGAGGCTTTGAAAACGGCTACTGTTCCACGCGCTGTCAGGATTGTATGGTAAAACACCGCCCTCGTTAAAGGAGAGCGAGCGGTCGGGTATTACAAGATCGGGATCAAACTCCAGTTTTGCCCCAAGCCCTGAACAGCCAGGACACGCGCCAAACGGGTTGTTAAATGAAAAAAGCCTCGGCTGCAATTCTGGAATTGACACTCCACAATCGGGACAGGAATTTTTTTGCGAAAAAACCTGTTCTGAATTTTTACCGTCCTCGTTAATCAGTACTATTAATAAACCTTCCGCCGTTTGCAGTGCGGTTTCAACAGACTCCGCCAACCGTGAACGTATTTCTTTTCCAATAACAAGCCTGTCAACGATAATTTCGATGGAGTGTTTTTTTTGCTTGTCCAATTTAATACTTTCGTCAAGATTTACGGGAACTCCGTCTATTCTGGCGCGGGCAAATCCAGCCTTGCGCGCGTCTTCGATTATCTTTTGATGTTCTCCCTTTTTCCCGCGAATGACCGGCGCAAGGAGCTGAATCTTTGTCCCTTCCTTAAATTGTAGAATCGTTTCGATTATTGAGTCCACCGGCTGTTCGCGTATTTCCTTACCGCACACAGGGCAGTGAGGTACGCCGATTCTGGCGTAAAGCAGACGGTAATAATCATAAATTTCGGTTACTGTGCCTACAGTGGAGCGCGGGTTACGGTGTGTGGTTTTTTGCTCAATTGAAATTGCGGGGGAGAGTCCTTCAATGTAGTCCAAATCGGGCTTGTCCATACGCCCCAAAAACTGACGCGCATAGGCGGACAAACTTTCCACATAGCGGCGCTGTCCTTCGGCGAAAATTGTGTCAAACGCAAGCGAACTTTTGCCCGAACCTGAGAGCCCTGAAATAACGATTAATTTGTCGCGAGGTAGTTCAAGATCAATGTTTTTTAAATTATGTTCACGCGCCCCCTTGATGATTAATTTGTCCATAACATGAGTATAGCGGTTTATAAAAAAGTGGGGAATAGGGCGCATAGCCTTGTATTATTGACAAAAACAGTTACTTTTAGCCTTGTATTTCTGACAAAAACAGTCATTTTTCGCCTTGTATTATTTGCAAAAACGAAGGGTCGCTGAGCATGTGGTCACTGAGCTTGTCGAAGTGACCTGTTATGAGAACGCTATTTGATGAACATTTACTATTTAATAATTTAATTCCGTGAGCGTGTGCGGAAAGCCACAGCGGCTCCTTGTGTGGCGAGGGTTGATTGGACGCACGTTTTTGTTTGGCATTAATGGAATGTTTTGTTGGACGCATCGACGTGGCATTGTTGGACGCACGCCAATGTCGCCGCTGTGGCTTTCCGCCCACGCTCATATAATTTATTCATTAATTAAGGAATTATTTAACAATGAGGCATTGGGTATTTGTTTACTGGTAAAACTCCAGACTATCTGTTAAAAAAAAGGCTTTTTCCCCCCTTGTATTTTCTTCAAATACATACTATTTTACTCACTATGAGCCTGAAAAATTCTCACTACTGTGATATATTGTTAAATATGAGCAAAAACGCCAAAAGTGAGGGGTTTTAATCGTGATTAGCAACATTTTTAAAAAATGCCACATACCTCGCTATGAACGTGGCGCGGACGGCGAGTTAAAGCTCGCCTCATTTTGTTCATCTGGGGTGAGCTGTTCGGCACCGGGGCGTGTTGATTTTGTTCATCTACACGCCTTAAACGGCGTGCTGTCGAAAGTGAAGGGTTTTAATCGTGATTAATTACATTTCTAAAAAGTGTAGAATACCTCCCTCTGACCGCGGCGCGGACGGCGGGATAAATCCCGCCTCATTTTGTTCATCTGGAGTACGCTGTTCGGCGCCGGGGCGTTTGGATTTGGTTCATCCACACGCCTTAAACGGCGTGCATAATTTGCCCCCCCCCCCCCC
>Ga0268262_10003552_pt1 | contig 16804 bp, 16 predicted proteins | sample TergutNc150P3_FD_190354 | JGI IMG/M metagenome (GOLD analysis project Ga0268262, IMG submission 190354) | Nasutitermes corniger P3 segment gut microbial community from laboratory colony in Florida, USA - Nc150 P3 (SPAdes) (version 2) | ecosystem: Host-associated > Arthropoda: Insects >... | reverse complement strand
CCGCTCTGGAAGTGGGGGGCCAGCTCCGCCGCCCTGCGCCTGAGCGCCCTGGCCGCGTGCTGATGGTGTTCTGTTTCCTGCCGCCGGGCTTCGCTCGGCGTGTTGTTGATGTTCTGGGCGCTCATTGCGTCCCTCCATGTGTTAGGCGGGTTACTGGCCCGCATGGGCTGTGCCGTGGTCGGCACGGCGCCGGGAGCTAGTAACCGCACATGGACGGCCCGATTATTTAGGCGCACTGCCCTCTTGTATTCTCGTGACTCCCGGCTTATGCCGTTCATCCATGTGTGGGGGTTACTAGCCCCAATGGACAGTCTAGCGGGCTTTGGGGATTGTGCAAGGGGTCAAAATGTCCTATACTGTTCATTGGTTCCAAGGAGTGAAACATGAGAATCGGCGCTACGTTGCTTTTGTCTGTTGCGATGCTACTTGCTTTAGGATGCATCCCGATAAACTTGCCACCTCCGCCTCTTGGAATTGACCGATTAGATGCGCCACCCCAGAATTCTTCCCAAGTTGACGAAGCAACTGCAAAGCTCTTTGCGCCTGTTAAAGGAAAGGCTGTCGTATATGTCTACAGGCCGATGAAATTTACCACACGGAGAATGAACAACTCAATTGTGATTAACGATAAATTCATTGCATTTTTGGAAAATGGAAGTTTTTTGCGGATGGTGATCCCCGGTGGGAAGTGCGCCATCCGTGTTGGTGGAGCCAATTACACTTTCAAAGAACACGAAATAGATGTGGAGGCTGGACAAGTGTATTTTTTTGCCAGTCCAGTAAATAGGGATCTTGCCCCTGTCGTATTTCCTGTCAAGCCCAATGAGGCAAAAAGTGAGATACTCAAGTTCAAATTAATCGACAACCCATATAACTTCTAGCCAGCCACAAAAAAAGTATAGCCCTGCATGAGGGGGTCACATCCGTTGTGGCCCCCTCGCGCCCGAAGGGTTCAACTTGGAATTGAGCCCTTTGGCGGATTCAGTGTTGGCGGGTTTTTCAACAATGTTGTTGTAAATACCATTTGGCGGGGTTTTTTCGAGTTTCCGGAAAAAAGTTTTTACTGGAATACCAGTAAAAACAGGGTTTCCCCCAAAATTGGGGAATACTCAATCGGATTTCAAATCGCTGTGGTATTTCCCAAAATTGGGAAATACTCCCCGCCGTCTAGGTTTAGCTGGTTTTCCCCCTATAGGGGGAATAATCGGATTTCAAATCCACTTGCCTAGATTCCGATTCTAGGGAAGCCGCCGCCGTCTGGGTTTTTCGGATTTTTCCGAAAAAGGGGTAGATTTCAAATCTACCCCTTGCCGCCCATGCTCAGCCGCGCCATGCCCATTGCAGACCACGCGGCCTGTTCCAGCGCAAGGACGGCTTCTTGGCTGTTCCCATGCGCCGCCAAAAACTTGGCCGCTTCGTGGGCGAAGTCCATCGCCTCTTTTGGCAGTGGCGCGGGGCCGTTGGCCGCGTCTAGGATTAGGGCTTCGATGACTGCCGCCTTGGGCTTGCCCTTGGCCTCCGCCAGTCTGTCCAGCGCCTCCATCGCCTCTGGGCTTATCGCTGCTCCCAGATTCACTTTTGGCCCCTTGCTGGGCCTCCCTCGCTTCGCCGTCTCTTCAGTCATTCGTGAGCCTCCCCAATTGGGATTATCGCCGCCCGCGTGTGCTAAAAAAATGGGATAAATTGTCTAAACAAGAAAGCACGGAAAAAGCAAAATCGCCTTGAAAAATAAGGCAAACATGGAGTTAAACGCAAGGTTACATAATATGAATTATCGCAAGTAACCCACTTTTTTAGACAAATTGTCGTAAAAAAGGGCCTTAAATCTTGCTCCCAAGGGCCGCAGCCAATGGTTCAATGCCTCGTGGTCGTGCTGTGGCTCCATCGCGCCCTGCGCTGGTGGATAGCCTGTTTTGGCTCGGTCGTCAAGAGCCCAACCTGGTGCCCCTGATGCCTTTCCAGCATGTCCGCCCTGTTCGGTGCGGTTGCGGCCTCGCCGCGCTGGTGCCAAGGACAGTGTAGAGCAATTTACATGTCAATGCAAGATGCTAGGCCATGTCGTGCTTCGCCATTGCCAGCGCAGCAGACCACGACCGCGCCAAGGCCTTCTCTGCCCTTCGCTGGTCAGGGTATGCCGCTAGGAAGTCCGCCGCCTCCTGTGCCAGCCCTTGCACGGCCTTTGGCGCGGGGACGCTCCCCGATGCCGCCGCCAGTATCAGACGGGTAACAATCTCCCATTTGGGCGCCCTGTTCGCCGCTGCAAGCCTGTCAAGGGCCCATGCTGCCTCTGGGGTTAGCGCTAACGATGTTTGCAACATGGCCCCCCGCCTAGGCCTTCCGGGTTTTTTCTTCTTGGCCGCCTCGATCATCTTTTCCGTGTACTCCTCAAGCCTTGCATCGTCCCCAAGCAGACCGCCCGGCAGTTGGAGCTCGTGATACCTATCCGAAGCAAGCAACTTGCCGTGGCGGTCGGCGACTTCAAACGTGTACCAGTCGCCATCATCTTTGTGGACAGTCAGGACGTGGCCAAAAAAGATGCCTTCGTAAAACGGCTTTTGCTCGTCTTTCTTTTTCATGTTGCCTCCAAAAAAAATAGTCTAGCATATTTTCAACTCCATTTGAAAACTTTTTTTAAGCCTATTGATTATTCTTTGTTTCACGCCAGATCTGGCCCGCTGCCCTTGGGAACCAGCGCGTCCAAGGCGGCTTCGTGTTCCCGTTGCAGCTCCTTTTGTCGTTGCATGGCCTCCCTTGCCTGTTTCTCCCATGTGGCCACATCAGTCGCCATGCCTGGAACTATAACCACGCCATGGGCCAAGGGGCCCCCGTCTGGGCCAGTGAGCGCAGCCTGGACCTTTGTCGGAGCGTCCAGCGCCAGCAGCTTGGCCCGCCTCTCGTGGATTTTCAGCAATGTGCCGATGACACTCAGGACAGCGGCCTGAGAATCAGCGGCATCAAATAGCGCGTTGGTTCTGCTCTCCAGCGCGTCCAATTTGGCAAGTTCAAGGTCTCTGTAACTCTCGGCGCTCTCTAGGCGCTGTTCGGACAGTTCCCGAAGCGCCTCGGAGAGAATCTGAGAGACCCTGCCATCAGTGATTTTGAGGTCGGCGGCTATCTGGTTGAATGTGCGCCCCTGCATCCGAAGTTCCAGCGCCCTGGCCTTTCGCTGTGCCGCCAAAATGGTTGTGGCCGTCTTTTTCTGCTTCGCCCAAGGTTTTCCCCGCTTGGGCTTAGGGGCTTTGCCTTTACCCGCGCCGTTGCTTGGTTTTTTCGTTGCCATGATGCCTCCTGTGTGTGTCGTGCAAATGTTTGGGGTTTGCATACAAGCGGCATGCAAATGTATCCCACTTGCATGCCGTTTGCATGTAGCCGCTATGGTGGCGGGGCTATGCCAGTGATTTCTTCCAACTGGTCTAGATAATCCAAAATCCTATCGGTGTAGACCAACATGTCGGCCTCGCACTCCGCCAGCCGCTTGGCCGCGTCAATGAAGTGTTCCCTGATGGCCGTGCCGCCCTCGGTCGGGCTTTGCAAACATTGTTGGACGAGCGGGCACGAAGCGCAGCCCGTCGCGCTGCCTGTGATGTGGGAAGCTCTGCCCCATTTGCACCTCTCTGGGCTCATGATTTTGCGCCCGCCCAATGGCACCAGCTTTTCAATTTTTGGACGTGGTTTGCGTTGTGTCATACTAGGTAGCCTCCGCCGTCTGTGGGCTTTTCTGCGCTTTCTGCAAATGGGTCTTTTTCTGTGAATCGGCTCGTTGCGCCGTGGAATGTAAGCAACTGTTTCCAGCCGCTTGGCCCGCTCCTAACCTTGGCGGCTTTGATGTAGATGTCCGTTTTGGGCTGGTAGCCCTCTTGGGCCTGGGCCACCTTGGGATAAAGCAATAAGACAAAGTTGGCGTACTCTTCAAAGCCGCCCGATTCGCGGATTTCAGACTTCTTTGGTTCTACGCCCTCGGCCTGGCGGTTCAATTGAACTAGCGCGATAATGCAGATACGGAGCCGCTGTGCAAGGGCCTTGATGCGCCGCGCTATCTCACTCCATGCAGCCGCATCGTTGGCGTTCTTCCCCAAGTTGGGCTTGCCGATTAGATGAGCATGATCTATCAACGCCAGCCGCACTCCATGAAGCCGCACGGAGTTGGCGATAACGGCCTCTATCTTGCCCCAAGATACGCCTGGCTCGTCGGGCCATGTTCGGGTTAACCCAAACAGTTCACGCTCGGCGTTGGCCCTGTGTACGGCCTCCCTAGGCCAGTTGCCGTGCCTGAATGCCGCGTAGGGTGTTCCAGTGAGCCAAGCAAGTCGCCTTGACCGCATTTCGTGTCTGTCCATTTCAAGGGATATTGTGAGCGAAGGGAAGCCGCGCCTTGCGGTCTCCATCGCAATTTGCACCAGCAGCGCCGTCTTGCCTGTGCCAGCCCTCGCGCCGACGACGCCCATGTGACCTGCAGCGCACTCCAGCCCGTCCGTTTCGTCGTCAAGGTGGGACAGACCAAACCATGCCAGCCGCCCGCCCGCTTCGCCTGGCTCACGGAACGGGATACCCTCGTTCAGTTGGTCAATGGCCGCTTGGTCGTCGGTGCATGTAGTTTCGCCCTGGCCCATCGCCGTCTGTGCAAGAGCCGCCTGGAGTTCTGAGAGGATGCCGCCAATGGATTCTTCCCCCTCGATGACTTGGCGCTGCGCTGTGGCCGTCAAGTCCAGCAGCCGCCGCGCCGTGTAGTGCTGCTCCAGTTCGGAGACTAACCACCCTATTCCTGGGGCGGGGCCGTCTCCAAGTGAATTGATGACTTCGCCGATGTCGGTTAGTTCGCCGCCGATGCGCTCCAGCGTCCCATTCCGCTGCATGTCGGCCCTGATGGTCAGCACGGTTATTTCAGTGTTTGTGGAATAGAGCCGCTGGACGCTCTCGAAGATTAGGCGGTGCTTTGGGGCCACAAAATATTCGGGCTTGCACGTCATAGCGGCCTGGTATGCCTCCACCTGTGCCTCTGGGTAGGGGCTGCAAGCCCCCGCCGCTATCGCCCCCAATAGGCTGCGCTCGGCTGCAAGGTTTTCTGGCAGTTTTTCAGGGAGGAAGCTAACCATTTTTCACCCCCTCAGTTGCGGCCTGGGCCTGGCTGGTCTTGATGGCCTGGTTTGTCGAGTGGGCTTTATAGAGCGCCTCCCACGGAGCCTTATCGTCTTTGCCAAAAAAGTTTTGGGGGGCCCTGATTTTCCACTTCTCGCCCGCTTTCCACGCGTCCACGTACCTTATGGCTATGGCTTCGCATATCGCAAGGTCGCCGCCCACCGCTTTGATGTCCGCCAGCCTAGATGCCAAATTGGGCGGCTCGATGTGGGGCACGGGGTCTCCGTTGGATTGCACGTCGCCATTTTTGCGGCTGGGCCATATCGCCATGATGCGCCACATTGTCTCCAGCACGTCAGCATCATGGGGCTTCATCCATTCTGGTTGCTTTTTGGGTTTTGACTTTGCCTTTGCTTTTAGTACAGGCTTGCTATTGGAAGCAGATACATCTTCAGCAGCATCTTCTATCGCGTCAGCACCACCGCAACTGTTCGCGTCAGCGAACAATTGTTTTTGTAGTACTAGGCTAGGTAAGGTAAGGCTAGGCTGGGGAGATGTTTGCATAGGTGACCCATGCAAACAAAAAACGTTTGCATGATTTTGCATGGAATCCGCTTGGGCGTTAGGTTTTTCGCACGTTGCCAGTTCTGCCTCGCGCCTTTTTGCATGCATCGCCAGCGCTGCCTCGCGCCTCAAATCAGGAATGCTCTTGCCGTCAAGCGCACGTCTGGCATTGCCCTCGGCTTTGGTTTTCACGAAGCCTGGGCAGTGGTCGAAGTAGTCGTGGACCCGGTAGCCTGGCCGGAATTCGTCTGGCTCGATGAAGCCAGCACCACCATCGCCGCCAGCTTCCAGTAGCGCCTTGAACAGTTTGCCCCGCTCGCCCTGCCACTCCGCCAGCCGTTCCACATCGTCGGATCTGCCGATGTAGTCATCAGCATTAAATCGGCAGGCATCCCAAATCAGTTCCAGGCTGCCTCGCGCTAGGGCAGTTGAGCCAAGCGCCTCTTTGAGATAGAGGAATTTTCTGTTTGTTGAGAGTTTGGATAGCGCCATCTACCGCCTCCCGCTTCTGCTGCCGTACACGGCTGCCAATGTCTGCACAACTTGGGCGGCTTTGCCTTGGCCTTTAGCGCTGAACGTGCTATGCTGGTTTCTGTGATTTTTGGTAGATGCTCGTTTTGCCCCGCCGCCATGCGGGGCTTTTTTGTTCTTTAGCATGTCGCCTCCCTGCCCTCTGGCCAGCCTCTCTCTATAGGCATGCCCGTCAAGGATGCGCTATCGGCTCTCCACTCCATGAGGTGCCCCCATGCAGTCCCCTCGCCCTCTGTGTAGCGCTCGCCATTGCGGGAAAGGTATCTGGCCGCCATAAACAGCGCCGCCTGGATTAGGCCGTCGTAGTCACCCGGATCTAAACCAAGTTCTTCAAGGTCGCTCCAAATGCTGGTGCCGCACATTTCATCTTTTGACAGCAGCCCGCGCCTGGCTTCGTCGGCCTGAAGTGCTATGTCCATGAAATGCGCTGCAAGAAAGCTTCTAGAAATAGGCTCCGTTCCGTTTATGGCAGTTACTATCTCCCGGCCCCGTATCATTTGCTGCGCGTTGGCTTCACCCCAGCGCAGGGCCCTCTCTCTGAAGTTATCTTCTATCACTTTTGCCCCCTGCCCATTGCAGCTAGCGCCTTTTCTCTGTTGCGCCGCATCTGCGCTTGAATATGGCTCCCCCATATTGCGGAAAATGCTATGGAGTTGACCTGCTCATCATTGAGGGGAAGCCGCTCCGTGCATGGGCCGCTCGTCACTTCGCCGCCCTTGGCATCGAGCAGCTTGCAATGCAGTGAGCCGTCCTTGGCCGTGAATACTTGTAGCGCCACTTCACCGTAGGGCCTTTCAAATAGCAATGTTCCCTCGCTAATCATTTAGACCCCCTAGCTTTGCCTCTGTGGGCCTTTGGCGCCGCTTGGGTGTCCTTGGCCTTGGCTTTGGGTTTCCACCCCACTGGGCGGCCCTTGGGCTTCAGCTTGGCGATTCGGGCTGCCTCGGCCTGAGCCTTTCTGGTGAGGGTTGCGGCTATCGCGCTGATGTGGTCGTCTGTGAGAGGCATGGCCGTTTGGATTTCTTCGAAGTCGTCCGCTATGATGCAGTCCGTTGCGTCAACCAGCTTAAAAAATACGAAGTCGCCGCAAATGAATATCCGCAGGGTTTTGTCGTTGTAGGGCTTTTGGAAAATGCAGGTAAGGGGTTCCAGCATTATGCGCCCTCCCCAGCGATAATTCGTGCAGCGTAAGCCTCCACCGCAGCGGTCGGGATAAGGCAGCGCCGCCCGATTTTTACCTTGGGCAGTTCGCCCTTTCTCAGCATGTCATTCAGCTTGCCCATGCCGATTCGGAAGGTGTGGGTAACCTCCGTTTTAGTCATCAGCAGCGTCTGCACCGCTGGTTGTGACAGCAGCGTCTGCGCCGCTGGTTGTGGTTGTGGTTGTGTGTGTGTCGTCATCGAACACTCCTAGAAACGTGCGGGAGTCCGCACTGGTTTCTGTGAGCATCTGATGACTACAGGCTGCTGTGTTGTACGTTTAATTTTTTTTTTGAGGAAGTTAAGTGTACAAATCCCGCTATCGCCGCTTTATCTTTCTTTTTTCCCCAACTCTAATGCTTCTTTCGCCAAAGCATCCATTTTTAGGGGGTTCGTTGGGGTTTTTATTGAAAGCATCTGCATGGATGAGCCAAGCAATTTTCCGCGTCCAGTCTTTTGCTACATCCCCACCGGGGGCGTAAGTGCCTACAAGCGTCTTAACCATTCCCGTTAGCCAAAAAGGGGCCGTAAGGAACCTCTTTCTTTTACTGCCAGCTAGTTTTTTGGCCGCCTCCGCGTAAAGTTCTTTAAGCTCCGCCAGCCGCTCTGCTGCATACCCGGCCAGCACCCTCAAATCACCAGACAGTGCCCACCCATCGCGCTTCCCGGTAGACGCTTCGATAGAGTCAATAAGGCCATCCAAGTTTGTCTGAACCTGTTTAATATACCTTCTCCAATACCCGCGCGGGCTTGGCATAAGCTCCGCCCTAGCCTTGTCCCTGCTGTAAGCTCCAACTATGGCTCCCAGCGCCATGAGGTTGCCGTCATTGGCTGCAATCTTGTTGAGCATCGCGCAAAAAGGGGCTTCGCCTTGATGATGCTTCTTAGCCATATCAATGAACCTTTTGCCCACATTGCGCAATTTCTGATTTTCGATATTTCGTTGTTCGCGCCAATGTAGGTCAGTTTCAGGATTCCATTTTCGAGCCCCGGCATTGACCTCCCGCCAGAGTTTGCGCTGCTCTCTGAACTCATTGCGCTGCTCTTGGCTCCATTCGCGCCAATTCTTGCTGTAGTCCTTGCCGCCTTCCATTGCTGTCCCTATGCCCTCCGCTTCGTCCGCAGCGGGGCGATGCCCGCTTCTGGCCGTCCAACAATGCTCCAATCGTCCGCGCCGATGGCCTCTTCCAGCAGTTCAGAAATGTGGTCGGGGTCTCGGTGCAGGTAGGTCTCAGTTATGCCGCCGATGGCATGCCCCATTTGGAGTTGTATCAGCATGTAGTCCAGCCCAGCGGCCTCCAGCGCTGTGGCCCGCGTGTGTCGGAGTTCATGGAATACTAGCGGGGCGATTCCAGCATCCGCGCATGCCTTTTTCATGGGCTTCAGTTGGGAACCAGACCGCCACGGGGTTCCGTTGGTTCGAGTAAATATCGCATCGTCTGGGGCCTTTCCAGTGACCTGCATATAAAAGAAATGCGCTCCCGCCCGTGTCAGCTTTACTTTGCGCTCTCTGCCGCTCTTGGCGTTGTCCGCTGGTATCAGCAGGTAGCCGTTGCCCTTGGGCGTGTGCTGGTAGTGCTTGGCCTGTGCAAGGCGCAGTTCACCATGTCTGCATCCCGTCAGCAGTGCAGCCTTGACCAGCAGCCCGAAGTCAGCGTCGCATGCCTTAATCAATTTCTGGCGGTCGTCCGATGCCAGCGTCCCCTCGCGCTTGCCGTCGGCCTTGTCGAAGCCTTTGAAGTTCCTCCACTGGTAGGGTACGCACTCCCTCGCTAAGTCGTCGTTGTTGTCAACTGCATGGGTCAGCGCCGCCCGCAAGATGGTTATCACTCTGTTGCAGGTCGCTTTTCGCGCCCGAATTTCGTCCGCCGTCTTTGGGGCCTTGGTCTGCCAGTACCCATTTCCACGGCGCGGCTGCCCGATGAACCAGATTTTCCAATCGTTCAGCTTTTTCAGTTTCAGCTTGGTAACTGAAGTGGAGCCCAATTTGGGGACAATCCACGCATCCGCCATCGAACGATAAATCGCCAGCCCCTTGGCCCTCTCGCCTGTGGCCTCTTTGTGCTGGAAGTAGTCGGCTATCACGTCGGCCACTGTGATTGATTCTGGGTTGTCGGGCCTCCCCTCGTCCACCTCGCGCCCCATGCACCTGCGGCAAAATGCCTCGGCTTTTTCCTTGGCCTCGTCGAATGTGAGCCCGTGGCCGTCCACGTCGTCGGCGGGGCCGATGGTCTCCTTGAATCTCCTATTTTCGCCCCGCCTCTTTGCCGCCGTGTCCACCCATAATGCTTGCCACGAGCCTGCGCGGTCGCTCTTGTGCTTCCTGTAGATTAGATACCAGCCTTTATCCTCGGCTTTGCCGATTCTTTTTTGCACGTCGCCGCCGGGCGCAATCTTGGCCCTTGATGTCTTGCTGTCCAGCTTGGCCTCTGTTTTTTTCGCCATAGCGTCTCCGTCGGTAACGTGTGGCACTGCCCCCTTGGGGTAGCATCCATCCTGTGGGTTACCCGTGGGTAACTCCGTGGGTAACTTTGCCCGTGAACATCAGTTTACGCCCATGAACGTCAATGTCAATTTGTTTTTATTTTTCAAGGGTGTTTTAGGATTCACCGAGATTCATGGAAGCATTGAAAATGCTGAAAATGATGCCTTCACACGGTAGAAGTCCCTGGTTCGAATCCTGGTACGCCCACCAGTCCAAAACCCAAGGCAATCCCAAAAAGTCCAATAAAGCCAACAGCAGCGCGGCTCTTGCTCGTTCCAATCTCTATTCCACCCCAAGCGCCTTGTACACGGCCTCCTGTGGCGTTGTGTAAAAGATCAGGCTGAACGCGCCTATCAGGTCTGACGGGACTGTGCTAAGTTCGCTGGCGGAGGTTATGGGTATCAGCACCTTTTTTGCGCCGCTGTTCAGGCAGACTTGCAGGGCGCTGGCCAGTTCCTCCACTTTCATTATTGATCCACTGATGCTGATTTCGCCCAGCACGGCCAAACTAGACATCGTTGGCTTCCCTAGCGCACAGGATGCCAAGGCTATGACTGTGGGCAGCGTCAGGCACTTTGTCATGCCGATGCCGTTCAGGTCTTGGTAGTTGACGATGTAATCCTTTGTGCTGGTGCTTATTGACGCGCTTATCTGGCACCCGTTGGCCTTTAGGTAGTTGAACGCCGTGTTTGTGGCCTCCTTGGCTTCGCGGTCGCTGCCCAGCCCGGTGCGCTCGAACTTTCCATTGCCTGGCAGCATCTGCGTCTCCAGCCGGTACACCCCTATCATGCCGCTCTTGCCTTGCGAAATGGTGTACACGTTGCCTGGGTTGCAAAGCCCCTCTGGGATCAGCTTGCCGCTGCCCTGCTCGGGCACGGACACATACCGCTCTTCAAAGGTCTCAAGGTCAACGTATGAAAAGTTGACGTCATAAAACTCCATGCCGCCAATTTTTTTCATCTGCTCTTTTACCCGGCGGCGCATTTCCAGCGACAGGGCCAGGATTTCCCCAATATCGCCCTTGCTGTACTCGCCATGCGGGTATAGCAGCTTTGCAAAGCCCGACACCATTTTTCTGACTGCGATGACGTCCCTTTGGTTCAGGTTGCTCCCAAAGCGGAAGAACTTGTCGCACACGTCGCCAAGGGGTTCTTTACGCATCTCCCGCATGAACTCCGCCAGATAGTCCGTGATGAAGCCGTAGTCGTTGGTGAATGATTCGGGGCGGTACTTAGGTATCTCCCAGCCCGGCACGTAGCAGTGCATCCTGTCCAAAAAGGCCGTGTCGTATGCCATAACCTCTGGAAAAGGCTCAAACAGGTGCGACGTCTTTTGCAGCGTTTCCACGCTTTGGTTGATGTTGCCCACAAAGACCATGGAAGCAGAAGCGGCCTTTTCTTCCTTGCCCCTGGCGAAAGAGCCGGAGGCCATGTAGTCCTTCATAATCTGCACGCCGTCCTTGTCCTTGAACGTGATGCCCGCTACTTCGTCGAAAGCCACGCAGTCCCACAGCCCCACTAAACCAACAGTCTTGCTGGCCATGTTGTAAAACAGGTTGGCCACTGTGGTCTGCCCGCCCGACACCAGTATGCTGTTGGGCGAAATCTCTTTGTACAGGTGCGATTTGCCAGTGCTGCGCGGGCCCAGCTCGCACAGGTTGAAGTTGTTTTCTATCAGCGGCAGCATGCGGGCCAGCAGCAGCCATTTTTCCCTTTCCGTGAACCTGTCAGGCTCCATGCCGGTAGAGCGCAGCAGCACGGCTATCCATTCGTCCTTCGTGAAAGCCCTGCGCCCGTTCTTTATATCGTCCATGTCAATGTGCGGCATCTGGATGGGCGTCAGCTTGACTATTTGGATGGGCGTGGATTTTCTGTCTTCCTCGTTGAACTCGTACTCAAGCCCCACGATGCACCAGATGCCCCCGCACAGCAAGCGGCTGTACTTGGACACAAAGTCGGGCGAGATGGGCACATCGCGGATGCCCAAGTTGGAAAAATCGGCCTCGTAGCGATCCTGCCTGATGTTCAGGCTGACTGTGAGCCTGTCAACCACCGAATAGCTGCCGCGCTCGCGCAGGGCGGAAAGCACCTTTTGCGCCTCGTCGGGCCGCACGAAGTTTTCGGATAGGATTTTCTTGACGTTTTCAACGCCTTCTTGGATTATCTGCGGGTCGTCCGAGCAGCAGTACTGCCCCAGCAGAAACTCCAGCACATAGACGGGCACGTTTGCGCCCTCTTTGATGGCCTTGGTTAAATCCTTGCGGACTATCTTGCCGTCGAAGTGCTCTCGCAGCTTTTGGTGTATCGCCGCGTTTGCGTCCCCTGTGTGCGAATCCATTGCTGGCATGTCTCCATTGTACCACCGAGCTTATTTCAAGGCTCTGAAAGTTTTGGGCCTGACAAGGCAATTGTCAATTCGTTAAATGCTACAGATTAAATCCAAAGTCGTCGGCAAAAGCTATGTCAATGCAGAAGTCTATTTCATCTGGCGCGTCCGTTTTGTTGGATATGACAAGGCGGTACGTCTTATTGCGGTCGAAGGCGATTGGCTTTAGCGAAAAGCGGGGCTTGAATGTCCGCTCCGATGCATTTTCGCTTGTCTTGTCGGCTATCACAGTTTGCGTGTCGCTAACCTGGCTGCCCTTGTCATCTACAAATTGCAGTGTATATTCGCACGACTGCACCTTGTCGCCGATGGGCAGCTTTTGCCAGAAATCTAGGGTGAAGATCAGGTTGGACACCTTGCGGCTACTGCCAGTCAGCTCCAGCCCCGGATTTTGGACCTTGACGTATTTTTTGGACGTAGCCCTGATCCCCTTGTAGGCGATGACCGGCACTGCCATCTCCTGCAGGCTGATGCCGCCATGCACATAGTTTTCGCCGCCCGGAGCCTTTATTCGCACCGTTTCCTGCGGCGCGTAGCCCAATATCGGCTTGCCGCCTATCTCCCGCCCTATGTTGACGGGCAAAAGATGTTCGTTCTTGGTTTGGGGCGCCACCAGCGCGTGCCGGTGGCCAAGGTCATAGATATCGCCGCCCTGGAGCGACTGGCGGCTGATCTTTTGGCTTTCCTCCAGCGGCTTGTATGTGTACAAAAACCCGTGGTCGGCTGTGACATAGACAGTCGCGCCGCTCAGGTCGTTCAGGATTATGTTCACGATTTCAAGCAGTTCGCCGATGGCCTCTTTGCAAGCCTTGAACACGTCTGCTTCTGTATTATGTTTGTCGCCCACCGCGTCTATCTTGTTGTGGTAGATATAGACCACCTCCATGCCTTTTGCCAAGTCGCGGCGTTCCTGCTGCCCCATCAAGCGCAGGTCTCTGTAGGTGGTGGCTGCGCTGTTGACGTTTTTGGCCTTTAGTATTGCCTCGCGCTTTTTGGTGTCGTCTGTGGGCCTGCCGTCCAGCAGGACATCCAGTTTGTCGTTGACGGCTATTTCTTTGCCGGGCAGCAGCGCAGCCATGCCGAATTTGGTGACTGTTGGAAACATGGCCTGAACCGCGTTCAGCGTGGCCCTGCCCTTGGTGCCGTGGTTCAGCGTCTCTGCAAGCTGGGCGGCCACCTCAAAGCGCAGCGCATCGGAGATAACGACAAACACGCGGCTGTTCTTGTTGTCGGGGTGAGATACAAAGTCTTCGTAAAAGTCCCTTTGCCTGGGTATCACAGAAACGTAGCCCTGCTCGCCCAAGTCGCCCTTTATGGCCTTTGTCCACGCCTCCGTCAGCGACGCCAAAAACCACTTGTGGTACAGGTTATCCACAGTGTCCAGGCACTTCCTCAGCGCCTCTTTCAATTCAGCGTTGACGGCATGGTCATCAAAAAGCCCCCCAGAGATCTCCGGGGCCTCGCCAAAGGCGCAATAGAAGTGCCTATAGTGGCTGTCCATTGCATAGGCGTCTGCCGTGTACAGGTCCCACAGGCGCCTTGGCTCTACTAAGTGGAAGCCATCTAAATGGGCCAAATAATACTTCTGCATAAGGGCCATGTACTTTAGGCACTCAAAATAGCTCTGCGTCAGGCCGTGCCAGGCCGACGTGCGGCGGTTCTCGACGGCTTCCAGAATGGCGTCCACCCTTATCGGCATTTGCTGGCCGATTTCGGCGAAGAAGCGCCTGAGTATGCTCTCGTTGATGGCGGGGAACACGTCGCACTTTAGCAGGTCGCGCATCTCGATCTTTTCTATGTTGTCAAAGCGGTTTGCTAGGCGCAGCCCATGCTCCACCTCGCGGCAGATGCCAAGCAGGCTGTCCTTTTTTTCGCCGCGCTGCCATTCGTGGACAAGCTGGAAACAACGCTCCCTGCATGAATCCGACATATATTTTTCCAAGCCCTTTAGCGCGGATTCGCCCATAGTGTGCGCCGCAGCCGTTATCAGTATGTGCGCCGCAAGCTCTGACAGGGGCCTGTCGCCAATGTTTTCATAGCCAGCGTATTTTTCGGCCAAGCGCCAAAAGGTCTCTATGTTGCCATGCTTCTCTATGTCTGCCAGCGCGTGGTTGTTTTGTTTGTCTAGGCCGGCCTCCAGCACGGCTATTAGTATGTCCTGCGCCGAGCCGCCGTTCAGTCCGCAAAGCACCGCCATAATGTCAATGTGGAACTGCGTCGGATTGTCGTTGTATGCCCTGCCTATTTTTTTCAGCTTTGCCTTGCGCTCCTCGCTCTTGAAGAACTTTTCATAAAACTCGACCGCATGGCGCATCTTGGAGGTGGGTTCTATGTTTAGCTCCTCCATCTGCAAAGAGACCAGGTCGGCGCGAAACTCCTCGCCGCTGTACAGCTTAATGTCCAGCAGCCAGTCGTCCGACTGATCCTTTTCGTATGTCAGCGGGTCATAGACCAAGTAATTGCCAGTAGGGTCGTCCGCCGACAGCAGTTTTTTTATGGCAAAGTTGTTGCTGCCCGTCAGCTTGACAACCGTTGCGCCAGGGATGTCCAATCCTTCCACGTCGCCCGAAAAGTCGCCCGCCTCGTCGCGCCAAAAGACCACTCGCCGCTTGTGGAAATCCCCCAGCGGCTCATCGAAACGCGCCCTTAGCCTTTGCTTTATCGTGTCAGACAGCATGTCAAATTCTAGCAGGTTTTCCTGTCAAGCATCAGCACGACCATCGAAGAGGCCGTGCAAAGCGTAGCGGAGGGTAGATACGCATCACCACTAACGCCGCTAGAAATATCTTTCCAATTGGCAAAGACAAAACGATGGGTGCAGTGACAATAAACCTAAGCATGTGGGGAAGGGAATAGTGTGTCAACCATTTTTCACCTGAATTACAAAACTTTTGAAAAATTAGGGTACTGGCATCAATCAGATTTGGTAGTATTATGTCATGGGTCAAATCGTAAGTCATGCTATGCGCCACCAAATTTGGCAAGTTGGATTACTTTTTTGACTTGGTACTTGTTGCTAGGAAAAGAAGTATGGTTTTCCCACTGTTGTGAGGGGCAAATATGGCCAATGATTATAACAAACCCAAGGTAAACCCAATTCAGGATGCGATGAGGATCGCTAACCTAGTACAGGGGGTGGCCGATAGAACCAAGACGACTGCCATTTCAAAGTTACTGCATGGCATGTCAGCTTGTCCAAAACCAATACAAGACGTGACAGACGCAATAAAGCTGATGCGGGACACGACTGGTTTTGCGAAGCTGACGCAGGATATGACCGGGTTTGCAAACATGGCGCATGTGGTGGCCGATAGAGTGAAAACAGACGGTATTTCAAAGCTGGTGCATGGCATGGCAGCTTGTCCAAAACCAATACAAGACGTGGTAGACGCAATAAAGCTGATGCGGGACACGACTGGTTTTGCGAAGTTGACGCAGGATATGACCGGGTTTGCGAACATGGCGCATGTAATGGCCGATAGAGTGAAAACGGACGGTATTTCAAAGCTGGTGCATACCATGGCAGCTAACTCAAAGATGTCTAATGGCGTGACAGCAGCTGCAAAGCTGGCGTGGGTGATGGGCAATAGAGCGAAACCGATGCAGGGAATGATAGATATTATCAATTCCCAGACAAAAATACCAACATGGAGTCAGCTCGGTTTATTATCTTCTGTTTTATTGCCAATCTTAGAAATAGAAGACAAGGATTTTCAAGAATTTGATAACTTGGAAGACAGTGTTTCCTTAGAACATCATAAAGAACTCAAAAATGCGTTTCACGAAATTGTTGCAGAAAGGAAAGAAGAAAATATTCAAAAACGAATATGGAGTCACTTTGAACATTTCAAAAATGAAAAACCGATTTATGCCGCGATACTAAAGTATATATTAGTGTTATTTATTAATTATTGGATTACCAAACTAATAAATACTACTACTGGAATAACTATTACAAATTCAATTTTAAGGAAACAGCCATCTTCAGATTCGACAACAATAACAATTATTGACACTAATCAACAGATAATCATCATAGACGAAATCCCCTATTATTATCAAATATCATATTGTGATGATAAAAATACAACCACAACAGGTTGGATAAGCAAACGGTCTGTTAAGAAAATAGAAACAATTTCTGATACGAAAAATGATGATCCCCAAGAACAGCACTGAAGTAATGGTTTAGCACTGATTACTGGAAAGATGTCGAAAATGACACTATGTTTCGTCCGTTGCTGAATGCTCATCCCACAATTAAAAAACCAGCGTGGGTTCCCCTCCACATTCACCATTGTCACTTGCATAGAAATGCGCTGGGTCACATTTTCCCCAGCAGCTCCCCCAGCATGGCATAGTTGGATTTCACTCCGTCGTCTAGGTTTATGGCCATGCCTTTGTCGGCTATGTGGTGGACTTTTTCTTCGAAGGTGGCTATTTCGCGCTGCTGGTCGCCCAGTTTTTTCTGCTGTTTTAGGAGCCTTGTGCGCTCGGCGCCGGTGGCGTTGTTCAGGGCGGGCGGGATGTGCGCCAGTTGTGTGCGGTAGCGCTCCTGCTGCTC
>Ga0268262_10003551_pt1 | contig 16809 bp, 11 predicted proteins | sample TergutNc150P3_FD_190354 | JGI IMG/M metagenome (GOLD analysis project Ga0268262, IMG submission 190354) | Nasutitermes corniger P3 segment gut microbial community from laboratory colony in Florida, USA - Nc150 P3 (SPAdes) (version 2) | ecosystem: Host-associated > Arthropoda: Insects >... | reverse complement strand
TAAGGGGCGGCGGTGTTACCTGACATAAACAGTTCAGGCCCGTAAACCCGTAAACGGAAATCGCCGAATAAAGGATGAAAAGCGCCAAGCTTTTGTTCCTGCCAGGGATGTTCCGCATCCTCGTCAATATTCCACTTTGAATCAGACAAGGTACGGTAATTTAGAGTTGGACGTTCTGTTAATCCCTGTAAAGCCAGAAAATCGTAGTATTCCTCTTCAATGGATTTAAGGGCTTCCTGCGCGGGAAGAAAAACCGTTAACAGTAAAAATAATACCGGAAATACAAAAAAATATTTATTTAACATATTATCTTTCCGTTTTCGATAGTTATTCTTCTGTCGCAGCGTTCAACTGTACTCAGTCGGTGGGCAATTACAATTAATGTTTTTGTTTTACTTAGACTGTAAATTTCATCCATAATTTTTTTCTCTGTTTCTGTGTCCAGAGATGACGTCGCTTCATCTAAAACTAAAATTTCAGGGTCGTCATAAAACGCGCGGGCAATGCCTATCCGCTGCTGCTGTCCTCCGCTTAATTGAATGCCGCCCTCGCCGACAATAGTGTTAATGCCGTCTTTTGTTGAAAGGAAATCCCAAATGTTGGCTATTTGAAGCGCTTTAATTATTTTTTTCTCATCACTGACAGATCCAAAAGAAACATTTTCCGCGACTGTTCCGTCAAAAAGGTATATATTTTGCGGTATGTAGCCGATCATTTTTCTCCAGCTTTTAATGTTATTTTCATTTAAAGCGGTTTCATCAATTAAAACTGTGCCGGAAACGGGCTTGTGAATACCTATTATAATGTCTACAAGAGTAGATTTCCCGCTGCCGCTTTCACCTGTTATCGCGATCTTTTCACCTTTTTTTATTTCAAGAGAGATCCCGTAAAAAATATTGCCGCCTGTTATATAATTGAATTGAATATTTTGCAGGCGAATAGATTTATTAAATGATATAGGCTGTGAACCTTCATTATCTGTAATTTGATTTAAATTTTCATAAACACTGTCGAGTGTTTTCTCCAAATAAGATATTTGATTTATATTTTGCAGCATTCTGTGAATAGAAGGAAGAATACGGTACAGAGCAAGCGCATACATCGAAATTATGGGAATAACGCTGCTTGCGTCATGATAAATCCTGATGATTATTATAACCGCCGCAACCAGAAGTGAAAACCCGATACTTTCAAGTATACTTTTGGGCATAATGTCCAAAATATTGCTTATTACCTCCGACCTGCCGTGTATCTCAATTACATTGCTGTATTCATTTATTATATTTTCTTCGTTGCCTTTTAGTTTTACAAATTTAAAATTACCTAACGTTTCTTTAAGCGTACGGTTTAGTTTTCTTCCAGAAAGAAGCCTTTTTTGGCCTTGTGTTTTATTTATATTGGTAATAATTGAAAGCAGGATATATACGATTATAATCAATGTAACAGTTAATAAAAGAGTCATTTTCCAGTTAATAATTATAATTACCGCATATACCATTATTACGGTAAATATTTCTGAGGTAAATTTTAGAATATTTAAAATAATTTTGTTTACATCTATAGATTCGGTATAAATTGAGTGGATCAACTCACCAGAATTCTTTAATGCGTATATTTTGTAGGGCACCGATAATATTGTTTTAAATATTTTTTTTGAAAGGTACTTGTACATTCCTGCCGAAAAACGATTCATAAACCATGTAAGTAAAAGTGAATATACGGCGCGGAATAAATAGAAAAATATTATTGCGATTCCAAAAGCAATAATAAATGATTCCGGCGTAGAAAAGGAAAAGATATCAAAAGCCTTTTTATAAAATCCTGAATAAAGTAATTTTGGATCAGAAGCAAGCGAGATAAAGGGCATTATTATTGAAATTCCCAAGGTTTCAACTAATGAAAAGCCGACAGTTGTAATTATAAGAATAAAAAGGTGTATTTTTTGCCTGCGGGTAAGCATCCCTGTTATTTTTTTTATAACAGGTTTTAAAGTATTTATTTTAGAAAATAGATTCATAACTGCCTAATATGATGATTTCCGGTGTTTTATGGCGATACGCGGGGTTTCCGTTCCCTGCCATGTAATAATCAAAGGTTTATTTGTGATGCCGACAGTCCCGTCGAGAGGTAAAGCGGTATTTTCCCCGGTGAAAATATCGTGAAGCAGGGCTGATGACGGAAGATTTAATTCAATTTTTTTTGTATGTTTTTTGTCATTCCAGAGTATAAGGGTATTGTTACCTGAAATACCGTCAAGAAAACAAAATGAAATAATATTAGAAGGTATGTTTTCTCTCTGCGGTAATTCGGGAATGTAACGGGAACCGGGCAGATAACGCGCGCAAAGCTCGAAAGCCCATGAGCCTGATTTTCGGCTGTAGTCTTTATTGATTAATCCAAAATATTTTTCAGAATCCATGCTGGTTTTCCCGGCATCCACCCTGTCGAATATTTCATACCATAAAAGAGCCCTTGCTCCCCTTGCCGCCGCTCCGGTAATGGTTTTTACTATAAATACGGGATATTTTTTATGAGAAACTCTTGTAGGATACCATCCTCCGGTTGGATAACCCATTTCTGTTATCCATACGGGACCTGAATAATTAATTTCAGAAAGTATCTTTATGAATTTATCGTAAACATTCATACAATCGGAAGGATTAACAGCGTATGGATGAAATGCCAGGGCATCCAGATCTTTTATACCTCCTGCCTTATACATTTTTTTTATAAATCCTGAGGGACTGCGCCAGAAAACACCGCCTATAACATAGGCATTTGGATCGGTTTTATGTATTCTTTCAGCCGCAAGTTTTGTTAATTCATAAAACTCGCTGTTCGTTCCATACCAAAAATTAATATTAGGTTCATTCCAAATACTCCAGGCATCAACCTTTCCCTTATAATGAAGCACCGTTTCTTCGACATAACGCAAAAAAAGAGGCATCTTTTCCGGCGGTATATAAAATTCCGCTTTTCCGTCAGGCTGGGAATATTCCGTACCATATCCTAAAACACCGACAATTTTTTTCCCTTGTCCCTTGGCATAATCGACATATATATCATAAAAAGAAAAATCAAAAACGTCTTTTTCAGGTTCAATTCTGTGCCAGTTAAAGGTATTTAATATCCATTTGCACTCCATCTCGTCCAAAAGTTTATCTTCTTGCGGATTTCGGGTTCTTGCGGCATGAACTATCCCCAAAAAATCTTCGGATACGGTAACCTGTCCGCCGGAAGGCAGCGGCGTTGAAGAGCATGAAAAAACAAACATAGAGAAAAGAGCCATATAAAAACATATTGAATATAAAATTGATAATTTTTTCATGAAAGAAATTCCCCTTGATTTTTTTAGATTAAAATTAACGAATAGTTATAAGTTATTTCCTGTTTCTTAATTTTCTTTTATTGTATCTTGGATTTTTCTTTAATATATTTACAAAGAATCTTATTATACCATTTAATGTTTTATAAAAACCATTATGACAATCCCTTAGCCAAACCAGCAGTTTAAACATAGGGCTGTCAAAAACGTCCAATACGTATTTCCCGGATACAATTCGCGTATTATCTTCAAAAGCGGCCAGGGGACTGTGCAATAATTTTGTAATCTCTGCGGAAATTTCTCCCGTTTCTTTTATTGACAAAAGAACTTCAGATGACGCAAGTTTATATGGCGAAGCAAGCAATAAAAGGGAAGTTGCGTAATAGTGGATTATTTTTGCGTCATGAAGAAAATTAAGCCCGTTATGGCTGATTTGACAGTTCCAAACTCCTGAAAGCTCGGTAATAATATTATGCAAATCACAATCAGCCTGATTAAAAGAAGGCTGATCAACGGAAACTCCTTTTTTATTGCTTTCAATCCACAAGTTATGCCATTTTTCAAAAAATTCCCGCGAACGGGAATTATCCCTGTAAAAAATAATGCCGCTGTTAAAATAGGTGTTTTTTGTGAATGGCAAGGGAAATCCGGCTTTTTCAACTTCTGCCTTAAAATAATCCCTTAAATGATGATTTTCCAACGTTACATGGGTGTCAAGAACACATCCTATGTTTATATCAGGCGAAAAAACAGGGGTAAGTTTTCCGGTGATGATGGTATCGCAGTCAATAAAAAGAAAATCGCCGGAAACAAAATTATTAATTGATGTCTTTATCCATCTGGACGCCTGTTTTTGCGGATATTCATCCGGTACGCCTATAATTTTTGTTTCAGATACATATTGCGCGTAACCTGAACGTTTATCCGTTAGTCCCTGCTTTGTTTTCTCGTCAATTAAAACGACAACTTCGGCGTCGGGATTATACAAACGCATTGAAGAGAGAGAGAGAAAGAATTGTTCGTAATAGTAGTCCTTTTCAGAACTTGTCAGGACATATACGTATTTCATAAAAAAGACAATACATGTATTTTCTTAAAGAATACTTTTATATACATCAGGATATTCATTTATTACATTCTTTATTTGTTCGTCGTTTTTTGTTATATTAATTTTATTTAAACCGACGTTAATTATTCCAATTTCGGTTATTTTTACAATGTTATCCTGAACAAGACAATATTCTTTTCCATTTTGCCGCGCCATAGCCCAAAACCATACATCGTCTGCTGTAGGAGCCAATGTCTGATATTTTGTTTTGTCAAAAAAATCGTTATTAAATGAATGTGGGGGATATAATACTCCGCCAACGCCTGTTGGAAAAAGACATTTAGGATTTTCTACCGTGTTAATGCCGTGCCTCCATTCCATATAAGGTTTAATATTTTTATTTTCATCAAGTTTAATTTCATGCGCCCTGTGAAAGCATATTTTGTCCGGATTTTTAATATACGCGTCTTTTAATAATTTAAACCATTCTGATGGATAATAAACATCATCATCGGCTGTTATTAAAATATCATCAGGAAATTCACATAATGCAGGTATTAATTTTGTATATGATCTTATATCCTCGCAAAATTTTATTTCAAGCCCCTTTTTCTGTAATTTTTGCAATTTATCGGGTATTTTAGACCCATAAGCAAGCCAAAGAATAATTTTATCAGGTCGGACTGTTTGGTTAAATAATGAATAAATGGCGTAAGGCGCCGCTTTTTCAATTCTTTTACCGTAACTGGTAAGGGTTACAATAAATAAAGGTGAATTTTTTAACGATGTGTTAAGCGGTTTAATGTTTTTTGTAATATTAACAGTTAATAAATAAAAATAAAAAAAAGTACGGTTGATAAAATTAAAAATTCTTTTAATTATTTTCATTGCCAATACTATCCTCCCAAAGAATTGATAAGATGTCCATATATCGTAAGTTTTTGTTTCTTTGTATATTTATCGAATTTATTTTTCCATGACAGTTTATGAAATGAAACTGAAAGAAACGAAGAAAAGTTATCGTCGTTATACTCAATATTAAGTTTTCTTTCCAAAACAAATTTTTCCATAGTGCTGGTGGGCACATTGTCAATTAATCTTTTCATATCAGGAATATTATCGTAGCCAAGCGCTATTGAATAATCAACAAGAAAATACTCAATTTGGTCGTTATGATCTTTCCAATACGAGTAGAGTATATCCCGCAGGTATTCAAATATTATGGAACCTTTGACTCCGGCAAGCAGAAAGCCGGACCAGCGGCTTATTTTGGGAGAAGAAAAATTATACCGATAGGGCGTTGTTATGTCAGAGATGCCGGAAAACCTTGCCATGCTGATACTGTTGTTTTTTTTTGCGGGCGCTTTAAGCGTAAAAAAAGGCATGTCTTCAAGAGAAATATCTTTTAATGTTAATATTGTCGCGTCCATCCAGATACCGCCGTGTTCATATAAAAGATTTGCGCGTAATATGTCGGAAAAATGGGTAATTGTTATTATTTTTGCGTTAACTTTTTCCATAATATAATCGGGAAACGAAACATATTCTTTATAGTTATTTTTTGTTATAAGCACAACCGGATGTTTGCCGGAATGTTGTCTGATGGATTTCCAGCAGACTTTAACAATATCGGGCATTGCTTCTTCGCCGTCCCACCAGCATACCCATATTGTGGAAGAGGATTCGATATTTGAGACAGGTTGTGAGGTTCTTTGTGAAAATTTTACAATAATGTCTTTATAATGATCTATCAGATAAGAAAGAATGGCTTTGTGTTTTTTTTTGCCTAAAAAAGGACGTAAGAAACCAAAGACATGATGAAACGGGAAAATTAAACTCCAAAAAGCCGCGGAAAAGCCATATAAACGCCATGCCGGGAAAAAGCGCAGCATAATAGAAAAATAGCGTTTAATTTCTTTAAATATCTTCATATGCTGTAAAAAATATAATTGCTGTTTTAATCCGAAGGAATTACTTTTCCGGCCTTTGCCAGTTATCGGCGTTAAAAATATCAGTATGAACGGTATACCATTCATTGGGGTCAATTTTAAATATATTGGCATTATGTTCGTAAGGCATCCATTTTTTTGAGGTAGTTATAAAAAGATTTCCTTGTTTCTCCTCGTTACTTACAGGATTTCCGGTAAATGGATTCTTCGGATTTTTTATTATGTCCTTAAAGGCAAGAGTAGGAACATCGGCGTTTGTCATAAAAGTATAATCTGTCTTTAACCTGAAATTATCGTTAAAATCTTTTAACAATAAAACAGGATTGTAAAATTCGCGGTTAAAAGGAATATTATCTGAACGCGAAAATACGCCCAAATTAATATCCGCGCCGTGATCGGCACAAATAATGATGCGGGTAATGTCGTATACGCCTATTTTTTTCAGATATTCAAACCATGTACCAAGCCTTTTTATCGCCGCCGCGTTTGCGGGATAATTTATTATATCGGCGTATTTTGATTTTCCCCGGTTTGTGACAACAGGAGCGGGAACATAATCGGGAGCCTGTAAAAAAGCGGGTTCATGGGTAAGTTCGTTTACCATAAAGAGAAACGTATTGCCCTGCGAATCGGCGCCGGTTAGTTCAGGAAGAAGGTCCAGCACGGCGTAGTTGTTTAATATAAGGCTTAACTCATTGGTTATTGAATTGGTATTCCACCATTTTCCGTTACTGTACAATGGCAGCCTGAGCACCATAGGTATCATTTTAAAAAAACTAAACCAGATAAAATTTCTCTTTAGTAATTGGCTCTTTAGCTGTAAATCAGAAAAATTGTTACGTGAAAGCCATAAACTTAGATATGTCCTTATCGTATTTTCCACTTTTATTTTCGGATACTCGGCATATATCCTGGTATCCGGTATCCAGCTGTAATTTGCCCAAGGCGGATCGGTGACTGTTACATTAAAATCATTATTTGAAAAAATTACCGGCATCAACAAAAGCGATTCATTATGTTTCCTGACAAGCGGTTCGTTTGCTCTTCTGTTAATGACAGTTGGAGTATATTCATAGCCGCCGAACAGCGGAGGCGCGCCGATTAAGGTAAAACCATTAAAAGAAAGCGTATTAGGAAAATATATAAATCCTGAATATTGTTCGTACAACTCAGGGCTTTCAGAAAAGATTTCAGGAACAAAAGAATTTACCCCTCTGTCCAGCATAATAAAAATAACATTTTTACCCTCTTTGGATAAATGAAAAACGGGGGATATTGAAGATATTTGTTCATCTTCCCTTGCCGCGCGGATTGCCGTAAAGCGTTTGAATTCACGTCCGATTGTGACGCTGTTTATTAAAGAACTGACGATAAAAGCGATAATGACTATAAAAGAAACAGGAATTAAATATTTGACTTTATTTTTTATTAATAAAAATATTATTACGCCGCAGACAACAGCCAATGAAAAGAGGTTAATTAACGCCGTGCCGGCAGGCGGTTTTATAGTTCCGTCATTTACAAAATTTAGCATACTGGTAAACTCGCCGTAATAACCGGGGAAAATAAATGTATTTAATAACGCCCCGTAACATAAAAATAAGGATAATATTGTTAATGTCGTTTTAACTTTGTTTCCAAACAGGAAATATATGCAAAGCGGCCAAAATATTATCAGTCCCAAACTTTGAAAAAAGGTATTTATCAAAAAAGCAAAAGGAGAAGAAGCAGATTCTATGTAGGAGAATTCCTGCGGTGAGGAAGCAATAACAAAAGACGGGATAACAAAACCCGCCAATAAAAAAAGAATGCCGATGGAAAGAATAAATAATTGGTTTCTGAAACGGTAATTTTCATTTAACGGTTTTAAAGCCGAAACGAACATTCTGCTGTAAAGTTTTAAGATAAGGGGCATTAAAGGAATAACAAGGGAGAGAATAATAAAAGTAACTCTTTTATAAAGATCGCCATAATGAAAGAAAATTAAATAAATATCCAGCGAGACTACAATGGCGCATAATGAAATATACAGGACAGTTAACGGTTTTTTAAGAAGGGAGAAGATGTTTTTAATAAGTGAAAATACGTTATTCATTGTCCAGTACAATACAAGGCCGGAAGGGGAATTGTACAACAATGCCAAAAATATTGCGGCTGTAGCGTAAATTTGCGCTTTGTCTTTTGTATAAAGATTTTTCGCGTAAATAGCCCCGGAAATACAGTTGATCAATGTCATCAATACCGGCAGGATATTAATATGAATGCCATTAACCGTAAAAAGCCCGTCAGGAGCGCCAAGATCGCGAATAAAAAGAAACGAAGACTCTTTTAATACTTCAAGATGAGAAAGAAATTTATATGCCGCTATAAAAAACGGAATCTGGATGAGAATGCCGAATGAATTGCGTAAGGCGTACAAAGGATGATAATGATTTTGCCGGTAATAGGTTGAAAGAATCATGTACCGTTCATCGCCGGAAAAAACGGATTTTATTTTGTCAATCTTTGGTTTTAGCCTGCGTATTGTGTCACGTTCAGCTTTCTGCCACTTTTCCGCGACAATATAGAGCGGCAGGCAAAAAAAGGTAACGGAAAGGCTGACGCAAATTATGGAAAGCCCGCTGTTTTTTAAAACTTTGGACGCTACCTGATAAACAAATTCAATAATTTGATAGAGGGGATAAATTGTTATGGTATATAAAATATTCAGCAAAATTATAATTTTACCTTAATGCGGGACTGATTCATATTATTACGGCTGGCCGTAAGATTATCATTTCCTGCCGTTTCCAATTCCAAAATAATTAAGGCCTGCGGCCGCCGCTTCCTGCTTCTTGTATATACTGCGAAGATCAAAAAAATTAGGGGAGGCAAGCAGTTCTTTTAATTTGTTTAGATCAAGATTTCTAAACTGATTCCATTCAGTTACTATAACAAGCGCGTCAGCGCCGCGGGCAGCGTCATATTCATCGGCGGCAAAATACGCGGATTTTTCTATCGCTTTAAGCCTCCAGCGCGCTTCCTTCATTGCGGCAGGATCGTAAAGGCGTAAAGCGGCGCCGCGGCTTGCAAGATATTCGCAGATGGTAATTGCGGATGACTCGCGCATGTCATCGGTGTTGGGTTTAAAGGAAAGGCCGAGCAGGCATAAGGTTTTGCCTGCAAGCGAACCCATGACAGATTCAATTTTTTTAGCGGCGCGCAGTTTTTGTTTTTCATTTGTTTCTATTGCCGCTTCCACAATATGCTGGATCTCGTTATGATCCCTGCCAATCTTTGCCAGGGCTTTTGTATCTTTAGGGAAACATGAACCGCCGTAACCCGGGCCGGGATGCAAAAATTTTGGACCAATTCTGCCGTCTTTGCCCATCGCCCTCGCGACATCTTTTACATCCGCGCCCGTTTCTTCGCAAAGGTTTGCGATCTCGTTTATAAATGTAATTTTCACCGCGAGGAAGGCGTTGGAAGCGTATTTAATCATCTCCGCCGATTCCAGATTGGTTTCTATGTAAGGAGTTTCATTCAAATAAAGAGAGCGGTAGACATCTTTCATAATGTTACGCGCTCTTTCGCTTTCGCTGCCGATAACTACGCGGTCGGGATGGGTAAAATCGTAAACGGCGGTTCCTTCTCTTAAAAATTCAGGGTTGGAAACAACGTCAAATTCGACAGAAAGACCGCGTTTGGCGGTTTCATCGCTGACCCAGTTAATAACTTTTCTGCCGGTTCCTACGGGGACGGTGCTTTTATTTACAATAACGGTATATTTTTCTATAAGTGAGCCTATTTGACGCGCGGCGGCTTCCAGATGAACAAGGTCGGCGCTGCCGTCGTCGGCAGGCGGAGTTCCGACGGCGATAAAAACAATATCGCTTCCTTTAACTGCCGCCTGAATATCTGTGGTAAATGAAAGCCTGCCGCAGGCAATGTTACGCGCTACTACAGCGTCAAGACCAGGTTCATAAATGGGGATTATTCCTTTTTTTAGCATTTCAATTTTTTCGTTATTGCTGTCTACGCAAATAACATGATTGCCAAAATCCGCAAGACCCGCCCCGGAGACAGAGCCTACATAACCTGTGCCAATTACGGCGATTTTTGCCATTTTTTATTCCTTACACACTAATAGAAAAAATCTGTCCCGATGTATAATTCATACGGGCGATCGCCTGAATGATCGGATAATTTTATTTGATCAGATATGTTCCATCCGACAGAAGCGCGCAAAAAAAGACTGCGGAAGAATTCTGGGAAAATGATAATTTCAAATCCGCCTGTAACAGCGGTATTTTTTAAATTAAATCCGTTTTTGTCTTCAGTGTCGTTAAATACCGCCATGTCAATAATAGGAGCGAAAAAAAGCTCAAAATTAAAGACGCGTAATTTAGGCCTGTTAAACCAGACGGACGGTAAAAAACTGAAAACCTTAAAAGATAAATCAAGGTTTAAAGAAAGCATATAATCCGCGAAAATATCCTTGTCAATAACGCCGCGCAGTACGTCTCCGGCCAGAGTATACCCGTAATCATAGAATAACCATTGGCGGTACATTAAGTTTGTTGAAACGCCGAAGAAATTTGTTATTTTAAAATGGCCTATACCTGAAAAAATTAATTTATCCGTCCATGGATTTTTATCGTTTTGGGCTTTAAAAAAATTGTAATCAAAAGAATTATAAACGGATATGTCCAATCCCTTTCTGAAATTTCCAATCCAGTCTATCCGGTTAAAGCCGATATTTTGCTTAAAAACAAGAACCGGTCCCTTTCTTATATCGTCCAGCGGCCATCTTGTAAATTCATGCGGAAAAACGGCGGAAATGCCGGGAGTAAAAACAACTTCTCCAAAACTGCCCGCGTCTATTCCGACAGGTATTTTCCATGATATATAAGGGTTAGTCGACATATAAAAACCATCTTGAAAATTTCCGTATTCAGGTTTGTATACATCCCCGTTTTCTTCGTTTAAAATAAACAATTCATTTAAACCGACGGTAATGGTAGTAAAACTTACAGGCAGTTCTACCGATAAACCGGTGGTATTTCCGTTATAAATGGGCTGTTCCGTGTCAGGACGATAAAAAAAACTGTCAAAAAATTTAATATTCCAGTTAAGGCCGTAAGCTGAAAACGGAATATTGGAATCAAACTGGAAGAAAAAAGAGTTTTGTTTATATTCATTATATGAATATCCAAAATCAATTCTTAAAGGGCTCATTGTCCCTAAAAAATTATAATCCCGCGCTTTCAGCGTTATGTCAAAACCGGTATTGGAACTGTACCGCGGACGGGGAATGGCGACAATGTTCCATGTGTCTTTCGTGGTAATTATAATGTCAACCGGATACTTTCCGTCGCCGCGCGGCTGCCCAATGGCGTAATCTATACTGACGCTGTCTAAAACTCTTTCATTGTAAAGAAGCTGGGTTTTATCCAGTATATATTTTTCTAATTCAGAAATTCCTTTAATTTCTTCTTCTGTTTTAAGCTCTCCTTTTCTTATAAGCGCGTCCGAGCGGGTAAAACCCGTAATATTAAAACTAAATGAATTGATAATAAAGACAGAATCGTTTTGCGGATCATCCTGCGAAAAAGCTTTCTGGCATAAAAGAAAGATAAAAATAATTGATAATAAAAAGCAGCTGGATTTATAAGTTGAAAAGAGCAAAAAGAAACCTTTAAAGCATCCTGTAAAATACAGAATACCTGAATTATGACGTAAAAATACCTGCCGGAAACCGGCGGACACCGGGCGCACCGGCGGCCGAAACACGCTCAATGAAACCGGCGATTTTTGTTTAATTATTATAAATATACCACAAAAAAAAGGGTGTTTCAACACATAAAATCTATTCAGAAAGGTTATAAACGTTTATTTCTATGCAATTTATTATCTCGTATTTTGAAAATTCATCTATTTCGTTATTGCCGGACAGAAATTCCTTCCAGTTTTCGACAAAATCGGCGGCTGTTCTGCGGTGCAGCGGCAGGTGGCAGCCGATTAATATGCCTTCGGCGTTCTTATTGCGTACAATGGTATCCCCTTTACAAATAACTTTTATGTCGGAAAGGATATTTTTCTGGGCTTTTGCCAAAAAAGTGACTGTTTTATGATTATACATATCTTCGGAATAGAACTTTTTATACATTGAATAGTCCCACTGATGAAGGGGCAGTCTGATTCTGGTAAGAATTTCCTTCTTTTCAAGCGCGTTGTGGTCTTCTTCCGAGTGAAAGCGCGAGGCTGAAACCCAGCGCGAACTTTGGGCGCTTCGGAACTCATATTGGGCGTCAAGGGCGACAAGGGGCGCCGATATGTCAAGCAGACGTGTTGTACAGCAGATGTTGCCGCCTATGGTCGCGACGTTCCTTAGCTGAACCCCGCCTATGTTTTCAAGGCAGGCGTTAAGTATTTCCGGTACAATTTTTCCCAGCCTGATTATTTTGTTTAATTTAACCATTGAACCTATTTCAAGGTAATGTTCGGTCCTTGTAATGTTTTTAAGTTCCTCCATGTTGTCAAGGCAGATGATGACAAGCGGCAGATCGATAATGGTTTTACTTTGTCTCCACAAGAGGACAGTGCCTCCCGCGTAGGGCTGGGCGGACGGGTTTTGGTTCCATACGGAAAACAGCTCGTTAAGCGAATTGGGGAAAAATATTCTGTTAAGCGGAACGTCCATACAATCTCCGTTGGCGTATGCCGATTATGTAGTTTACCGCTTCTACCAGCCTGTCAATATTTGTACAGCGGCAGTTGATCCCCGAAAAACTCATGATAATTTCTTCCCTTGTAGGATTTGGGAACCGATCAAGGAGCGTTTCCGTACAAAGAATTTTTCCCGCTTCGCAATAACCGCAATTTCCCAAATGTACCTCTTTAAACCCCGTTAATATATCATTGTACTCGTCCGTCTGGGAAAACCCTTCTATTGTTATTATTTCACTTCCCCTTACCCTGAACGCCGGTATAAGGCACGCGGGAGACACGTTCCCGTTAAAAATTATCGAACACGCGCCGCACTGGCCGTTAAGGCAGCCGGATTTTGAGCCGAACAATCCGAAACTTTCCCGCAGTATATGAATAAGCCTTACCCCGGCTTCCGTGCGGACTACAACGTCTTCCCCGTTTAATATAAAATTAATTGTCATTTCTGCCCCTGTATATGCGCGTCGTTGTATCTAAGCCGCGCTATTTCCCAAATTTCTTTTCTCCTTAACGGGATGGATTTATAGCAGTGATCCATTGCCTGCGAGACAGCCTGTAAAAAAGCCGCGGGTATGCATGTAAACGGAAGTTCTCCAATTCCCTTTGGTTCAGGGCTGTCTGTGTGCAGAAAATCAATATTTAAAACAGGAATATCGACATAGGATGAAATGACAAATTTATCATACTTGTTTTTAGGCAGAACCCCTCCCGAATATTCGATATTTTCCGCAAACGCCCAGCCTAATGCCTGGGTTGCCCCGCGGGTAATGTTTCTTCTTGCCCTGTTTTCCGAGATAATTCTCCCGCCGTCAATTCCAAGCCATACCCCCCTGATTTTGGGGATACACTCAACAAGGTCAATAGAAACTTCAACAACACAGGCGGCCATGCCGAGTTTTGAAAAACCGTTTGTGTCCATAACTTTTCCGTTTTGGGGCATAAAGCGGCCTTTCCACAGGGAGCCGTGTTGTGGTTTTACGGAACGGCGTACCGTAATAGGCAGAGGATCGTGAAAGCGCTGTTTGCGGATGATTTGACAGCACTTTTCTACCAGTTTTGTAAGAGCCGTAATATTTCTTGAAGCGCAGGAAGGGCCGCCGTCCGGCGACTGTTCGGTAATAAGGCATGTCTTTTCAGGCTCTATAGATAAAACATCTTTGACAATCTTAGCCCAAATTTTGACGTAATCTTCGTCAGAACTTGTAATGCTTGTTTTTATTTCAAGGAAACTATCTTTTGTAAGCGTAACCTCTACGCTGTAAATCCCCTTGTCCTCGCCGTAGTAAAGAAGGCCGTTTCCCTGAAATCCAAGCGCCATTCCGATGCCTCTTAAATTTTCTCCCTTCTCGTAAACTAATGATTTTTCCCTGCGGCTTTGCCTTAATAATTCATAAGAAGCCCATTTTCGGTAATAATCGCTCATAGCGGTAGCTGAAACTACAAGTTTTTCAACCGGAATATGATTTTTTGAACTTGTGCCGGAGGGTAGAATAAGAGACGGATTAATGCGGGATTTTCGCCATTCTACAGGGTCAATTTGTACGGTATCGGCAATTTGAGACACATGGCGTTCCATCGCAAAGAAACCCTGCGCAAGCCCGAACCCGGAAAATGGACCCTGCGGAGGGATATTTGAACGATTTGCCCTTGCGGTGATTTTTAAATTTTCAATGTTATAGTAGCCTATAGCGCCAAGGCAGACCTGATCCAGTATTTCCTCGCTGTTAACCCCATGTGAGCCAAGGTTAACGGAAATGTCTACTTCCGCGGCCGTAATATTACCGTTATTGTCGATGGTACTGACAATATCAATACTCGATTTGCAGCGTTTTGGGGAAAAGAAAAAATCTTCTTCCCTGTTTAAGATAAGGCGTACAGGCCTGTTTGTAAAAAAAGTTCCAAGCGCGGCATGGCAGGCGACAAGGGAGGTAAACATAAGTTTTCCGTCCATGTGCAGGCTTAGGGAAGTAGTTTCTACGGAAACTTCGGATTGGTCAATTCCCAATACGCGGGCGACCGAGCGTTTTACGTGATACGGCCATTGGGTTGCGGTTTTTACAATTAATGTTTTTTCGCTTTTTTTTAACTTGGTCTCTTTCTTTTCTTCGCCGCCTGTCGGCGGTCTTGCAGGCGCGTCTTTAGGCGGGCTAATTGCCGTTTTTTCATCCTTTGCTTCTTGTTTTATTTCATAATATGTTACAGCGCCCGCAGGTTCCGCGTACCAATGATCCTGAATTCCCGTTATGTAACTTCCGGCGATTATTTTTCCCGGTTTTTCAAAAACGCTTTTGGTGTCTCCTATCTGAATTTCACGTACGGCGGCGGCGGGCTCAATAGCGTCAAATTCAGGCGTTTCTTCATCATATATAATCTTACATTGTTTTGCGAATTCTTCAAGTTTTGTCTTGTCCTGTCCAAGTAAAATGGCTAACGGTTCCCCTATGTAGGAAAGTTTTGAATCCGCAAGGATGGGAATGGAAGTGTCTTCCAGCCTGTTTTCTCCGGGAATATTTCTGGCGGTAATAAAGGTATAATTGTCGGGAAGTACGGGAAATTGAATCAGTTTAAGGCTGCCGTTTGCTACAGGAGACCTTATGGTTATACCGTACAATAAATGCTGCGGATAAATATCTTCCAGAAAGGCAGAAGCTCCCATAAAGGGATAGTTTATTTTAATTTCATGACTTTTTCAATTAGAATATTTCGCAGCAATTCCGCGTTTCTGTACACTTGCGAAGCATGTGACACTTGCGAAGCATGTGACACTTGCGAAGCATGTGACACTTGCGAAGCATGTGACACTTGCGCTTTTGCGGGGTCTAAACGGCAAATGGGGCGCAGTTGTTCAAGGATGTTTTTAAGGTCAACGGTAAAAGGTTTATCCCGCTTTACCTGTAAAATTCTGCTGTGTTCAGTTTCGCTGATCTTTTCGTCCTGCGACCAAAGAGGTTCGTCCATGCGTTCTCCCGGGCGCAGTCCCGTGTAAACAATTTTAATTTCGGTATCAGGTTCAAAACCGTGAAAACGAATTAACTGTTCCGCCAAATCGCGGATGCGCACCGGCTCTCCCATATCCAAAAGGTACAGCCCTCCGTTTTCCCCGACGCCGCCCGCCTTAAGCACCAGCGAGCACGCTTCGCTTATGGTCATAAACCAGCGGCGAATGTCAGGGTGGGTAATGGTGACAGGCCCGCCTTTTTGAATCTGCTGCTGGAATAACGGGACTATCGAGCCTCGCGAGCCTAAAACGTTGCCGAAACGGACTACCATGAAATTCGGACCGCTTTGTTCAGCCGCGGCCTCCAGTACCATTTGTTCGCAGATATATTTGGAAGCGCCGTATATCGAGACAGGTTCGACCGCTTTGTCGGTGGTGATGTGTACAAACCTCTTTATCCCGTGTTTTACCGCGGCCAATATCAGGTTCTCGGTTCCAAAGACGTTGTTTTCGACTGCCGCCACGGGATTTTCTTCCATCAGCGGAACGTGCTTGTACGCCGCGGTGTGAAAAATAGCGTCCGCTTTTAAGTGTCCCAGAATGTAGTTTACATAGTCGGTATCTCTTAAATCCCCGATAACCGGCACCAGCGCCGCTTTTTCGCCGACTCCCTCTTCCTGCAAAAGGCGCAGTTCCCTGTCTATCTGGTAAATTGAATTTTCCCCGTGCCCGAAAAGGTAGAGGCGGGAAGCGCCTCCCGACAAAAGCTGTCGGCACAGTTCGCTCCCGATTGAGCCGCCCGCGCCCGTAACAAGCACGCGCTTGCCCCTCAGGTAGGCAA
>Ga0268262_10003550_pt1 | contig 16810 bp, 17 predicted proteins | sample TergutNc150P3_FD_190354 | JGI IMG/M metagenome (GOLD analysis project Ga0268262, IMG submission 190354) | Nasutitermes corniger P3 segment gut microbial community from laboratory colony in Florida, USA - Nc150 P3 (SPAdes) (version 2) | ecosystem: Host-associated > Arthropoda: Insects >... | reverse complement strand
TGATAATATTTTATCTATACCATAACCAGCCGTTTCGCATAATTTTGCACAACGGAATAATTTTGCTAAAACGGGATTTCGTGGCAAAGAAACATCTTCTTTCATAAGCTCTTTAATAGGTCTTGGTAAAGAACCAGGATTTTCAAATTCAATTCTGTTAGTAAAAACTCTTATTCTAGGCTTCATAGGGCTAAAATAATCGCTGTGTATTAGTAAATTAACAAGCCCTTCTCTTAAAGCATTGGTCTGTTTATTATCCTCTCTGCCAATACCCATGTGTCCTATATGCAGAGGATTATTTGCATAAATTTGTAATCTTTGGAATAGAGCAAAATAATATTCCCATAGATTTTCTTGTTCCTGAATACGAAATGTATATCTTAATTCGGCACTAGAATAATCTATTCCTGGTATTTCTAAATAGTCAATTCTAAAATCAGGAAATCTATCTTGAATTTCCTCGTTCTTTCCCAAAAATAATAGACCTCCATAAGTTAGTTTTCCTCCTTTTGTAATTTGCAATTTTTGGTTAAAATCTTTATCGTTTAGCGAATTGTATTTAAGTTCAGGAACTATTCGTTTTAAATAATCCCGAAAACTTTTGTAGGAGTTCTTATTTAGCGATTTTAGAGAAGTGCCTTCAACAATTTTGCCAGACATTGAACCAAAAGCTTGGTCCCGATATAAAGAGTTTATTTCTTGTTCAGATGCATGTTGGTCTCCGCTTGCTGCTCGAATAAAAGTATTTTGCAATGAATTGAAATATACGGGTTTCTTTTCTGCTGAAGGTATATAAAATGCAATTATTACTTTATTTTCAATCTTATATTTTTTGCATACTGGCGAAATTACAATGTTAAATTTATTTTTTGAACGTAATACATTCACAAAATCTTGTTCTATTTTGTCCGCTCGCTCAACCCCAGTGATTTCAAAATTTTTCTTACGTTGTGCAACTCCCAAAACAATCCAGCCGCCTGCTGAATTTGCAAATGCGGAGACCGTTTCCCAAATGTTTTTTGGAAGCTCTGAACGGGCTTCCTTGACTTCAAAGTCGTCCCACTCTATATCTTGCAATTTTTGCAATAGCTCGGTTTTGTTCATTTCACCCTCCAATACCCACCCTTATCCGCACCAACACGCCCAATTAAGCCTTTGGATTTGAGCTTTTCTAAATATCTATGTATAGTCATTCTTGATACGGATAATTTTTCTGCTATTTCTGTTGTTGAGATATAGTTATTTTTATTGATTAAATCAATTATTTCATTTTCTTTATTTTCGGTTTCTGTAACATTTTCTATGTTGTTTTCTGTAACATTTTCCTGTGAAAATATAGTAACTTGAAAACCACCTGAAATATTGCCAAATTTTGGCTTGGGTAAACCAGCTTCTTTAAAATAGTTCATAATCCTGCTTATGCCCGAACCGTATTTTTCTATCCACCCCATATTTTTGAAAAAATATTCTGTTTGTGGCAAAACATTCTTAACCATTGAGCAGCCCACGCATCCTCTCAATTTTTTCGGGAAACTCTTTATTTGTTTCTATATAATCATTCAAATGCTCTCTTATTTCGCTTTGCAGCATTTCTGCCATAACGCTTGCGTGATAGCAATAAAAACCCCTTGCCCAATAACTGATATCGGAATAACCGCCATCTACAAGCAACTTTTCAATGCGTTTATATACGGTTAAAATATCAGCTTTTATGCTAAAAGATTTTAATTTTGAAATTGCATCGTTTCGTTGATAATAATGATATAGCGGTTTATCTGTATAGACTCCTGTGCTTTTGCTTGTTAAAACCATTGTAGCATTAAACAAAACATCCATGCCATATTTAATATCATTGTCAAACCTTTCTGTCACAATATTGGCTGAGTAGAGTTTATTCCATAAATACCCGCAAAATCCCATATAATAATCTCTTTTCAAGGGATATAACAGCATATTCTTTGTATCAATAATGCCGTCTGGAATTCGCTCTTTGTTTGACATTGGAATTGATTCTGCATCGGTATCTTTAAAATAGCTAGCCACGTTTATATGTGCCCCGCTGTTTTTCAAAGATTCGTATAAAACCTCAAACATATCCGGTTCTGCCCAGTCGTCTGAATCGACAAAACCCAAATAGCTACCCGTGAAATTTTCCAAACCAATATTCAACGCCGAGCTTAACCCTCCGTTTTTCTTATGAAAAATTTTTATCCTATTGTCTTTCGCGGCATATTCATCGCAAATTTTTCCACTAGCATCGGTTGAACCATCATTTACGCAAATAATTTCCAAATTCTGATATGTTTGATTTATAACGCTGTCAAGGCATTTTCTTATATAAGGCTCCACGTTGTAAACTGGGATAATTATTGATATTTTATCCGTACCTTTCATATTGTTTCCATTCTTTTTATCAATTCAGTTTTCCTAAAATCTTCTTTAATCTGCGTTGTGGAAATCTCTGGTGTCCTTGGGAAATAAACAATTTCGCAATGCTCGCTCATATAATCAAATTTTCCCTTCCAGTCGCTTCCCATCACAAAAATATCAACATGGTAGAGCTTTACGTCTTCTACCTTCTGTTCCCAGCATTTTTCCGGTATCACCAGGTCCACATATCTAATAGATTCCAAAAGACGCTTACGCTCGTAATAGTTAAAATAACATTTCTTGTTTTTGTGTTTTTCGTTAAAATCATCTTCAGAAAGGGCAACTATCAGATAATCGCCCAATTCTTTTGCCCGTTTTAGCAAATTTATATGCCCGTAATGCAACAAATCAAAAGTTCCGTAAGTGATAATCCTTTTCATTTAAAATACCCCCAAATTGTTTTGCCTGCATATTCATTCGATTCAATTGTTTTATCGGCTTTGCAATTATTTATCAATGCAAGTGTTTTTTCTTCGCCAAAACCATTGATTAAATTCAATTCTCCCGTGTTTGTATTATACTTAACGACCCCCTTGCTATTTGTCAAAGCATATATAAAATTCTCATTTACAAAAGTAAAATTGTAAAACCATTTTATATTTTTATCTTCAAAATGCTCTACAAACTCAGGCAATTCTACAATTTCATTTGTATCTATATTTATCTTATAGGCATTATTTGCAGCAGTAGGAATTAACCATATATGTTTGTTGGAATACTGTATAGCAAAATTGCCATTTGTGTTTGTTTTTCTAGTGAAAGAATATGGAAATTTAATTTTTGAAATTTTGTTTAATTGCTTATTCCATTTGACAATATAATCTTTGTTAAACAAAGTTATATAATAATTCTGCCCATCGAAACATATATTATGATATTGCTCGGATTTTTCCCCTATATTTTTTATTTCGTAACTGCCTATTTCCATATTGAATAACATAATGACATTTGCACCATGCAAAACCATCGCGATTTCTGATTCAACAACACAGATACTCAAAAATATAACATTTTTCCAAGCATCTTCTTGCAATCTAGAAATTCGTAGTTTAGAAACTTCATTTACCCACTCTGAAAAATACTCTATTTCATTCGTATCCGTATTCAATCTCATTATGGCTGGATATTCATTGGGAATAAAATAAACAAAATTTTTGAAACTAATCGCATTTTGAAATTTGCCAGTAAATCTGTTATCATCTCTAAAATTTATTTGCTCAAATTTTTTTTTATCCATATCAAAAACTGATATTTTATTATTTCTATAATACGGCGCAAAATACAATTTTCTTCTATTTTCCGCAATCCCAAGATTTGCCCAATCACTTTGTTCGGGAATGATTCCAACATATTCTGTTTTATTGCTCTGTTTGTCACGTTTATAGAGTACGTTATTACAATCAATAAACCAAAGAAAATTTTCATCTGCCCAAAATCCGCAAATAAAAGGAACTTGCAGAAATTGCCGTGCAACCGGCTTCCCTGCCACATCAAACAATTTCATAACACTGCTCCCATCCCCATAATACATATCGCTCAAAGCAATCGCACGATTCAAATCAACCGTATCATCGTAAATCCCATATCCATCAGCTTTATATTCATTCACAATTTCTGCATATTCACGCTCAAGCCAAGGTCTCATGCTTTTGATTGTACCCTCTAATAGCGGATGTGGGCGCCATAGCAGAACATAATCTTTTTGGTTTTTGAAAAAGTTAAAGACGCTTTTGACTTTTTTAAAATATTTATCAGAAGGTTTACCGTCTTCTATAGTGTTCTCCAACAAAGAACCTATGCTTAAATTGTAAAATACAACTTTTTTATTGTTTATCAACTTTTCCCATTCAGGCGGAATTTCGTAATCTTCTTTTTTTGCGGTTATTGCCTTGTCCAATTTTGGGCTGCCTAGTGCTAAGAATTTGTCCCCTATTTGGTCAAATCTTTCCAAGGTTTTGTTTTTTTTTGCAAATTCCTTATATGCGCTGACATAAATTTCTCTTTCCTGTTCCGTTTGCACAATTACCTTATGGGCAAAAATGCAAGCTGGCAAGGTGCAAAAATGCTCCTGAACACCGATTCCGCTTCCAACAAAATATGGCACATATACCAAGCAGTCGGTCAAATTTCTCAACTTCTGGCTATAAAAATCTGGATGAACACTTGTCACTATGTTGCAATCATCGTAAGGATTATGTATAAAAATAATATCCGGTCGCCGTTCTTCAATATTATATTTACGGTAGTCAATTAGAGATATATTTTTGGGGTAATCTGTTTCCCAGTGCATCTCCGTGAATTGTCCGTTTTTTTTATCGTAATAGGGGATTGGCATAACCAAAGCATCCCAATTTGGGTCCTCTTTGGCGGTTAGGTAAATACTCTCCAAGCTGTCCCACATAGAAGCTTTGTATGGCAAAAAAAGCGCTTCCCGTTTTGTTTTTGCCTCTGAATTAAAAGCGGTTTCCAGATTTTTGATGTTTTCAACGATGTCCAATTTATTTTCTTTAAGGGAATTCTCTATGGTTTGCAGCAAACTCATGCTCCGGGGAGCATTTTCTGATTCTAAATTCTCCCTAAGGCATTCACAGGCGGCAAGGCAGTCTTGAACTTGCATAGAAGGTTCTGCAATATTCGGCAGCATTTTTGCCACCTTGCTCATTGTTCCGAGCAAGGCTAATATTTCCTGTTTTTGAGATTTTCTCATCGGCATAAAGATAGAAATTTTTATATTCCATTAAATGTTCAAGTTGCACCATGCTTTTTGCGTAATTGCCTTGCTTTTCGCAAGCGCTTATGCAGAGGAGCAAACGCAAACAGTTACACTATACATGGGCGGCGGTTATTCTTTTGTTGAATACCATTTGGGAGTTTTAAGCGAAATAGAGAGATTGCAGATACCCATAGACACCGTTGTTGGAACCGAGTGGGGAGCGTTTACAGGGGCATTGTGGAGTGCAGGTTTAAGCTCAGGGCAAATAAGGGAATTGGTTAAATCATGGGATTCACTGCCACGTGCGAAGCAACCGCAAAATTCCGCTCTGTGGAAAATAATCTGGCTTGTAAAACATGATGAAAACGGAGTGCTTTCTTTAGAGGAAGTGGATAGCAAGCCGTATTTTGGGCATTTATTTTTTGATTTTAGAATTCAAGAAATACTTTCGCGTTTAAATATGGGTTCAAAAATCCATTTTCGTGAAATAGATAGTAGCGATAATTATCCATTTCCTCCGCCTGAATCGGATTTTGCAACAATTCGCATCTTTTCCAATCCCATTGCTCTGCGCGATACGAATGGCACTCCGGCGCAGCGTTATCAGGTGGCTTTGTGGAACAGAGATACAACGCTTATAATGCTACGTCCGCATTCTAAGCCCAACATGGATTCGCTTTTTGAAGCCGGCGTTGCCGTGGTCCAAAGCCGGCGTTCTGTTTTAGCGCAGATTAATCCTCAATCGCGGCACGGCGAAGCGGCACACCAACAGTTGGCGTTCCAACTGCCTCGTTTTTATCATCCAGTTTTTGATAGCACTCCGTCTGAACTTCACGGGCATTTGGAAAGTTTTTGGAACCCAAACGATACGGGCATTATTGCTGTTAGAATTTTTTTGGAAAATTTGCAAAGAGATGCCTCTTACAGGAACTTAGAACTAATTGCAGACTCAGTTTTTTTGCAGATAAAAACCTATAACAACCCGCAATTATCGCTTTCGCTTTTTGGTTTTGGTGGCACGCTTTTTGGCGCCAACATTGCTGCAAACGCCAATTTTCGCTTTGTGAACCAATTTGGTTACAACTTGGATTTAACCGCTTTTTACGGGCAGGGAGTTAGAGGTTTAGAAGCGGAGCTGCGTTTTGAACGGCTTTTTCTAGGCGATGGTGTTTTTTTGGCAAAGCCGAAAATTTTGGAACGTGAACCCCTTCCTTTTTTCCAGAAAGATATAGATGAGGAAGCTAGATTATTAAGAGAAAACAGTCGTGGCATAATTCTGGGGTTTGAAAAACCAACAGGCGATAGAGCTGCTTTGCAGATTGCCACAGAGTTTGAGCACAAAGAAATAGTCAGCGGGGCGGCAAAATATCCTATTTATGGTGATTACGATGACGAAGGCATAAGAATAATAACAGGTTTTCGCTATGATTCTGTTGCTGTAAATTCAATGTTTCCTTATATGAAATGGCTTTGGCAAAGCGAGGGATATAACAGGTGGTTTGCAAGAGATGGTTTTATGGCGGAGTTTTTGGCCGGTTTAAAGGCTGTTTCGGTTATTGATTTTAGCCAGAACATGGCACCTTATGTTTCCAGTCAAGGCAAGGTTAGCGTAACGCAGCCTGTTTTAAAGTATGTTTCCATTAGCGGCGGTGCTGAATTTGGCGCAAATTTTCGCATGTCCAAGGACAAATTAGCATTGCCAGAAGAATTGGAAGGATTTAATTATTATGACCCTGCTTTGGATAACCGTTATAAATTTGCTATGGGAATGGGTAGCTATATGGAGGAATGGCAAACCCCCATTAATTCCTCGCACCGCTATGGGATTCTCTCTGCGGGGCTTTCTTTGCAGTGGCAGGGTAGCGGCATATTTTTGACAGGTGGTTATGGGACGGAAAAATTCTTTGCCGAGCCTAAAATTCGTATAAAGAGCCAAACCTTTGATGTTGTGCTTGGGCAAAGCATAGTGCACTCTGCAAAAAAACGCATTTTTTTGAGTGTTCAGAGCGGGAACTTTTGATTACAGAGAAAATTTCTATTTTTCGCAATAAGTGAAAACTTCCTATAAAAAAATTCGCAAATTGCTGGATGAAGTCGGTATGCAAACCGTTCTTGATGACATGGCGGGGAAAATAGCTGCATGGGCAAAATCCCAAGACCCCGTTCTTTTGATGGGCATGGCGAGCCGCGGCATACCGCTTGCGCAAAACATAGCGCAAATACTCTCAAGTAAATATAGCTTATCCGTTCCGGTGGGTAGCATAGACAATTCTTATTACAGAGATGATTTTCACTATCGCAAACGCATAAACAACCCTCCGGTGAAAATTATAGAGATGCCAGCGGAAGTGGAAGGAAAAACCGTCGTTTTAATAGACGATGTTCTCTATACAGGGCGCTCGGTCAGGGCAGCTTTGCAGGCAATTTTAGACCTCGGACGTCCGGCTTTTGTAAAGCTCTGCGTGCTTGTGGATAGAGGTTGCCGCGAATTGCCCATCGCTCCTGATTGCACGGGAATATCAATAGAAACTAAACCCAAACAGGAAATTAGGGTTTGCCTGAATCCCTTTGATGAAGAAACCGCTGTGTGGCTCGTTGAAATAGGGGAGGAGGCATGAGCACTTTGGAGATTAAGCATTTGCTTGGTTTACATGGAGTTAGCGCAAACGATATTCGCATTATCTTAGACAACGCCGCAGAATTCAGAAAGGTTTTAGACAGAAAGGTGAAAGCTCTCCCTACGCTGAGAGGCGTGACTGTTGTAAATTTATTCTATGAAAGTTCAACCCGTACTCGCATAAGTTTTGAACTTGCCGAAAAAAGGCTCTCCGCTGATATTGTGAATTTTACCACGTCTGGCTCAAGCGTTCAAAAAGGCGAAACTCTTTTAGACACCCTTAAAAACATTGAGGCTATGAAGATAGACGTGGTTGTGGTTAGGCATAAAGGAACAGGCGTTCCGAAATTTTTGGCTGAACATACCGATGCGGTTATAGTCAATGCTGGAGATGGGGCGCATGAACATCCTACGCAGGCTCTGTTGGATATTTTTACGATGGAGAGCAATTTGGGCAACCTCGAAGGCAAAACGGTAACCGTAGTCGGCGATATTAAGCACAGCAGGGTAGCGCGTTCAAATGCTTGGGGTTTAAATGCTTTGGGTGTAAAGGTTCGTTTTTGTGGACCTCCAACGCTTATGCCTCGCAATACCGGTATGCTCCCAGTTGAGGTTTTTGGCGATGTTCGCAAAGCGGTGGACGGTGCTGATGCGGTTATTGCACTTCGTCTGCAAAAAGAGAGAATGGACGATTCTCTTTTGCCGAGCATAAGGGAATATCGCAATTTTTACGGCATAACAAGGCAAACTTTGGAAAAAGCCAAAAATAATGTTTTGATTATGCATCCAGGACCTATAAACCGAGGCGTTGAATTGGATTCAGACATTGCAGACGGCGAAAATTCCGTAATTTTAGATCAGGTTACAAATGGAGTTGCAGTCAGGATGTCTGTTTTATTCTTGCTTTCCGGCGGAAGAGCTGGGAATTAAAGTTTTCCCCAATATATGCCGATATATATAGAAAATAATAGGAGTAGCTTATGGAAACATCCATTGCAGAATTGGCAACTGTTCAAAAAGCAGCAGAGACAAGCTTGGCGGTTGACGTAGCTATACTAAAACAAGCCCAGCAAATAAGCGGAGCAGAAACGCAGGCTCTTTTAAATGCAATACCTCAGGCTCCATCTATGGGTGCTCTCGGCAATATCGTGGATATTTCAATTTGATCAGCGCAATCTATACGCTGGTGCTTTGCCTTGCTTCTTAACCCTTACGCCTTTTACATTCACAAGCCGAACATCTTTTGTTTTGCCGCTTAAGCTAGGTTCTTTTTCGTTTTGAATGGGTTTTGCCTCTGGCTTTGCCTCTTCGGCTTTTTGAACTGAAATCTGCGTAAAGGTCTGTGCGCTTAAATTTTCCGCAGAGCGAGAAATAGGCATTCCATATTGCATAATACCCAAAAGTTCATAGCCTTCGTCTGTTTTTTTGCTAGCCAAATAGCTAATCTCTTCTGCGGTTAAATCCTTGTCTTTGCCATACCAATCTGAAATTTCCTTTGCGTTCAGACTTTGCACGGAAATACCTATTCTTTTTGTGGAAACAGAAAATATATTGCCATTTCTTTTGACCACCAATTTGATAGAGGTTCCAGCCTTGCCGCGCAGATAGCTTGTTTGCTCTTCTGGATTAACTGCGGAAAGGTCGGTCCCGTTTATGGAAACTATTAAATCACCAGCTCGCAAGCCAACGCCGTCTGCCGGTGAACCCGGCATAACGCCTACGATTTTAACACCGTTGCTACCGGTCCAAATTGATACGCCAAGCCCTCCGAAAATCTCGGATTCTTCGGCTGTTGCCACTGCTGCAAACATGGTTGCTGCGAACAGATAATTGATGACTCTTTTCATTTGCCCTCCTCTGGGTTAGTGTTTCTCATTCTGTTTGGCTTTCGCCAAAGCCTCAAGACTCTCTTTTAAAAAATCTTTTGTGACCGTGTGGGATATTCGGTTTAGAGCTTGGTCTCTAAGCTGCCGAACACGTTCATGCGATATGTTCATGCTTTCGCCAACTTCTCTCAATGTTTGCGGAGTGTTGAAACCGATGCCGTAAATGCTTGCCAAAACATTGTATTCCCTTTCCGGCAATGCTTTCAATATGTTCCGAACTTCGTTTTCAACCGCCTTAATTTCAGATTTAGCTTCCGGGTTTATAGCGGCAATGTCCGGCAAAGACTCTGCATAAGAAGATTTGCTGTCAATTCTATGGGTACCATCTATGTTAACCCCTTTTTGCCCCATCTGTATTAGGTTCGCAATTTCTTTGCTGAGTTCTTGCCCTTTTGCCTGGTCTTTTAGCCCTTGGCGAATGCGTAGATGTTGGTTTGCGGGCAAGCGAACCAGATTTCCCTGCTCATTTATGGCTCTTGTTATGTAGGCTTTAATCCACCACACCGCGTAGCTTATGAATTTTAAACCCCTTGTATTATCAAAAGATTCTATTGCTCGCATTAAACCCATTGCACCCTCGTTTACTAAGTCTGGCAGGGGAATGGGGCAACTTCTATATTGAATTGCCACTTTTAGCACAAAGCGCATATTAGCGTCAACAATTTTTTGTTTTGCAATAGGGTTGCTCTTATTTTCAAAAAGCAAGGCTTCTTCTTCCCGTGACAAAGGGCAGGTTTTGCGGATATCTTCTAAATACCGTCTCAATATAGCTTCATTTGAGTCTATAAATACCATTTTCTAATAATGTACCACCACTAAAAATATATAAAAAGAATTAAAAGGGTAAAAAAATTTTATTTTTAGCAGAGAATGAAAAAGGAGCCATCAGTCTTGATTTGGAATAGCTTTTGGAGCAGGAAGAAAAATTTGGATAAAGTCTATCCGTCTTCACCTTCTGTACTCAAAGCTATTTTAAGCATGGGTTCGGTTAAAGGGCTTAAAATCCTTGAAGTTGGAGCTGGTACCGGCAGAGATAGCCTTGCGCTTGCGCGTGCCGGAGCTACGGTTTTTATTTTGGATTATTCGGAAGAGTCTTTGAAGATAGGCGGAGAGCTTGCAGCGGAGGCACTAGGGAATTTGCATTTAGTTCAGGGCGATGCCTTTAAGTCTCCTTTTTCAAACGAAGTTTTTGACATTGTTTTTCATCAGGGTTTGGCAGAGCATTTCAAAGACCCTTTGCCTTTGCTCAAAGAAAATGTCCGTTTGCTGAAAAAAGGCGGTTTTTGCCTTTGCGATGTCCCGCAAACCTTTCACATATACACATTGATAAAGCATATTTTAATAGCATTTGATAAATGGTTTGCCGGCTGGGAAACAGAGTTCACCATGCCGCAATTGAAAAAATTGATGAAAAACGCAGGTTTGGAAATAGCCCATTCTTATGGGGATTGGATGCGCCCGAATCTCATATACAGGATTTTCAGGGAAATAGGGTTAAAATTTGGCGTTAATATGCCTAAATACCCACTTCAAGGGACAATTTATCAAAGATGGAAAGATAAAATATTGGAAGTCATAACTCGTTGCCCCGCAAGCAGTTACACGCAGGTATGCATAGGGGTTATCGGGCGGAAAAATTGAGAATGGAGAATTGAGAATTGAGAATACTGGTGCTGAATTATCGGGATAGGACGCATCCTTTGGCGGGTGGGGCAGAGGTGCATTTGCATAAGATTTTCGGCAGGCTTGTGGAGCTTGGGCATTCGGTTATGCTATTTACAACGAGTTACTTTGGCGCCTCAGAAAATGAAGTAATTGACGGCATTGAAGTTGTTCGTTGCGGTGGCGATTTGCTTTTCCCTTTTCATTGTATTTTAAGAGTTCCAAAGCTCATAAAAAAGTTTGAGCCGGACATTATTTACGAGGATTTGAACAAATTGCCGCTTTTTTCACCCTGCACAACAAAAATTCCTAAGTTAATACAAATCCTGCACTTATGGAAATTTAGCATATTTAGGGAAACTTCTTTTCCAGTTGCTTTTGCCGTGTGGTTAAGCGAAAAAATAATTCCGCTTGTGTATAAAAATTGCCGTTTTGCAACTATTAGTCCAAGCGGGAAAAAAGAACTATGCAAACTTGGAATAGCAAAAGAAAAAATTTCCGTTATATACTGTGGCATGGAGAGCAAATATTTCGAAAAAGAGAAAGTTAGAAATAAATCTTTTTATTTTCTGTGGCTGGGAAGATTCAGGAAATATAAGGGAGTTTGGGTTGCTTTTGAAGCTTTTAAGATTTTCGCAAAAAAGCATCCCAATGTGAAATTGCTTTTTGCCGGTTCGGGTCCGGAAAAAGCTAAAATGAAGTTAAAAGCAAAGGAATGGGGTTTAGAAGACAGAGTTGAAATTCTGGGTTTGGTGAGCGAGGAAGAGAAAATAGAGCTTATGAGCAAAGCTTTGGGCATTTTGCAAACCAGCTACAAGGAAGGTTGGGGATTGACCGTTATTGAGGCTGCAGCTTGCGGAACGGCAAGCATAGCGAGCAATGTTTCAGGGCTTTGCGATAGTGTTAAAGACAAAGAAACAGGGCTTCTTTTCAAAGCGGGCAGCGCAGAGGATTGTGCCAAGAAAATGGAGATGCTTTATGGTAACCCAATTTTGAGGGTAAGCATGGAAAGCGAAGCGAGGAGCTATGCCTCATCCTTTGACTGGGAAAGAGCCACTAGGGAAACTTTATTTTTAATGCAGAGAATATTGAAAACTAAGGTTAAGTAGAAATGAAAAGTCTTCTGATATTTATGGCTAAGTTGTTGGTTTCAGCGGTACTCTGTTTTTTGGTATGGAAAAGCATTGTATCCACGCCGGGTGTAGATTCGGAAGATTTCATCTATATAATGAGCAACATAAAATACAAGTTTTTATTCCTAGCCTTGTTCTGCGTATTTTTATCCTATCTATCCGGTTGCATACAATGGCAACAACTTCTCATAACTCAAAATATTAGAATGACTTATGTAAATCTGCTCAGGGTTTATTTTACAGGTTGTTTTTTCAATAACTTTATGCCCGGCAATGTGGGCGGAGATTTAAAAAAGATTTACGATATAAAACAGAATTCAAAAGAGACTATTGGAGCCGCTGTATCTGCCACCTTTTTGGACAGGCTTTGCGGGCTTTATATTTTATGCGCTTTTGCCTTAGCAGTGGGGGTGGCATTTTTTTGGAAGGACCCGAACCAAAGATATTTTTTATTGCCATCGCTATTGATTTTCTCAGTTTTCTCTCTAGCCTTGTGCATGCTATTTAGCCGTAGATTCGGTAAGTTGCTTTTCGGCAAATTGTTTCCTTTTTTTGGAGAAAGGGTTTTACATCTGCATGGGCGTTTTCAGGCATTTAGAACAAAAAGGCTTCTTACGCAATTATTTGCATTTTCTACAGTTACGCAAAGTTTGAGGGTTCTATCGCATTATTTTTGTGCTATTTGTATCGGGGTGGATATTGCGGTTAGTTGGTATTTCTACTATATCCCATTAATAGCTGTTGTAAGTGCGCTCCCTATTTCCATAGGAGGTTTTGGACCTAGGGAACTCACGGCTAAAACTCTTTTTGCCCGAATTGGAGTTGGCTCAATGGAAGCTGTTATAATGCAGCTTTTGGCTTATGGGGTAAATTTACTTATAAGTTTATTCGGTGCTGTAAACTTTTTATTTGCCCGCCGTTCTATTTTAAAGCCGGAACAAAGATGAAAATCTTTCCGCCCCTTTTTACATTTATGTTTTGTTCCACAAATGTATCTGTTTTTATGCCGGAGCTGTTCAAAACATCAATTTTTACGGAATGTTTACCAGGTTGCACTGGAATACGGGCAATCTGAAGCGTTAAGGGCATTGCTGAACCCAGCCGTAAATCAGCTTCTTCAAGCGCACCGGTGGCAATGTCAGTGCCTATGTTCAAAAGCAAATTCACAAACCCACCACCTGTGGCAGCTTGCATTCCTCCCTTTGCTTTGCTCGCTGCTATGGTGCGCAAAATTACCCTGCCGGCAGTTCTCATGAGCATTACAGTATGCTCATTTTCCAAATCCTTTTTAAGGGAATTTTTTGTATTTGAAAACGGTTCGGTTATTTTTGAACTTCCATTTACGGTTACCGAAAATGCGGTTACTTGCGATGCCCTTTCCACCATCTGCGGTATAGCGAACTGAATGGTTATTGTGCTGCCGCTAAAACCGGCTCCGCCAATGCCAGGGGCAAAGAGTACCATGCTTTGGGTTTTTCCGTATGCGTCTTTATAATATAAAACAAGGGCGCCGTCTCTTGCATAAGTTCCCCAAAACTTGTTTTCACCCAAAATAGGGCTGATGCCTGCATAGCCAATCACTATAATTTCCTGTTCATTTTCAGGAATTTGTGCGACTAGCTTTGGGGTATAACCTGTTGCAAAATTCTTTTTCGCGTTATCGTAGGCTATGCGAGCATCGTCTTCTGATTTTTGCCATTCATAAGCAAGTGCTATTAAATATTGCAAAGCACCGCTTTCGTTAAATTTGCTCTCTTCTTTTTCTTCCAAGCTATGTATTGCGAGAAGTGCGCGGCGAGCTTCAACAACGGCTTCGTCTATTTCGCCAAGCGCCATATAGTTTAAAATTTGAGTTTGATAGAGCCATTGTATTTCAAATGGATAGGAACGGTAGGGGCGAACATTATCGTTTGTGAGGAATGCTGTGGCTTCGTTGGTCACAGAACGGGTGTATAATTCATCCAGAATTTCTTCCGCAGTTGCGAAGTGTTTTATGCTCTCTTCATAGTTTTGGTTGTAATGATATAGCAATCCCAAATCAAATTCAAAAAGAAAGGCATCCCCTGAGTTGTAAAAATCTTTTTTATTTTTTTTAATGGCTTCTATCGCAGTATCATAACTGCCCGCACTGACCGGTTTTCCGATTTTTTCTTCCCTAAGCTTTGCCGGGCTTGCGCAAGAAGCCAAAAACAAACATAGAAACAGCAAACATAACGGAAATTTCCATGCGTTCATATCAGAGTTTCAAAGCGCTTTTTTCAATGAATTTCTTAATTTTTTTATCGCCTATCCAAAGTTTTTTGTGGCTTTGAAGGTCGGTAAGCTCAAGGTCTATTTGATAGAATTTAACCTGTTCGCCGCCGCTTTGGTCAATTATGGAATTGATTGTACCGGTGAGCATTATGTCTGCACCGGTCTCTTGCCCGCGTTCCTTAGCGGTTTCATCGGTGGCGTTGCCTTTTTGGTCATCGATTTCTCTGCGGAGTTGCTGGCGCTCTTCGGAGTTAGCCACAAAATCCACTTTGCCCGAATTGATTAAAACACGCTGTATATCGTTTATGAAGGTGCCGGTGTTTATATGTTCGGTGCTGAGGTTGCGGATTTGCCCAATTACAATAACGGGATTTTCACCGTTTTTGTTGCGGACAGCGTTTTGATACCAAGGTTTGGTTAAGCAATCGTTGAGCATTTCCTCTGCAACTAAACGGGAATCGGTATCATTCCAATTGCCGGAGAGGTCTATGGTTGAATCGGAGGCTACGCGTTTTACGGATTTTCCGCAACCGATGAAAATAAAAGCGACTAGCAAACAAGCCGCAAGCCCTAGCTTGGGTAACGAAATATAATGGGATGTTTTCATAACGATAAATTAGAAATATTTACGCTTTCCACTTGAACTTCGGTATGCCAAAACGCATCTGCGCCTTTTTTAAAGAATTCTGCGGAGTCAGTGGTTAAAAAGCGAATTTCTCCGTTTTTATTTGAGTTTTTGCTTATGCGGTTATCAATTTCCGGGTGATTTGCCAAGTATTCTATAGTTTTTTGGACTATGATGCCGCTTTGGGAGGCTATTTTTACATTTTCCGGCAAAATTTTTATGAAAATATCTTGAAGGAGGGGATAGTGAGTGCAACCTAGCACAAGAGAATCTATGCGAGGTTCTTTTGTTAAAATTTTCTGAGTGTATTCTTTTATGAACATTTCGGTTGCCGGGTGGTTTATCAAATTATTTTCCACCAAAGGAACGAGCATTGGGCAGGCTTGCTGTTCCACGTGCAGGTTTTGCCAAAACTTGGCTATTTCCAGCAGATAACTCTGCGAGGCTATTGTCCCTTCTGTGCCTAAAATGCCAACATATCCGGTTTTTGTGAATTTGCCTATTTCTTCCGCTATTGGGCGGATTATGCCGAGCACTCTGTTTTGCGGCGCAATTTTTGAGAGGTCGCGTTGCTGTATTGTGCGTAGTGCTTTTGCAGAAGCGGTATTGCAGGCGAGAATTACAAGAGGGCAGCCGAGGGAAAAGAGGTAGTCAACGGCTTCTAGGGTGTAGCGATATATGCTTTCAAAGCTGCGATTTCCATAAGGAGCGCGGGCATTGTCGCCTAAGTAAGCGAAGTTGTAATTTGGCAATGCTTTTGCCAAATCTTTTAGGATGGTTAAACCTCCAAAACCAGAATCAAATATTCCTAGCATGTTTGCCTCTTTCGCTATATGGATGCCCTGTGGCAACGTGGTAGGCAAAACGCTCCCTTGCCTTTTCCAAAAATTTTATATAAGCATCGCTTCTGTAATCGGGGTAGGTCCAATCGAAGGGGTGGAAATTGCCGTTTTCGAAGTAGAGAGTGACCTCTGCGAAGATGCCTTTGCCCAAATAAATCCTGTGCCGTTGGTCTTTGGTTGTAGCTAGGAGAAACTGCCCAAGGGTCATATAGCCGGGGTCTAAATTAACCGTTCTATTCCAAATTTTTTCCATTTCATTTGTTTCCAATTTTATATCCACAATGCTTTCGCGTTCAATTCTATTCTCAAAAGATAGAAATGAGCGAAGCGGAGTTTCTCCGAGTTCATCTTTATAGTAATTGGTGTGAGCAAAAGGCACGGGTGGCATCTCTAAGTCAACTTCTCCAAAACGTTCGACCAATTTTTGTTTTGCCTCGTTTGCAAGTTCCGGCTTTGCGGAAAGAATCCCAATCACAAGCCTAACTGTTAGAGGAGATTTTGGAATTCCCATGGATAACCTAGTTTAACTTCCATAAGGAACGATTGTCCAATTTGCCATCGCCGACAATTGCCAAATCCAAATCGGAGTACTTTCTGTTGGTTCCATTAACTCTGCTGCCAAAGGCTCTGACTTCGTAATTTGGGATAT
>Ga0268262_10003549_pt1 | contig 16811 bp, 14 predicted proteins | sample TergutNc150P3_FD_190354 | JGI IMG/M metagenome (GOLD analysis project Ga0268262, IMG submission 190354) | Nasutitermes corniger P3 segment gut microbial community from laboratory colony in Florida, USA - Nc150 P3 (SPAdes) (version 2) | ecosystem: Host-associated > Arthropoda: Insects >... | reverse complement strand
GGGCAGGCGGGGCATGACCTTTTGCGACAGGCGAGAAAATGGGGGTTGGACAAACCCCCGCCTTCGTGTCCAGCAAGCCGCAGGCTTGCGCACGAAGGCGTTCAAATAAAGAATTGGAGCAAAGAGAATGCCCCGCCTGCCCACGCCCGCCCGTTTCCAGTTTTGTTTTAATCATTTGTAGTGATGAACTATGCGATTAATTGGGGATTAATAAATCCAATAATTCTTCAGGCTTTTCAATTATCCGCCGCGCCCCTGCCTTTAAGATTGTTTCTCTGGAACGGTAGCCCCAGCTGATGCCCAGGGGAAAACAGCCGGAGGAGACGGCGGTTTCAATATCGACTTCCGAATCGCCAACGAAAATTGTATCGCTGGGGGCAAGGTCAAGTTCGACCAATAACTCCCAGACGCTTGCGGGATCGGGCTTAAGGGGCTTGCCGGGCGCACCACCCTGAACGCGATCAAAAGAACCGGAAGGGAAAAGACCCGCGGCCACTTTTTGGGCTACCGGATCCGTTTTATTTGTCAGAACGGCGATTTTTATTTTCCTTTGCTTTAAAGCGCTTACAAGTTCGGGTATTCCCGTGTAAGGCCGTGTATGCACAAGCGGGGCCTCCGCGTAAAAAAGCGACATCTGCGCGGCCAGGCGGGCCGCAGTTTCCTTTTGGCGTTCTTTTTCGGGAAGCGAAAGAAAGGCAAGGCGTTCCGTGCCCCAGCCTACCTTGTCCAGGTATTCTTCAACCGGCAATTCAGGATAGCCCATGAACTTGAGCGCCCGGTTCATTGACGCGGCAATATCCTCCAGGGTATCCACCAGGGTTCCGTCCATATCGAAAATTACGCCCTTGTATTTTTGCTTCATTTTACCGCCCTTATTATCATAACGTCGCCAAAGCCGAAACGCTTGGCCGCTTTATCGAACAGCCTCTTTACTCTATCAGGAGCGCTGCCTTTTGCCAGGCCGCCCCAGACGGCTATTTTTTCAATCGTAAAGCCTTTTTCCTTCAAGAGCCGTGTAAGCGTTTTAACTGAAAAAAGGTAGAGATGATCAAAAATAGCCGAGCGCCACCTGCCCTTGAAAAGCCGGGCCTGGAAGCCGGCTATGTTGGGAGTGGTAACGAAAAAACGCCCTCCGTTGGCGAGGATACGATAAACCTCGGCAACAAAGGAGGCGGGATCATTCAGGTGTTCAATAAGGTGAGAGGCAATTACCGCGTTAAAATAGCCATCGCTGAAATGAATTTCTTCAAGGGGCACTTTGCGAACGTCCAGCTTTCTTTCCCTCTTTCCGTATTCCGCCTGAGTTTCGTTGATTTCAACGCCGGTAGTTTCCCATCCAGTTTGGCGAAGAAAAGCAAGAAGGCTTCCTGTGGCGCAGCCTACGTCCAAAATACGTACGGCATTTATGCCGTTTGCGCTTTTGCCGTTTGCAAAAAGCTCTTTTTCCAGTTTTCCAAAGCCCGCGTCGTTAAGGGCAAGGAGCTCAAGATCCAAAAAAGCTCTTTCGTTGGCAAGCTCGTAGGCCAGGTAATCCTCTCCGCTGCCTTCGCCGTAACGGCGCTTGATTTCGTCTTGCAGGGGCTGGGGGTTCATTTGAACAAGACCGCATTTAACGCAGCGGACATAGGAAAATCCTTCGCATAACAGAGAAGGCTTAAACTGGCTTGAACCGCAGATATTGCAGGGAACGATTTTTTTTTCTTCAGCGATTACCGGCGTCGACCAGGTTTTTTCATGCCCCTTCATTCCACCATGAGCCTGTAAACAACATTGCGGACATTGCCTGTTATATCCTGCGCGATTATTTCAAGGGTCGTCTGCCCCCGGCTGAACCATACGTCCGCCACTTCGTAGGCGGGGACGGGGGAGTATATCTGCCTTACCGGAACCAGGCCGTTTCTGTAGACCATAAGCCGTCCGTCCCTGGCGGAGAATGTTTCAAAAGACAGTACCCCGGCCTCGCTGCCGTTCAGTGAGCACATTATCCTGTAAGGGGCCAGGGGATTTTCGCCTGGCGAGCGCATGGTGTCAATCGCGTTCACAATGATCGTATAACGCCCCTGACCTATGTTGTAGGTCAGATAAGGATTGATGAGCTGTCCATCGTCGTTCCTGAGCCTTACCGTCATTACTTCAGGCGACCTTTGATCATCCGGACTGGTAATAATCAGCGCGGGGTTTAGCCAGCGTCTTTCCTTGCGATCGAAAAGCTGAAAATAAACCCCCTTCCGGTTTGTCCAGCCGGAAATTCCGGCTTCGCCCAGGACAGTGCCTTTTTCTGTCCGGCCTGTGGCCGCGCCTGCAACCGTTGTTTGGCTTTTGTCATCCATGCGGGCGTAAATGCTAACAATGCCGTCCCCGTGATCCAGCGCCGTCCAGGCGCCTAAAGGCGAGGGGAGGCGCGAAGCGGTATCTCCTTCACGACGGGAGAAAAAGATTTCCCCGACATCGGCTGCCTTCACTTCTTCATCGGTATCAAAGGTAATGCCAAGATGGGGCAGGCCCCGATCATTCCAGCCGAAATTTTTTCTTATAGCGCCGGATGCCGAAGGCCAATCTATTGAAAAAAGCGTAAGTGGCTTTAGCCACAAGCCGAGGGCAAAAAAGAAAATAACGAAAAACGCCGGATGTTTTTTCACTTAATTTTTCTCCAGTTCAAAAGAGGCCATAAGCAGGTCTCCCCCAAGGTAAATCCGATCCCGCTTTCTTGCCAAAAATGCGTTTTTGCTTTTAAAGGGGGTTTCATTCACGATGAGGCCCGGATGCCTTATGGCGATAAAACGCTTTTCATTTTGGCCCTGGGATGTAATCAGAAAAAGAAATCCGTTTTCTCCCGAATCGTCCATGGCCGTAATTTCTCCTTCCAGTTTTACTTTTGTGCTTGTACGGGAACTGATGGTAAAAATGCCCAGGCCTTCTTCGCGCTCAAAAATAATTTGAGCGTCATCATTTATGAATCTGATGAAAACAGGCCGTCTGAATCCGTCGCTTAAAAATTCGTGATGAACAACTTTGTAGGAATCAGAACCTTCTGTTCCTGAACGTTCCAATAACAGGAAACGCTGCTGTTCGACGCCAGATATTATCGCCAGGCGGGAGGCATCCTGCGAGATTGCGCAGCCCAGGATCACCGAAAACCTGGAGCCGCCCGGTTCAAACGGCGTAAAAACCAGGCTGCCCTTAAAGTCAAGAAGCTCGACCACGCCGTCAAGGGTGCCTGCCAGCAAATAGCCTCCGGCGGCGTCTACGCAGGTTAAAGGCGCGGGGAAATCGTGTGTCCAAAGCTCTTCTCCGGCCTGGCTAAGGACAGTGATGGAATTCTGTTCGCTTCCGACAATAAAAACGCGGTTGTCCAGAAAAAAGGGATAGCCTTTTGGAGCTTCAATAACGAAAATTTCCTCGTTATGAGGATTCATAATTTTTATGGAAGATGGCAAAGCTTCATATTCCGCCCATAAGTTTTCCGAAATTGAAACATAGCCATCCATGGTTTGATTAATGGTAAATTTTCCGTCATCGGCCAGATAGCCAAAGCGGTTCCCCAGGGTAAATGGCAGAAGCAGGTCATTATCATCCGCCGAAGCATTGCCGAAATTTATGGGATAATTTGATTCCAAAGAAGTGATCCAGCGGGGCGCAAGTACGGTTTCAACAGGAATAGAGCGCGGGACAATAAAAATATAAATAACAAACGCCGCAAGGCCAAGAATGTACCACCATTTTCTATTTTCTTTTGCCATCTGTTTTTCCGACAATAATATTAGGTTGTTCGGAAACTTCAGTTTCTGAACAACTTCCATAAAAAAGCATTTTTGCAGGGCTTTAGCCCGAAAAAATGCAAGGCCTTGTGAGGGAACTAACAGAGTTCCCTCACAAGGCCATTATAGCGTTACTTGCGCGGCTTGTTAAGGGAGCGGAGATGGGCATGGATATAAATGAACAAAACCTGGATGGACTTTTTGCGGAAGCGAGAAAAGCGGCGGATTCCGCCTACGCGAAGTATTCCAAATTCAGGGTTGGCGCTGCGTTGCTTGCCGAGGATGGAACCGTTTTTACAGGCTGCAATGTGGAAAACCGTTCCTACGGGCTCACCATTTGCGCGGAGAGAACCGCCGTTGTAAAAGCGGTCAGTACCGGATGCCGCTCTTTTAAAGCGCTGGCAATTTCCACCCCCGATTCGGAAACCCCGGTGGGCCCCTGCGGCGCCTGTCGGCAGGTTCTAAGCGAATTTATGCCCCCGTCGTCGCCGGTAATTTTCGGCGGAAGCGGGAGCGAAAAAGTCCTGACAACTTTGGGCGCTCTTTATCCTTTTGATTCCTTGCATGATTTGGGAAAGGATTGAAATGAAGGCGGTAAATTCTTTGTAAATATTTAGCTGTTACAATGTGCCAGCTGCTTTCACTCAAACAGTATGCCCAGCCATTGATCGATTTCACTGACCGTTTCGCCTATCAAGCCGATGGGAACATCGGCGGTTGTTTCAGCGACAAGCAGCCTTTGCCCTTTCAACTCGAAACGGGCGCCTGAGCCGGGAAGGTCGGCAAGGCCCATGGCGTGGCTGTAGTTACGCGAAACCATTATTGCCGAGGGAATGCAGGCCTGCTTTAAAATGACAGCCCAAAGCATGGCCCTGTTATCGCAGTCGCCCCTGCCTTCTGTAGCGGAGCTGACAAGATTGATAAAGTCACTGCCAAACAGATCACGCTCGTATTCAAATGATTGAACCCACTTTAACGCCTGATTTGCAAAGTCCCGGTTTTCCAGCGGGGGGACGTTAAGCTTTCGCTCAACCTGGAAGGCGATGTCTACAAGTCTTTCGAAGGAGTCGCGGTAAATGGCGCGGTAAAACCTTGTCCACGCTTCCTTCCAGTTGGGGGCGTTCTGGTAACGGCGCAGAATCTGAAACTCCCTGTCGATAAGGGCCTGGGCGGCTTCGGCGTCTTCCTCAAAAATCCAGGCTTCGCAGTCCAGCCCATAAATTGAAGCCTTGACGCGATTTTCCCTTGGGTAGCTAAACTCGGTAATGGGGCCGGGGGCAAGCCTGTCCCCCCATTCCGGGGCAATCGAATCAAGGGCGGAGAGGTGCAAAACCTCAAGCCCTTGTTTTCCCGCCGGGCCATAGGCCATTGCCAAAAGCATGGGCTTTGAAGTAGAAGCGTTTCTTGCGGGCGTTGTGTTTGGTTGCGCGAGTTCCATGCAGAGGGCCCAGCCTGCCATGCGGCCTGCTCCCTGGAGTGTAAAAACCAATTCAAGGAGGGCCGCTTTTTTCCCCCTGTAATCAAATAATTCTAAATCGCCGGAACTGTTCAGTTTTGTTTTAACATCGCGGGACATCTCTTCAACCGAGGCGTAAGAGGCACGGCTTTCGGCTCTTTGGCCCGGTGCGCTATAGCTGACACTGATTTCAAACGTTGCCCCGTCCGGGTGTGAAAATGAAAAAGTGTCTCTCCTGTCACCGCCTGAAAGCTCATAACCTTCCGGAAGATCCAAACTAAAGCCCCAGCTTGGACTTTCAAGAGGGCTGGAAAAAGCAAGTGGGTAAATGAAGATAAAAAGTGGCAGGAAAATAAGGCTTTTCGTTTTCATGATTTAATTATTGATCCTATATGGCGGGTCTTCAAGGGAATGAGAAGAGATTCTTCCACGAACCAATAAGAGCGCACAGAATAAAAAAATAAACCACAGAGGGCACGGAGGAACACGGAGTTTTGAACGATTTAGTATTCCTACCTTCGGTTCTGTAGCCGTGAAACTCTGTGTACTCTGTGGTTATATTCTGGTTCGTGGCAGAATAAATTTGGGATAAATTCATATAGTGCGATGGCCCTGTATCAAAGATATCTGATACTGTTCATGCCGTAACATAAAAATTATAATCACCTCAGGGGCAAAGCTTGAAAGAAATTCCTGTATTGTATGATAACTTTTGCTGTATGGTTCTAAATAAACCAGCGGGGCTTTCTGTGCAGGGCGGAGAAGGGATCAAGTCTTCCCTGGATTCCATTCTTTCCGAAAAAATAAAGCCCAGGCCGCTTTTGGTTCACCGCCTGGACAGGGACACCTCAGGCGTAATTCTTGTCGCAAAAACCAAAGAAGCCGCCGGAAGTTTTTCCACCCTTCTGGCGAATTCGGGAATAATAACAAAACTTTATTTGGGTATTTGCTCAGGCGTCATCGAGCCGGCTGAAGGGGCAATAAAATTCTCTCTTGATGTGAAGGGGAAAGGTCGGAGCAGAACCAAAAAAGAATCGGAGACAAATTATAAGCTGCTTTCAAGCGGGAGTCTGGGAGAAGTGCCTTGTTCTCTTTTGGAACTCAAGCTGGGAACAGGGCGAATGCATCAGATCAGGCGCCACCTTGCCCTTATCAGTCATCCCCTTCTTGGAGATGACAAGTACGGGGATTTTGCGCTTAACAAAAACCTAAAGGCCCGGTTGGGGCTAAAGAGCCTGTGCCTGCACGCGTCCCGTCTTGTTATTCCGGTTTTACCGGGACTGCTTCCTGACGGCCTTGATGTTACGGCAGAGCCGCCGGAAAGTTTCTCGCGCTTTTTAAAAATGTTGAATCTTTAGATGACACTGATTTATTCAATAAAGAAATCGACAACCACAGAGTACTGCTGTTCGTCTTCGCCGAACAGCTTGGAGTTTCACGGAGTATAATACCAAAATTCGTAAAACTCCTATAAAAAGTCAACCACTATTTTAACTATTTTTCCCTCTCATCTTGTATCGACAAAGGCTCTACTCGGTAAATATGCTCCAATCTCCTATTCGGTCTCGTAGACCATGCACAGACACGAGCCATAGCCTTCCCCTGTCGATACTTTCGGTAGGTTATACATTATTTACCGACTTTTGCCTATCCTATTTTATCATTCCTCCGTGTTCCTCTGTGGTTAAATTCTTAAAGTTGATTTTATCAACGGTTCTCTAGGTTAAAAATACTGGTTAAAAATACCAATTGACACTTACCCCCCGTTTGCCATGATACTTTAACTATGGAAGGCCTTCCCTTAACAAGGGCGTATCTGGAAAGTTTGGCTACAGGCGACTTGCTTGCGATTGCCGATAAGCTGGGGATAGACTTGCCAAATAATTCCGACAGAGTTTTTATCATTGAAGAGTTGCTGGACTTCTCTTCCAGAGAAGAAGGGGGCACTTCGGGAAATGGTGAGCCGGAAACAACTGATTTGGTCGTAACCGAATCCGCGCCTTTGCCAAAGCAGTATAACATAACTTTTATCGAGGTAATGATTCGCGATCCTCTTTGGGCGTTTGTCTTTTGGGAGATCAAAGCGTCCGAAAAAGAACAGTTTGAAAAAGATGAAAGTTTTGACGGCTACTATCTGAAAGTGTCCCGTCTGGACAATAACCATCCCGGAAGCGGGAATAGCGGACTTTTTATGGTTTCTGTGAGACCTGACGATACAGCCTGGTACCTGAGTTTATCGCCGGCTTTTGAGGCCGATAGTTCATGGGCGGATCAAAGTCAGTTTAAGGTGGAATTCTGCGCCGGTGTCGGCGGAATTGAAACGGTGCTTGCGGTTTCAAGTCCTGTAAGGCTGCCCTATCTGCCGGAGCTGCCGTCGGCGGGAAAACATGATGCATCTATGGCTTGTGGAAACGAGCTTGTTCGCTTATCCGGGTACGTTGATTTTCATGTGCTTAGGAGAAACGAAAGACAGCTTCGCATGAAAAAGGGAGAAGGCGAAAGTTCCAATGAGTAACCGATACACCCTGTCTCTTGTTCTTAACGGGCATACGCCTTTTGTACGCCATCCGGAAATTCAAAACCCGTCCCAGGAGATATGGCTTTTTGAATCAATCTCGGAGACTTATATTCCGCTTCTTGAAGTTTTTGACCGCCTTGACCGGGAACTTGTTCCTTTCAGGATGTCAGTTTCCCTTTCGCCTGTTCTCTGCCATATGCTTGCCGATGAGTTTCTTGTTAAGAGGTACCTTGAGTATACGGACAAGCAGATTGCTTTCGGCGATCAGGAGCTGCAGGAGACCGCCAATGACCCGGCTCTCAATTCACTTGTTAAGCATTATTATGATCGGACAATAGAAAAGAAAGCGTTTTTTACCGAAAGGTGCGAGAGCAATATTTTAAAGGTGTTTGACCATTATCAAAAAAAAGGTCGACTTGAAATTCTGGCTACCGCCGCGACATACGCGTTTCTGCCTTTTTATACAGAGTATGCCGAAGCGATTCAGGCCCAGTTTGAGGCGGCGATTACCGTATACAAGGCAAATTTCGGCAGGTATCCACAGGGGTTCTGGCTTCCGGAATTGGGATGGAAATCAGAATTGGATTCCTGGCTTAGGGCTTATAATTTCGGCTATACAATCGTGGACACCCACGCTTTGGCTTTCGCAAGGCCATTCGCGGAAAAGGGAAGCTTCTACCCGGCCAAAACGCCGCAGGGGATTATTGTTTTTGGCCGCGATTTTTACTCTGCCGAGGATATGGCGAAAATATCGCAGGATATGGTTTACCGTTTTAATTTTCGGGATCAGGGTTTTGAGCTTCCTGCAAAAAGATTGAGCCCTTTTCTTGGCCCGCAGGGCAATCGTAACACTACAGGGTATAAGTATTGGGCCTTGGGGGAAGATGGTTCGGGCGGCGTTCTATACGACAGGGAAAAAGCTTACCGGAAAGCCGAGAGCCATGCCCGCTTATTTCTTGATGAGCGCCTTTCGCGCTTGAGAACGGCGTCCGGCCTGATGGACGGGCCTGCGATGAGCCTTTGCGCTTTTGAGGCCGACAGCTTTGGCCGCTATTGGCATGAGGGGAGCGGTTTTATAGAGGCCGTTTTCAGGGAGGGGGCAAAAATAGAAGGACTTCAGTTCATGACGCCTTCTGAGTACCTCTGCAAGCTGGATTCATCTTCTGTTCAGACTCTGACGCCCGAGTTTTCTTCCTGGGGGACAAATGGCTATTCGGAAACCTGGCTTGACGCTTCCAACGACTGGATGTACCGCCATACCATGAGGGCGCTGGACAGAATGGTGGAGCTGGTGGATCGTTTTCCGAATAACACCGGCCTGAAAGAGAGGGCGCTGAATCAGGCGGCAAGGGAGATACTTTTGGTTGTCGCATCGGACTGGTCAAAGATGCTTTGCAAGCAGGAATCTGCAGATTATGCCAGAAGCCGCATTGAAGGCTCGCTGAGGAATTTCACGACAATCTATGAGGCGCTGGGAAGCAACTACATCAGCACCGAATGGCTGACCCATCTGGAAAAACGCAACAATATCTTTCCTAACATAAGCTACCGGATTTTCAGGCGCAGGCAACAATAATATTATTATTTTGCGAAGCGTTCTCTCATAGTCTTAAAAAAGGTTTCGGCATCCATCGCGGGCTCTTCTTCCTGGCATTTAATGAGTTCAGGCGGAATCTCGCTTAGAAAAGGGGAGGGACGGCGTTCGTCGGAGCTTTCCCTGCGGTTTCGCTTTTGACAGCTTGTAATGTAAAGCTTGTCCCTTGCGCGAGTTATGGCCACATAGAAAAGCCGCCGTTCTTCCTCGATTGGATTTACGTTCTGTGAAATGGAACTATCTTCATCTTCCATGCTTCTTTCGTGGGGAATGATGCCTTCCTCCGCACCTGCTATGAACACCACGGGAAACTCAAGGCCCTTGGCCGCGTGAATCGTCATTAAGTTTACCTTTCCGCGATTTTTCGATCCTGCCTCGCTTCGCTCCTCTTCGCCGTCGGTTCTTGTTAAAAGGCTGATGCGGTTCAGGTAGGCGTAAAGCCCCTTGTCAAAAACGTCCGGATCATTTTCCCAGTTTTCTATCATTTCAATCAGGTATTTGATATTGGCGTATTTCCACCGAACTATTTTTTCGTCCCTTCCGTGTTCGTTCAATAAATAGCCCCAGTAATCAATTTTATCGACCAGGTTCCGGACTTTTTTTGAAAGTTCCCCTGTGCCAAAAAATTCATCCCTTGAGCTTTGAACAAGCTCTATGAATTCATCAACTCCGCTTTCCTTTCCGTGTTCTTTTATGAGTTCCGGGTGTTTCGCGAGGCTGGTACGGTACAGGGCGTCGTAGATGCTGGAGTGGTTTTTTTTCGCCACTTCAGCGGCGTTTCGGATGCCGGCCTTGCCTATGCCGCGCCTTGGGGTGTTGATAATTCTAAGCAGGTTTACGTCGTCGTCGTGGTTTGCGATTACTCTCAGATAGGAAAGTATGTCCCTGATTTCCTTGCGCTCAAAAAAACTGAATCCGCCTGAAACCCTGTACGGAATGTTTGCCGCCAGGAAAGCTTCTTCGATGCAGTCGAACTGCCTGTTGGTCCTTAAAAGGACGCCGAAGTCGTCATAGCTTCGGTTTTCCGCAAAGCGCAGGTTTTTTATCGTTTCCGCGATAAAGGCGGCTTCCGCGCTTTCGTCTTCTGGGTAGCTGAGTTCAATGGGCTTGCCTTCGCCGTTGCCTGACCAGAGGGTTTTTCCCTTGCGGCTTGTGTTATGCGAAATAACGCCGTTGGCGGCGTCAAGGATCGTGGTGGTGGAGCGGTAATTCTGTTCCAGTTTGATCTCAAGCAATTCGGGGAAATCTTTTTCAAACAAAAGCAGGTTCTCGTAGTTTGCCCCCCGCCATGAATAAATTGACTGATCGTCGTCCCCGACTACGCAAATATTGCTCTTGCCCCCTTCGGGATCTGCCAAAAGCCTCAGGAGCCTGTATTGAATCAGGCTTGTGTCCTGGAATTCGTCCACCAGAATATAGCGGTAACGCCTGCGGTACTTTTCCAGAATTTCAGGGTATTTTTCAAAAATGTTTATTGGCAGGGTGAGGAGATCGTCAAAGTCCAAAGCGTTGTATACCATCAAGCTGTTCTGGTACTCGTTGTACGCTTTCTCCCAGACATTGTCGGCAATGTTTGCGCCTGTTTCCGTTGCGCGTCCCCATTTATACCGGCCTATCTTGACGTTTGAAAAAAGGGCTTCCATTTTTTTCAGATTCGTTTTTTCTCCGTAAAGCTTGCACTCCCTAAGGCTTTCTTTTATTAGCTCGCATCTGTCGGTGGAATCGTAAATGGAAAAATTTTTTCGGTATCCGAGGATTTCAATTTCCTCGCGGAGTATTTTCACTCCAAAAGCGTGAAAGGTGCTTACCGTCAGGCTTGTGAGTTTTTTCCCCGTCATCTCCTTAACGCGGTTTTCCATTTCGCGGGCGGCCTTGTTTGTAAAAGTGAGGGCGAGAATCGCGGACTGGGGAATTCCCTTTTCAAGCATACGCGCTATTCGGCAGGTTATTACTTTGGTTTTGCCGGAACCAGCTCCGGCTATTATGAGAATTGCCCCGTCAAGCTGGTTTACCGCCTTTAGTTGCGGCGCGTTGAGTTCATTTTCCATAAGCATCACAAAGCTGACAGTAAAATTTTCGCGATTACCCTTCCGGCCTTGCCGCGGTGGCTGTGCTTGTTTTTTTCTTCTTCCGAAAGCTCTGCCACGGTGCGGCCCAGTTCGGGAATGAAAAGAATCGGATCGTAGCCAAAACCGCCCCGGCCCTTTGCGGATCCCGCGTTATCAACCAGTTGTCCTTCCAGGGTTTCCTGCGCGGCATAGAAGCGGTCAGGGCCGCAGTACAAAACCATGGCGCACACAAAGCGGGCGCTCCGCCTGGGGTTGTCCCCTAGCTCGGCAAGAAGCATTTCGTTCTTTTCCGCGTCGGTTATATTTTTCCCTGAAGCCTGCGCTCCGTACCGTGCTGAATGGATACCCGGCCTTCCTCCCAGGGCGTCCACGCAAATGCCGGAATCGTCGGCGATCACCGGGTGAAAGCTTCCGCCTGGGCTTTGCTTTTCCAGAAGGCGGTACAATGCCTCGGCTTTAATCAGGGCGTTTTCAAGAAAGCTTTTCCCGTTTTCTTCAGGCTCAAAGTGAAGTCCTGCGTCCTTTGGGATTTTAAGTTCCAAGTCTTTAACATTGGCGAGAATGTCCGCGAGTTCTTTTTTTTTGTGGATGTTTCCGCTGGCAAACCAGAGCGTCATGTGTCCCTCCCAGAAGTACATGATAACGATGGCAAGGCGGAAGGTCAAAGGCTACCTTCAAACAAAGCCATGATTTATTCGGATAATAAAGGTTCTATATTCGACAACGTTTTGCATTTCACCACCGCTGAAGCTAGCAAAACAATTTGGTCGGGTGTGATGCCGCGCCAACGATGCTGGCGACCTAAGAACGAAGTAGAACCGAAGGTCATCTTTACGGCAAGATGAACTTTAGGCCATTTTTTAATGAGCGAAGTAATTGCAATCAATAGAAGCGGTATATAAAAGAGGTAGCTGGCCGCCGTATAAAAGATTGAGTAAATTATTGAAGACGGGATAAGCAGACAGATTAGAATCGTTGATATGGCAGGTTTTAGCCGCCTATTTCTGACACTTAGCGCAATGACAGCCAACGCAAGAAAAACAGCAATCGCGCATAGGATATGCGATACAATATCGGTCATAAGCACAATGTGGCCAGGCAGAAATGGGAAGAATACCGCTTCACGAGAAGGCTTTCGCAAACCCTCCAGAGTGTTGTTCGCCGTGTAATTGACAAGGGAAAGGATCGTTTGAAGGTAATGCCAGGCTGTCATACGGTTCAGGTTTATATAAGAGTCATTTATAGTGTGATAAGCTTGCACGCCTTCAATCACCGCGAAGTTTATACCGTTGTAGCCCTCGTCTAAAAATCTATTAAAATCCGTACCAATTGGCGAAATGTAGTATAATTTTTTCACAAGTGAAAAGCCGTATAACCACGCGCCTGATTTTTTATAAGCTTTAACAAGCCGATACGCGCCGGGGGATGTTTCAAACAACATCAAAGCTCCCCGGTTACCTCTGGCGTCAAAATTAATAACCAGATCAATTTTGTCTTTCAACTCCGGATATTCCTCCACGAATATTTTTGATCCTTTCATTCCCCCAAAGGCTGTCATATATCGTTCTTCGCAGTCACAGAAAAGAAAATAGAGGTCGGCTTTAAGGGTTTTGTTTTGAGCCTGCGATCTTACCGCCTCAAGTAACGAAACGACGCTCACCATATCGTCGGCTGCGCCGGGTCCCTCAGGCATGCTGTCATAATGGGCCACGAATAGCGCGCCGCTGTCTGTGTCTGGCGCGTCAAGCTTTACCATGATATTTTGCAAAAATATATTTCCATCTTCATCAGCCCCTTCAAAGAACTCGTAAAACGGGAAATTATTATAATAATTAATTAATTCATTAAGACTGTGTATATCTTGATATTTAGCAAGTGCTTCTTGAGAAGTCTCCCACAGCTCTTCCAGTGAAGAGACATGATTTTGTTTAAAAAACATATCATTGATCAATTCTTCTCTTGTAAAAACGATATCTTGAATGATTGGTGTCAAGCCCATATTCTTAATCTCTGCCAGAAGATGAGCGCGGACAACCTTAATTTCCGCTGAGTTAGTAGGGTGTGGTTTTTCAGCCATTTTTTGAAAATTAGCCATCATGCGCTCGTAAACCGGGTACATTTGCGAAGATTTATTAACACGCGGCGGCCTGGTTTGCCAAACGCCCAGAATTATCCCTACCGTTAAAGTGATAACGGTGCATAAAATACGGGTGTATTTCTTATTGATTAACATGCTTTAGAGTATTATGAAACCTGTAATTAGTCAAGAAAAAATTTATTGTTACAAATTTTACTGGTTCAAAAATTATTTCGCCTAACGCATAGTAAACGAAGTAGTTACCGCAGAAGAGCAGGGAAAGTTGCTGAATGCAACGAAGAAAGAAACTATGATAGTCCGTCTTGCCGCTCTCAGCGCGATTGTCCGAAAAATGCAATCAATTGTTGAGAATGACAAAGAATTAATTGGCTCCTAATTCCTATTCATACACTCCACGGAAAAAGCCGCGTGTTTAGCTAACGGGAGTCTCTGTATACATTTCCGCCTGGGAGTTCCACAAAGTTTTATAGTAAGGGCAACCGCCTAACAGTTTTTCATGGCTTCCAATATAAAGCACTTTGCCTTGCCGCATAACAATAATTTTGTCGCAAAATTTTATGCAACTTAGCCTGTGCGTAACAATAAAAGCGATTTTGCCCTGCGCAATCTCAGCGAATGCCTTGTAGAGCTGGTATTCCTGTAACGGGTCGATTGACGCCGTCGGCTCGTCAAACGCGATGACATCCGAGTTGCGGTATATGCCCCGCGCAATCGCAACACGCTGCCACTCGCCGATTGACAGGTCAATCCCGCCGAATTCACGTCCAAGGTTTGTTTCAAGATCAAACTTTTCGCTTAAATCAATGCCGGAAATATTGAGCGAAGAAAGAACCTTTGTCCTTTCATCTTTGCTTAAGTCGCCCATTCTTACGTTCTCTTCAAGCGTCATTTTATATTTCTTGAAATCCTGGAACACAGCGGATACGTTTTTGTGCATATCCGAATACTGTAAATCAGAGGTGTTCACGTTGTTATGATAGATTGCGCCACTTTTCGGCAGATATACGCCAAGCAACAGGCGGACAAGCGTAGACTTGCCGCTTCCGTTTTCGCCGACAATGGCTACGGTTTCGCCTTTCTTGACGGCGAAGCTGATATTGCTCAGAACTTCCAGCCCATCGGGATACTCAAAACACACATTGTCCAAATGGATGCTGTCATGCTCAAAAACTGATTTGCCGTTATCGGCGGGCATATCCAGATTAAGAAATTCAATATACCCTTTCAGCTTTGCGTAACCATCGGAAAAATCGCCAAGGCGGGAACCTATCAGCTCATCCATAAGATCAAATACGGTCTTAATCGAGGTGAATACGGCAACGAAAGCGCCGATGCCTATAAAGCCTTTGAAAATCGAATCCAGAAGCAGGTATAAAACACCTGCGTAGCCAAGCAAATTCAGGACTTTCGCAAAACTGTCAACAGCGGCAGCTTTGCGTTTGCTCTTTATCAGCAGATGAGTTATGGTTCCAAGAGTCCTGTCGTAAAGATTAAAGAAATACGATACCACGCCGAGTATGCGTGTTTCTTTGACATATTCACGTTGTGAAACGCAATTGGCGTAATGCTCTTTCTTCCTTCTGAGCGCCGCCAATTCATCTTCACGCTCAATAAAGATTTTTGATTTGACAACCTGGGCTAGAAGCGTTGGAATGAATACTATAAAAACGCAAAAAGCGAGTATAGGGCGTAACGAATACAGATACACGCTATAAATAACGAAATAGGGCATATAAAGCGTGAATATATCCATCACTATGTTCGTTACCTGCCTTGAGGCGGAAGCCCCCGAATAAGCCTTGTTTACGCTGTCAAGCGTTTTTGGGTTCTCAAAGCTAATAGCATAAAGCTTGCCTATTTTTTCATTAACGCGCTCATGCAGTCTTCTGTTTGACAAATCAGCGTAAACTTCCCCAAAGTAGCTCGCTATCCCGCTTCCCGCTTCGGATAAGACGTTTAGCGCGGCAAGTATAGCCAATGAATATATTATTTGAACAAGGTCTATGCTTCCCTGCGTGAATGACAAAACGTTTGAAAAAAACCTTTCAATCGCCATAGCGATAAACGCCAGGGCAACGCTGTCCACCGCCGTGAAAAAGTACTCAACGCAAAACATGAGGGGCGCGACTTTGAAAACATCGACAAAAAGGCTAACCAAGTTTATTTGCTTTTTCATGAATACCAGTACCTCTGGGCTTCATACATTTCAAAGTATTTGCCTTTGAGCGTTATTAGCTCATTATGCGTTCCCTGCTCGAATACGCGCCCGCCGGAAATCACCATAATCTCGTCCGCGTTTTTTGCCCCTCCCAGTCTGTGGGTGATTAAAATTCCAATGTCGCCCTGAAACGAACTCGCGAACAGGTCATACAAATCCCTTTCGCTTATGGGGTCAAGCGAAGCCGTAGGCTCGTCCATCACCTGAATTGGCGCGTTTCGCATCAACGCACGTATAATGGCAATGCGCTGCCATTCGCCCCCCGAAAAATCAACGCCATAATCCCCAAGCCTGCCGACATCGGTATCCAAACGCTCAGGCAAGGAATTAAACCTTTCTGTCAATCCCATTTTTTCAATAAGCGACAATAGACTTTGTTCACTGAAATTTCCGCAGCCCATAGTCAAATTGTCTTTTAGCGGGATTTGATACCTTGCGAAATCCTGATGCACGGCTGAAAAATGGCTGTAAAGCTCTTCAAGGGGCATGTCCCGTATATTCGTATCGTTAACAAAAATATCGCCCTCGTAATTGTCGTACAGCCCGAACAGCAGCTTGACTATTGTAGTTTTGCCAGCTCCGTTCTCGCCAATAAAAGCGTATCTCTTCCCGCTTGTCATGCGAAATGAAATGTTTTCAAGGGTATAGCTTTCGGAACACGGGTATTTAAACCTGACATTGCGAAATGCAATTTCCTTTACGCTTTTGTTTTTCTCAAAGACATACGCACTGTTAAAGCTTTGGCGGCTGATGATTTTTTTGCCCCCCACTTACGTGAGAAAAATGTTCTTGTATTATTTTTTATTGTATTGTTTCTATTTATTTTCGCATAGTGCTTTGATTGCAAAATAAGATGTGCTGCTTATTAAGCAGGACGAGCTGGTCTTTTTATGGGATTTTGGCTTAAAAATGCCGAATTTGGAAGAATTTTAACCACGGAGGGCACGGAGTTACACGGAGGTTTAATATATAAGGGAACCTCTAAAAACCCTAGCTAAAATTATAGAAACATGATTCAATATAAAGCATGAAACAGAAAGGATTTTTTGACGAAAACAACCGGCTGGAAGATCTGAGCAAACTTGGAGACCCATTAGAAA
>Ga0268262_10003548_pt1 | contig 16813 bp, 20 predicted proteins | sample TergutNc150P3_FD_190354 | JGI IMG/M metagenome (GOLD analysis project Ga0268262, IMG submission 190354) | Nasutitermes corniger P3 segment gut microbial community from laboratory colony in Florida, USA - Nc150 P3 (SPAdes) (version 2) | ecosystem: Host-associated > Arthropoda: Insects >... | reverse complement strand
ATTTTTCTACATTCCCCCTAATGAAAGTCCAAGATATAAAATCTCTTTCTCAAGAAGAATTGCGCCAGTTCCTTTTGGATAATGGGCACAAACCTTATAGGGCAGAGCAGATTCGCACTTGGGTTTTCAAGCAGAAGATGCAGACTTATGAGGGTTTGAATGTTCCGGCGGAGCTTTGCGGGTTGCTGGAAAGCAGTTTTCGCTTAAAATCGCTTAGGGAAGAATTAAAAATGCAGTCTGCGGACGGCACAATAAAATGGCTTTATAAAACTGCGGATGATTTACCTGTTGAAACGGTTATGATTCCAACAGAGACAAGAGCCTCTGTTTGCGTATCAACACAGTCGGGTTGTGCTATGGGTTGCGTTTTTTGCCGCACCGGAAGCATGAAACTTAACCGCTCGCTTGAAACAGGCGAAATTTTGGAACAGATAATAAATGCGATGAAGGTGAAAACGGTTACAAATGTAATTTTTATGGGCATGGGCGAACCTCTTATGAATTTGGAGGCTGTTCATAGAGCTTGCGTTTGCCTGCACGACCAGAAAACTTTTTCAATGGGCAAGGGGCGTTTAACGGTTAGCACCAGCGGCATTGTCCCGAAAATAGCGGAACTTTTAGAGAGAGGCACGCCTTGCCAACTGGCTGTGAGCCTTGTTGCGGCAGACAACGAAACTAGGGGAAGCCTTATGCCTGTGAACAAAACTTGGGATTTAACCGAACTTTTGAAAGCCATAGATAATTATATGGAAAAAAGCGGTGAGTGGGTTACCCTTGAATATATTTTGATAAAAGATAAAACTTGCACAAAAACTGCGGCAAAAAATTTAATCAGCATAGTCAAGCCCAGGCGATGCAAGGTTAATGCAATTGTTTTAAACGATAACGAAAATCCCGAATTGCAAGCCCCATCCGAACAAGAGGTGAACGAATTTTTGGAGCTTGTGAGAGCCAAAGCTGTGCAAATAAATATCAGGAACCCAAGAGGGCGCGATATTCTGGCTGCTTGCGGACAGCTCTCAAACAACTCTTTAAACAAGGTGGCGGTATGAATGAAGTAGCCTTAACGCCAAATATTTCGCAGTATTGGGAAATGTTGTATGAGCAAGGCTTGGATGAATGGGATTTGGGCGAAGCTACGCCTGCATTGCTGGAATTTTTTGAGCATCCGTCTTGCCCAAAATATGGCGATGTCCTTGTTCCTGCCGCTGGCAAAGGCTGGGATGCGGAGGCGTTTGCAAAACGAGGCTATAATGTTTTGGCTGTTGATTTTTGCCCCTCGGCTTTGGATTCAATGGAGTTATTAGTCAATAACAACAGCAATTTGCAAACTTTAAATTTGGATATGTTTTTGCTAAACCCCTGCGAAGAAAAAAGAGGTGGAAAACAATTTGATATTATCTACGATTATTTCGGCTTTAATTCCATTCAACCCGGCAGGCGAGACGAGTATGTGGAGATGTGGCTGAAAATGTTAAAGGATGACGGATTTTTGATAGGATTTTTCTGCCCGCTTTGCGAGGAAAAATATGGCTATGAGCCTCCTTATAGCATATCCAGCAGGGAGCTTGAGGCGAGATTTAATGGGATAATGGAGATTGTGGAGAGAATTGTGCCGGGAAAAAGCATTGAAAGCAGGACTGGCAAAGAGGAAATTTGGCTTTTGAGGAAAATAATATGAGTGATGAAATTTGCCCTTGCGGTTCAGGAAAAAGCTACGCTGAGTGCTGCGAACCGATAATCAAAAAAACAGCGCTGGCCAGCAACCCAGAAATGCTTATGCGCTCGCGTTACAGTGCTTACGCAAAAAAGGAAATTCTCTGGCTTAGAGACAGCCTTGAAGAAAAGCAGCGAAAGGATTTTGATGAGAAAGGAGCTAGGCAGTGGAGCGAACATTCCCAGTGGATTGGTCTTGAAATTCTCAACTCAAAAACAGATGAAGAAAACAATACTGGCTGGGTTGAGTTTTCCGCAAAATTCAAGCAAGATGGAGTTGTGAGGGAGCATCACGAGATTTCCGAGTTTGTGCGAAAAAACGACGAGTGGCAGCTAACCGAAGGCCGCATGGTTAAACCAGAACCCGTGCGCAAGGAACAAACCGTAGGCAGAAACGACCCGTGTCCCTGTGGGTCGGGGAAGAAGTATAAGAAATGTTGCGCTACTTCCCCGCTCTAGATGCACTTCGTTTTTTGGCATCTTTAAATATTGTTCTGTTGCATTTTTCTTCGTCTAGTTTGCTTTCTTATGCAAAAGGAACTTTTTGGGAACCTCTGATAAAAGGGCCGTTTTTTAGCGCAGATGTGTTTTTTTTGTTGAGCGGTTTTATTTATTCTGTGTTGTTCAGCAGGAAAGAGCGAGTGCCTAAGCTAAAATCTTTTATGAAAGAGCGTTTCTCTCGGCTTTATCCTTTGCATATAATTTGCACTTTGATTATTTTTGTCATAACAATTTGGAGAACGCATCATTTAGACAATGCCGCTTATGCAATTAAAAGTCTTGCCTTGCATATATCTCTGTTGTGGGCTTTTGTCCCCAAAATGGGGTTTCATCTTAACCAGCCTTCTTGGGCTTTGTCCGTATTTTTTCTGTGCTATGCTATTACACCGAGCTTTTCAAGATTTTTGAACAAGCTAGGCAAAAAATCCCTTTGGCTGTTGTTTTTTGCTTCTTGGGCAATTTCGCTTTTTGTTGTTCTGCATTTCGAAAATATGCCAAATGTTTTTAGAGGTATCAATTTTTTCTCTGGAATGTTGCTTGGAAAATTATTCTTTTGCGATGCAATTCCGCTACCTAGAAAAGCTTCGCTGAACGATTTGTTTTTGCTTTTGATTGCAATTTTGCTATGCGTGAATGTTTGCTATTTCAAGCGGGTGCATATTGTGTTGTCTTATCATATTGCATCGCCAATTTTATATGCCGCCTTATTGCTTTTTTTGGCAAACAACAAAGGCATTGTGGTTAAAATTCTTTCGGTGTCTTGGCTTAGGAGTTTGGGCAAAGTATCTTTTTACGCATACCTTTTGCACAGCGTTCTTATAGAATTTTTGCATTTATATATAGACAAGGTTGCTCATTGGGAATATAATCCTTTTGACAAACCTTTGGCAACATTTTTAATTATTATTCTATTTTATGGCGGATGTACAGTGTATAGCAAATTAAAGTGAGGAGAAAAATTTATGCTATGTTCAAATTGCAAAAATAATCTAGAAAGCTATATGAACTATTGTCCATATTGCGGAACAAAAGTTTCATCTTATAGTGATGTTTTTATAGACACTAGAGATGACAATGTATATAAAATCATAAAAATAGGCAAGCAAATGTGGATGGCGAGAAATCTGCTTTATGCTACCGAAGGCAGTAAATGCTACGAAAGAAAATATGGAAGGCTTTACAACTGGGAAGCGGCAAAAAAAGCCTGCCCTGCTGGTTGGCATTTGCCAACCAATGAAGAATGGCTGACTCTTGTGGATTTTGCAGGCGGCATTGTTGCCGCTGGAAAGAAACTCAAAACGAAAAGCGGTTGGGATGATTTTGGAAACGGCTTAGACGTTTTTGGCTTTTCGGCTCTGCCGGGTGGTCTCGGTGATTCCGAAGGCTATTTCGATGTGGCTGGTTATTCCGCACGCTGGTGGAGTGCATCGGAGAGTGGTCCTCAATGCGCCTATAGTTGGGGAATGGACGGCGATTTTGATGGAGCACATTGGAGTAGCGATAATAAATCCAGCTTATTCAGCGTTCGTTGCTTGCAGGATTAATGAATATTTCATCTTCCTTATTCGCAATAGCCATCACGGGTTTCTTTCTCTCCGCCCAAGCTGGCGTTTGGATTAGAATAAATCAAGCTGGATATACGCCAGAACGCAATAAAACAGCCATTGTCCTTTCCGATACCGATATTGCTGGAAAAATCTGGAATGTGAAAAAAAACGATGTCACAGTTTTGAGCGGCAAAATTCCCGCTGGCAAATCTGGCGATAATATTTATGTAGCACAGGCATTTACATACACAATTGATTTCAGTGCCTTAAAAGAAAAAGGAGAGTATGCTTTGGAAGTGGATGGTGCCCAAACTCAGCAAGTGCTTGTTAAAGATGACCCCTATTCAATATTTGCCACTCAAGCACTTATGCACCTACGAGCTATGCGCAGCAGGCATCTGGGAGATAGCGTTGCTATTGTGCATAAAGTTAAAGGCGATTGGCGGCAGGGTGCTTGGCAAGAGGCTGTCCCTCGAAGAACCATAGATATGCAAGGCGGACATTACGATGCTGGCGACTATATAAAATTCACATTGAACGAAGCTTACCTCGCTTGGCATTTACTGAACGCTTATCTGGAAAATCCTTCCCTACCAGGTATTCTTGACGAAGCCAAGTACAGCCTTGATTATTTACTCAAAACATTTCCCGACAAAAATACTTTTGTGATACAAGTGGGTGATGGCAAAGACCACGAACAGGGATGGCGTTTGCCAGAAATGGATGCTCTGAACGGCAAAAGACCTGCATTGTGCGCCTTATCTCGCACACACATGGGAAGCACTGCTGCTGCACTTGCTTTGGGTGCGAATGTATTTAAAAACATAGATGCAAACTCAGCCGCAAAATACAGAGAAAAAGCAAAAGCGATTTATGCCCGTGCCCGCCAAAGCGATACCCAAGCATCTGCTTTTGAACGCAATGCAACCAACGATTTTTATTATGATCAAACCGATGAAGACAATATGGCTTTGGCTGCCGCAGAACTTGGCGAAATAAAGGCTTATGCACCGCCTGCCGCAAGCGAAGTTAGTTGGGGCGAGTGGAATGCTTTTGCGAATTACCGCTTGGCTGTGCAAGGAGATGAGGCGGCAAAAAGCCGTTTGCTTTTGGAAGCGAAACGCTATGAATGGGAAAATATATGGAATTTGCCTGGGGAATATATGTGGGGCAGTTTGCATCGCTGGATTGGCAAGGCAAATGTTCATTTGAGGGCACAGCGGTTGCAGGGAAAAGAATTGTCACAGACTTTTTTGGGAGTTTTGGACTATGTATTCGGTCGCAACAATTGGGGCATAGCCATGCTCGCTTCTAATGATTTGCCATACAGCATTCGCAATGTTTATAACGGAATTTACCGCTTGACTAAAGTTTTTCCCACAGGAGCTTTGTCGGAAGGTCCGGGAGACAAAGCCACTCATTTAGAGATGCGAAAATATTTTGCCATTCCAAAAAACAATTCCTTTGAAAAATTCAACACAGAGGTCGGCGTGTTTTACGATAATGCAGATGATTTTATGATTCAGGAAAGCACCATAGGCGGGCAAGGCGATTTGCTCCTTATGCTTGCACTAGCTAGTAGGCAAAGATGAAAACACGTTTTGCGCCAAGCCCAACGGGATATTTGCACAAAGGGCATATTTGGAGCGCGCTCTGCGTTGCCGCTGTTGCAAAGGCAAAAAATGCCTCCATTCATTTGAGGATAGAAGACCACGATAAATTGCGCTGTTCAAAGCATTTTTCGGATATTATAAAAATGGATTTGGAGTGGCTAGGTTTTGAATGGCAAAGCGAGAGCATTCAAAGCGAGCGGTATGAAATTTATGAAAGGTATTTTGAGATTTTGCAAAAAAAGGATTTGCTCTATGAATTGTTCAAAACCGATAAACCTAAAATTATGCTGAAAAATCCCGAAGGCGAAGATTTTGCAATTAAAGATGCTCTTGAACAATGGACATATCAATTTGCCGTTGTAATTGACGATTTTGAAGAGGGCATAGATTTGATTGTGCGTGGCGAAGATTTGAAAGACTCCGTGGATAAGCAAATAACTCTTGCAAAAATCATAGGCAGAACAGAGATGCCGCTGTTCATTCACCACAGCCTTATTTACGATTCAAACGGAAAAAAACTTAGCAAAAGAGATGGCTCAGACGGAATTTGCAGGGAGAGAGAAAACGGAGTTTCTCCAAAAAAAATTCTAAGCGAAATTTGCCGCCTTATGCTACCGAGTAAAGATATTCCAGAGGAGATTGGATGGGGAGAGGCTGTGGAAGTCGCTCTCAATGAGGCCTAACCCTCACATAACTCTCCGGCACATTTAAATTCCAAACACCGCTGCTTTTCCACTCGGCTTTTGAATCTATGTTTTTTATTTCCAGTTTCAAAGAGTCTTTTCCCAAAAAAGCCACGGCAGAATTATCCCTGTATTCCAATGCAAAATTTGAGGGGCTTGAATCATCGCAATTCATGGAATTTATTTTTTGCCCAAAAAATAAAAGCGAAAATTTATGAATATTCACGCCGCCATAAACAGGAATAAAAACGCAATCGCCATTTCCTTCCATATAACGCTCGTTTTGCGGGAAAACAATTTTCCAGCCCTCGCGTTTCCAAAGAATGCTTGCCGCACTGAGTCCTAAAGTTCCGCTTAACTCAAAGCGATATTTTTCGTTTGGAACAGCAAACATAACCGCAGACAATTTTTCATTTGCACTCCCCTGCGAAACAGAAATCACCGCTTTTACTTTTGCGCTATCTGGCAACGCGATCTGCTTATCGCCAAAATAAGTTTGCGGACGCGGATTTCTGGAACAAGAAAACGTCTGAACCAGAATAAACAGAATTATCAGAACTTTCAGAATTTTTAGAATATTGTGCATTTTTTTATTCCTTTATTTTTGCTTTATATGCTTTTGCTCTTTCATCTAGTTTCAAGGCTTCGCAGACTTTGGATAAGTGTAGCCAGAGTTCGTTTGCTTTCATTCCTGAGGCTTCTAAACCCTCAAGTATTTTAAGGGCTTCTTCGTATTTGCCTGTTTTGTATAAACCCCAGGCTTTTGAGTCTAAATATGAGGATTCTTCTGGCGAGTGGTGCAGGGCTTTTTCCACTAGGGACAAACCTCTGTTCACATCTATGTCACGGTCTATCAGCATATAACCCAAGTTGTTCAAAGCAACGTGGTTTTCCGGCTCGGATGTCAAAAGCTGCTCAAGCCACAAAATGGCAACGGTTATGCTGTCCATAAGCTCGTAGTTGTTTGCTATTCTGAGCGCTATTTTAGAAGTGAATTCCTTTGAGGGATGCATATAATATATGGTTAGCAAAACCTCGTTTGCCTCGCTGTATTTTTTTAAGTTAGATAGAATTTCTGCCTGAATAAAACCGTATTCGGCATATTGCAACCCGTTTGCCTTGAATGCCTCGCCCAGCAAAACGGCGGTTACGGAATCAGGGGTGCTTGTTTTGTCGTAGAGAAGAAGCTGTTTTTCCAAAAGGCGCGGTGGGTAATCCAATTCTGGAAGCAGAATATCGTAAACCCTTTTAAGCTCCGAATAATTTTGCAAAAGCTCCAGCAACTGGGCATACTCATAAAGAACGCCCAAATTTCCGCTTATTTTGTCTGCCGCTTTTTTATAGAAGGTTTCCGCACTGTCTAAAGTACCGTTTTCTCTGTAAAGCCTGGCGATAAAAAGAAAATCGTCTCCTGTAGCTTTAGGGCTTTGCACGGCAAGTTTAAGCAACGGAAAGGCTTCGCCAGATTTATTCTGCTTCAGTAAAATTTTAATGAGTTCATCCAGCAAAAAATGGCTTGTTGGCTCATTGGCGAGTGCTCTTTTATAAAACAGCTCCGCAAAAATAATTTTCCCATCTTCTACCATATCCAAAGCACGCAAATAAGATTCGTGCGCAATAATTGCGCTTGGGGTATCTGCCTTTAGCATTGTGTCTATTTTCGCGAGTTCTGCCGCCATATCAATTTTTGGCTCTGCATTTTGGGCAGAGTCAGGCTGCACAACTGGCTTTGGATTGCTAGAGCAAGAGATTAGAATTGCAAAAATCCCAAACCACAAACCCCATACCCCATACCCTAATCTCTTACTTTCCATTCTCACTCCGCCACCGTTAAATCTATTGATGTGCCTGCTTCCAAATATTCACCGGGCTTTGGGCTCAGTTCCAAAACCGTATTGGGCAATTTGTCTGCCAATTCAATGGTCACTATGTTTCCGACTTTGAATCCCAGCGAATCTATAACCTCTTGCGCTCTGGAAAGCGACATTTGCCGCAAATTAGGCAGCAAAATTTTCCCAGAGCTATTGCCAGAAGATATTACGATGTTTATTTTGGAACCTATGCGCACACGTTTGCCTGCTTCTGGTTCTGTGCGAATAACCACCCCTCTTGGGATTTCAGAATGCGCTCCCTCTATTTTGGAACCTAGCAGAAGCTCAAGCCTTTGCAGGGAAATTTCAGCTTGCCTTTGGCTTGCGCCTCGCAAATCTGGAACGCTCACCTCTTGCCTGCCCTTTGAAAGGGTTAAAAGAATGGTTCTGTTTCTCTTTACCGTTCTGCCGGCGGCGGGCATTTGGAGCAGCACGTGGTTTGCCTCAATTTCTCCGCTATACCTGCCATCTTTTGCCCACTTGACATTCAAGCCCGCACCATGCAAAGCTGTTTCGGCTTCGTCTGCTGGCAAATCCACCACATTAGGCACAGGCATTGTTTTTGCCGACTGTCCGGCTATAAGGGGCATAATAGCCCAATTTGCCAAAATGGCAAATATTAGCAATGCAAGCACCCAGAAAGCAATGGCAAAAAGTATTGGAGTGCGATTTAAAAATAGAAGAAACCGTTTCATGCTATGCTGGGTAAGGTAGAAAATTCTATATTCTAGCCATGAGTACTAAACTTTTGGGTCCATTTTTAGATGATAAAGCCGTTTTGGCTACATTGCATCAACACACAGCATCAGCAGTATCTTTGGCTGCGCTAGATTGCAACTGGGCAGACGATGACAATGCAGACGAAGAGAAGAATTATTTCAATCTTTGGGCGGCGGTTAGCTTTTACGAAACAACAGACAGGGTTTTTTTGCAAGGTGCTAGATTTAGCAACTGGAACATTGAATACGAACTTAAGCTGGCAAGCACGGAAAAAAGCATGGGTTTGTATCGCCTGTCTTTGGATAACGCAGGTGAATTTCCCAATGAATTTGTGCTTCGCTTGGAAAGAGAAACCGGCGAGTGCATTTACGATAACAACAATTTCCGCAACTATTTCATAGAACGCGGCAAAGGGCATTTTGCCACAGCAATTTCCTGCGAAGGCAATGTATTTTCCTTTGAATCAATAATCAACGTAAAGATTGCGAACATTTAACCATCTATATGTTTGACGCTTTAACGGAGTCGCTGGAATCAACGCTAAAAAATCTGCGTGGGCAGGGTAGGTTAACCGAAGAAAATGTTGCAACATCCTTGAGGGAAGTTCGCAGGGCTTTTTTAGCTGCCGATGTTAATTTTAACGTCACGCGGGATTTTGTTCAAGCGGTAAAAGAAAAGGCTCTTGGTCAGAATGTTTTGACTGCCGTTAGCCCCGGGCAGATGATTGTGAAAATAATTCACGATGAGCTTGTGGAAATTATGGGGGGCAAAGCCAAAGAGATTTCTCTTGAGGGAAAACCGCCCATAGGCATAATGATGGCTGGTTTGCAGGGTTCTGGAAAAACAACCTTCGCTGGCAAGCTCGCCCTTTACTTTCGCTCAAAAAAGAAAAGAAAGCCTTTGCTTGTGGCTGCCGATGTGTACAGACCCGCGGCTATTAAACAACTCCAAGTGCTTGGAAAATCCATTGGCGTTCCGGTTTACGAAGAGGGGCAGGGAAACCCCGTTGAAATAATAAGAAACGGCTGCAGATATGCCGAGCAAAACGGCTTTGACCTTGTTATTTACGACACAGCAGGCCGCTTGCAAATAGACGAAACATTGATGCAAGAATTGGAACAGGCACGGGCTGCCGTTAGCCCCGAAGAAATATTCTTTGTTGCAGATGCAATGATTGGTCAGGAAGCGGTGAATGTTGCCGAGGAATTTTTTAAAAAACTGAAATTCACAGGCGTGTGTCTTTCCAAAATGGATGGTGATACACGCGGGGGCGCGGCTCTTTCCATTCGCAAAATAACGGGAGTTCCGGTTTGCTTTGTTGGCGTTGGCGAAAAAGTTTCGGACATAGATATTTTCCACCCCGACAGAATGGCAGGGCGCATTTTGGGCATGGGAGATGTTGTTTCGCTGGTGGAAAAAGCACAGGCAGCCATAGACGAAAAAGAGGCAAACGATTTCCGCAAAAAAATACTCAACAACTCTTTTGACCTGAACGATTTTTTAACCCAGCTAAGAACGATAAAGAAAATAGGCAAATTCAAAGACATAATATCGCTTGTCCCAGGGCTTAACAAATTGCCGCTAGACCAAATAAACGAAAAGGAATTGGTTTATGTGGAAGCGGTTTTAAGTTCAATGACAGCAAAAGAACGCAAGCTGCCTTCCATAATAAACGGAAGCCGCAGAATTCGCATAGCAAAAGGCTCCGGCACAACCGTTCAAAAAGTGAATCAGGTTTTAAAGCAGTACGACGATATGAAAGTTATGTTCAAAAATATGGGAAATATGTCCAAGCGAATGGGCATAAACCCTGGCACTGGCTCCAATTACACGCCGCCTAAGGATAAAAAGAAGAAACGCAGGCACTGATTTACTATATTCACTTTAATAGAAATTTTTCAAGAGGCGTTCATGAATCAAAGTACAATACAGTTGATAACTGCCAAAGTAGAAAGGGCTTCGGAACAGATTCGCGTTTTAAAGTCTGAAAAGTCCGAGTTAGAGGCTTTGGTTTCCAATTTACACGAAAGTTTGGACGAAAAAGACAAAACAATAAACATTTTGAAAGAAACCGAAGACCAGCTTCACGCGGAAATTCGCTCCCTGCAAGAAGCCTTGAATGAAAGAGATTCAAAACTGCAAACAGCAGAAGACGGTCTTTTGCAAAGCATAGAGGCTTTGAACAAAACGCTTGGCATAGAAGCAGATAATGGTCCTTTGGGGCTATTTGATATGAGGGAGGGCAATGCTTGAGCGGAAAAATTCGCAAACAAGTGGTAATTGCGCACACTCCTGTGCATATTAGCACACCTCTTTCCGAAGAGGTTTTGCAATCTGTTGTTACGTACGTAAATGAAAAATTCAATCGGCACGTTCAATCAATAGGCTATAAATCAGATGACGAAAAAAAGATAGATGCCTTGGTGATAACCCTGCTGGATGTTGCTGCGGAATTGATTTCTGCCAAGCAAGAAATAAAAAGACTAAAGCTATCCGACACAGAAGTTCTAGCATCTTTTGATATTTTAAATAAGGTCTTAGACGATTCCGCAAATCAAGTTGAAAAATGAAATTCAAATTTTCCCTGGCATCTGTTTTAAACCATCGCGAGGTTTTGGAGAGAAACGCAGAAATAGCTCTGGGCAAGGAAATGCAAAAATTGGTGAAATTGCAGAATGAGCGGGATAATTTACTTGACGAATACAAAAACCTGGTAGCTGCCAGAGGCGGCATAAATACAAACTCTGCCGAGAATTTTATGGGTTTTATAAACTACGCTCAAAGACTAAAAGACTTAACGGCTGAAAAAAACAAGGAAATAAAAAAGCAAGAATCAGAAGTTGAAAAAGCACGTGCTGAACTCATTAAAAAAACTCAAGACAAAAAAGCCCTGGAAGTTTTGAAAGATTCGCAAAAAGCCGCATTCAAGCTGGCAGAAAAACGAATGGAGGCAAAGCAAACAGACGAAGCCGCTACGCAAAAGTTTTTAAGAGAGAGGCTGTATCAGTAAAGGTACGGTCATGTTGATGCCGTTTTCTTCAAATATATCCCTTATGTTTTTGTTTAGCTCCGAAAAAATGCTAGGCTGTTTTTCCGGCTCGTTTGTGTAAATGTTGAGCTCCATTTCGCAAGCATAGTTCCCAAGATTTTTCACAAGAACAAAGGGAGCAGGATTGTCCAAAACATATTCCGATTTGCGAGCAGCCTCCACTATAAGCTCAGCGGCTCGCCGCCAGGGAACATCGTAGCACACGGTAACGGTCATGTAAAGTATAATCCCATTTTTTTCATCGCCGGAGGTGCTGTAATTCACCACGTTGGAAGACAAAAGCGTTCCGTTGGGAACGGTTACAACTTCTTTTTTAGATGTTTTTATGCGAACCGCAAAAGGAGTTTTTTCAACCACATCGCCAAGCACCTCGCCAACCTTAACTCTATCTCCCAATTTGAAAGAACGCATATATGTTAAAACAAGTCCTGCCACAACATTCGATATAACCGTAGTTGAGCCGAGCGAAAATAAAATTCCCAAAAATACAGACACTCCCCTAAACACCGCTGTTTCGGAATCCGGCAAAAGCGGGAATATGAGAATAACCATAAAGGCATAAGACAAAAATCTCAAAAGATTAAAAGTTGCGTGTGCCCAGTCGGGATAAAAACCCTGTATAACCAGCCTCTCTGTGGCTATCTCCTTTGAAACGAATCTCATTATTTTCACAAAGTAATGAGTAACAGCTATAATCACAATTATTTGCAGCAACTTTGGAATATAAGCCACAAAACCACGCACAATAGACAAAAACGGGTCTATCAATCCGTAGAGCAAAGCCCAAGCCCAGCCTCTTGTGCCTGGATAAATAAATGCCAAAAGAGTAAGTGAAATATAAAATGAAATTAAGTAACTTGCATACATTACACAACGCGAAGCAAAAAATCCCATACGCAGCAAACGCACCGAGTTGAGCAATGTGTAGTTGAGAACTTTAATATCTTTAAGATAATGTTGGCTCTTATTCAATATAAACGGATTTATTATTTTTTTAAAAAGCTTTTTAACAAGCAAATAAAACACAACCTGCCCAGCCACAACAACAAGCGTTAATCCTATCCTGCTGGCAATATAAAGCCAGTCAATGTTTTTTAGGTAATCTGAAACTTCCGTGAACATTGTGATAAATGTAGAAAATGTCTATATTATACCATTACAACAAAAGGAGCCTACCATGCCAGCTATTCATTTAACAGAAGATGCTTTTAAAAAAGCAATTCAAGCCAATCAGCCTGTTTTAGTAGATTTTTGGGCTCCTTGGTGCGGACCTTGCAAAGCACTAGGGCCAACTATAGACAAGTTAAGCGAGTTATATCAGGGCAAAGCATTGGTTGCAAAAATAAATATAGACGATGTTCCAGAACTCGCCGTGCAATTGGAAGTAAGTTCAATCCCAACGGTTAAAATATTCAAAAACGGAGCAGAAATTGAGAGCTTCACTGGAGCTTTCCCACAGAGCAAGTACCAGCAGGTTCTGGAGGCAAATCTCTAATGCCGGATAAATTTGAAGAACTCTTTCGCTTGCAAGAAGTTTTAAACGACTTTGTTTTTGCAAAGCAAGATTTGCGGGATAAAAATGGCAAGGTGCTTACAATGGCAGCTCTTAGGGAGCAAGCTCAGGGAGCCGAAGCTCTTGGCCCAAACACAGGAGTCAACGAGTGGCTCCGCAAATACCTAGAAGCATTGACCGATGAATCCAAAGAACTCGGCGAGGAATTGCTTTGGAAATGGTGGAGCAAAGACAAGCTGGATATGCAGAACATAAGGGTTGAAATTGTGGATCAGCTGCATTTTTGGCTCTCGCTTGCAATCACCGCTGGTATGGATGCCGAAAAGGTTTTTGATATTTATGTGCAAAAAAACAAAGTAAACATAGAACGCCAAAACGCAGGTTACAGCAAAGAGACTAAGAACGAAGCGGATAATAGGGGTATTGGCTAGTGGCTAGTGGTAAGTGGCTAGTGGTATTGAGCATTTTGATTTTTGCTTGTTCCAAATCTGAGGCTCCCAAAGAGGGGGGAGGGGGGGCAGGGGGCAAACGCGAGCAGCAGGCTGTTAAAATTGAGGCTGTTGTTGCAAAAACCGAGGATATTAAAAGTTCAGTGCGAGGGCTTGGAATTTTGTTGCCGTCTAAAGAGGTTGAAATACAGGCAGAAATGGCTGGCAGAGTTTTGGCGGTTTATTTTGGTGATGGACAAAACGTAAAAGCAGGTCAGAATTTGGTGAAAATAGACGATGCCAACTTACGCGCAGCAATGCTCAAAGCAAATTCAAAACTCACCTTTTCCAGAAACACCGCGCATAGAAAAAAACAGCAGTTTGATGCAAAAGCAATTTCTGCGCATGAATGGGAACTCGTTGAGGCAGATTTGCAAACCGCAGAGGCAGATTCCATAGATGCCGCAGCAAACCTCTCAAAAGCCACAATTCGCGCACCCTTTGACGGAAAACTGGGCATTGGCAAAATAAATTTGGGGAAAAGACTTGCCGTTGGCGAATCCATTGTGAAAATAGTTCAAAAATACCCGCTGAAAGTGGATTTCTCTGTTGCGGACAAATACGCTCCTATTTTGAAAGTGGGAATGGAAGTGGAAATTAGCCGTGCCGGAAAAAGCTACAAAGCAACAATTGATGCTTTGGAGAGTTCTTTAGACGCTTCTACAAGAACTTTGCTCGCAAGAGCGATTATAATTGACAATCCCGAAGACCTTGTGCCCGGTGCCCCTCTTGAATTTTCGCTGAACTTGCCATCCAGAGAATCCCTCACCGTTCCGCCAGAAGCAATAGGCAGCGATGCCCTTGGCAGCACGGTGTATTTGTACAATGGCGGCAAAGCGAAACTCGCCCGCATAGAAATAGGGACTCGTTTTGTGGACAAAGTTGAGGTGCTTTCCGGCGTGAATGCAGGCGATACGGTTTTGTGTGCAGGTGCATCACCTGTGAGGGATGGCGGGGCGGTGGAGATAAGCAGGATGAGATATACAAGATCTACAAGATAAAAGTCCGCCTCTCGTGCAAAAACACTCTATGCTCCAACCAAAGTTTTAAAGCCTGCAACAATGTGCGCTTTTCCACCTCTTTGCCAATTTGAACAAACTGCTCAATGCTGCCCGTGTCTGCAACTTGCTGAACGCTTTGCCAAATAATGGGACCTTGGTCTAAGTCTGCTGTTGCAAAATGTGCGGTTGCTCCTATTATCTTAACGCCCTTTGCCCAGGCTTGGTGATATGGTTTTGCGCCCTTGAACGCAGGCAAAAAACCGTGGTGAATGTTTATTATTTTCTCATTCCACGCTTCTGTGAATTCCTTGCTCAAAATTTGCATATAGCGGGCAAGCACAATTCCCTCTGTTTGCGAGGCGTGCAGAATTTCGTTGAACTTGCTGTCTTGCTCTGGTTTTGGGAGGGTGCTTGGAACCAAGAAGAAAGGCAGGTTGAAAAATCTTGCGAGGGGTTCTAAAACTGGGTGGTTGGAAATTATGCAGGTAAATTCGCAGGGCAAGGCACCGTCTCGGTGAGAGAGCAAAAGTTCGTAAAGGCAGTGGTCGGTGTTGGAGCCAAAGAGAGCCAGTCTGGTTTTGTGTTCGGCATCGTGCAGCTGCCATTGCATGGATTTTTCTTTTTCCATTTTGGAAAAATGCTCCTTTATTTTGGGAACCGCATCAAGTTCGCATTCCATAAGGGCGCGCAAAAAAAATGTGTTTATGTCTTCTGATGTGTGCTGAGTTAAATCCAAAATATTGGCACCGTTCTGTGCAATGCCCCCAGTGAATGCCGCCACAAGCCCGCTTTGGTCGGGGCATAAAATTTGCAAAACGAATTTTCCGGTGGTTTTCATAAATATCTCTTTGCTCCTATATATTTAGGTTTCCAATAATTGTCTTCCAAGGGGCTTATCATAACTCCGTTGGATGTACTCGCGTGAATAAAATTGCCTTTGCCCACGTAAATCCCAACGTGGTTAACTTTTCTGCCATCGCCAAAAAAAACCAAATCACCTACAATTAAATCATTTCTGTTTATTTCCTTTCCCATTTTATATTCCTCGGTTGTGCTTCTGGGAATATACATTCTTTCTTTTTCCATATACACGCTGCTCACAAAACCGCTGCAATCCGCTCCGTTTTTTGTGCTGCCTCCCGGCAAATAAGGAGTTCCAATCCACGGCAAAAGAACATCGTCCCAAGAGGAAACTCCAGTTACTTCGCTAGGAATTTCAACGTTCTTTTTCATAGCCGAGCGTGGAGCAAGGGGCCTCAAAGGAGTGCAAGAATACATCTTAAACGCAACTCCCAAGATTACCAGAATTGTAAAATAACTCTCAATTCTCATTTAGTTTTTGCTCGTTCTTTTTCCAAAATGTCCTTATTTTGCTCAACTTTCTTTTTCATATCCGGCGATGGATTTTTTGCAAGGCATTTATCCAGAGCGTCTATGGCTTCGGTTAAGAGAGCCTTTGCCTTTGCCGGATTTTTGCGAGATGCCGCAAAATTTGCCGCTGCAATTTTTCTCTGCTCCTCGCAAAAAGCATTAGAGCTTTCTGCCTGTGAGGGCATTTGCTTTGCAAGCCAAGCCAAAACCGAATCTCCGGGGGCAATTGCCCGCAGGCTGTCTGCCAAATCTTCCATAAGAGCGGGATTGGCATTGGCATTTTTCAAGTTGCGGATTTGGGATGTCAAGGAATTTATTATTTCCAATTTCTCGTTATCCACCTTGACTTCTGGGCTTCTGCTCACTGATGCAATTTTATCGTAAAGGACATTTGCGCTGTCTATCCAAAAGTTTATTGCAGGTTTGTAAACAGCAAAACTCTCCAAAATCGCAAGTGCTTCTGCGCTACGCCCTGTTCTATGGAGCAAATTTGCGAGTTGCAGGGTTCTAAAGCCCAGTTGGTCTAGATTATTGTAATAATGAACCTGTTTTTTCAGCAAATCAATGGCTTTGTCCGTTTCTTTTCTGGCAATCAGGGAATCTACGCTCTTTTGCAAGGTTCTAAAAGACTCGGTTTCTTTTATATAAACGCTGTCTGTTTTTCTAATTGTGTCTCTTACAAACACGGTATTGGTTTGTATTTGAGGTGCCTGCGGCTCTGCCTGCGGTGGCGGATTGCT
>Ga0268262_10003547_pt1 | contig 16815 bp, 15 predicted proteins | sample TergutNc150P3_FD_190354 | JGI IMG/M metagenome (GOLD analysis project Ga0268262, IMG submission 190354) | Nasutitermes corniger P3 segment gut microbial community from laboratory colony in Florida, USA - Nc150 P3 (SPAdes) (version 2) | ecosystem: Host-associated > Arthropoda: Insects >... | reverse complement strand
GGGACATTTTTATCATCATTTGTTTAGTTTGGGGTTTAGCACCGTTGTTTGTGTATTGTATTTGGAAGGTTTTGCCGCATTTTTTACATTTACACCGGGGTTTTCCATTTGTTTGCTGTTTGCCCATCTTTACAACATCTAAACTATCACAATGTATACATCTGACACTTACCGTCACCATATTAATCACATCACAAAGTGATCAAATACACACTACCAACTTAATAAACTAGTTTGAGACATGACCTTTTTCTGGTGGATTTCCGTTTCGGGCTGCGATTAAACAAAAAAGTTGTATCAAAAAATAAGTTTCAATCCTTTTTCTGGTGGATTTCCGTTTCGGGCGACCAACCAATACCGAACCAAAAGAAATCATTCTCGTTTCAATCCTTTTTCTGGTGGATTTCCGTTTCGGGCTACTGGTGAAGTAGAACCCAAAAAGAAAACTATAACGTTTCAATCCTTTTTCTGGTGGATTTCCGTTTCGGGCAGGAACCATAACTAATGGAGATATGCTATATGTTTGTTTCAATCCTTTTTCTGGTGGATTTCCGTTTCGGGCTGATTTATGGCGAAGTTCAATTTTCTAGTACAACTCGTTTCAATCCTTTTTCTGGTGGATTTCCGTTTCGGGCTGTATCTCAAAATTTTCATCTTGAGCATTAATACCAGTTTCAATCCTTTTTCTGGTGGATTTCCGTTTCGGGCACGAAAAGGTTTTCGACTACACGACGATTCTGATAAGTTTCAATCCTTTTTCTGGTGGATTTCCGTTTCGGGCTTAACGTATCACCTTTATTATACTGAGCTTCAATCTGTTTCAATCCTTTTTCTGGTGGATTTCCGTTTCGGGCATTTTCGGCGTAGCACTTTTCGCAACCAGATGGATGTTTCAATCCTTTTTCTGGTGGATTTCCGTTTCGGGCGAAGTTTTTCGGATGGAGAGACGGCACAGTTGTTTAGTTTCAATCCTTTTTCTGGTGGATTTCCGTTTCGGGCAGTATTCAAACTACCCTCTGACTATTCCACAGCGGCTTGTTTCAATCCTTTTTCTGGTGGATTTCCGTTTCGGGCTACGTCTCAGCCATGCTAAGACCAGTGTCCATATTGTTTCAATCCTTTTTCTGGTGGATTTCCGTTTCGGGCTCAGGAGGAACCATTAGCATCGGCGATAACGCATGTTTCAATCCTTTTTCTGGTGGATTTCCGTTTCGGGCACAAGCAGCCACCATTACATCAATCTCATTCTGTTTGTTTCAATCCTTTTTCTGGTGGATTTCCGTTTCGGGCCTGCATATGAAAAAATCATATCTAAGAAGAATGTTGTTTCAATCCTTTTTCTGGTGGATTTCCGTTTCGGGCGAAAGTTTATGCAGTTGTCGCGAGACTTGATTAGCGAGTTTCAATCCTTTTTCTGGTGGATTTCCGTTTCGGGCCCGGTTATAAGCAATATATAGGAGATGAAAGCTAATGGTTTCAATCCTTTTTCTGGTGGATTTCCGTTTCGGGCAAGCCTTTGGGGATGAGCTTATCATCCCCTCACCTTAGTTTCAATCCTTTTTCTGGTGGATTTCCGTTTCGGGCTGTATACCACCATGATAATCACATGACCAAGAATTATGTTTCAATCCTTTTTCTGGTGGATTTCCGTTTCGGGCTACTTAATTGGTAAAAATAGCATCCGCCATAAGTCAGTTTCAATCCTTTTTCTGGTGGATTTCCGTTTCGGGCAAAAATAACCCTAAAATACCAATTAAGCCTAAAACACGTTTCAATCCTTTTTCTGGTGGATTTCCGTTTCGGGCACTACGGCTACATAACACATTTGCAATGCAGCGACAGTTTCAATCCTTTTTCTGGTGGATTTCCGTTTCGGGCTATGAAGAAATCCCATGCCGAGAAGGCTGGGAAATCATGTTTCAATCCTTTTTCTGGTGGATTTCCGTTTCGGGCGATTGCCCAAACTCGCCCCGTTAAACTTGATGTCGTGTTTCAATCCTTTTTCTGGTGGATTTCCGTTTCGGGCGACTGCGAGAGCGCCAGCTGCGAGGGTAACGCCTGGTTTCAATCCTTTTTCTGGTGGATTTCCGTTTCGGGCAACGGATGGGTAAGCTACGATAATGCATATTCTAATGTTTCAATCCTTTTTCTGGTGGATTTCCGTTTCGGGCATGCTACACAAAGTCCATCTAATCCACTTTTTAGTGTTTCAATCCTTTTTCTGGTGGATTTCCGTTTCGGGCTGAAAGTTGGATAACTTCTGAAGTAGCTGGTACAGGTTTCAATCCTTTTTCTGGTGGATTTCCGTTTCGGGCGTCAGTAATGCTGATAGAAACATTACTTCTATACCCTGTTTCAATCCTTTTTCTGGTGGATTTCCGTTTCGGGCCTTCTGAAGTAGCTGGCACAGCAACTTGGAATCTAACAGTTTCAATCCTTTTTCTGGTGGATTTCCGTTTCGGGCCGCCATGGGCATCAAACAACTTGATGTAAATGCACAGTTTCAATCCTTTTTCTGGTGGATTTCCGTTTCGGGCATTTCGGTAACAGTCACTCGGAATACCTCTCCTATAGTTTCAATCCTTTTTCTGGTGGATTTCCGTTTCGGGCGACTTTTTGTGTAATTATTACTGATACTGAAGGACGGTTTCAATCCTTTTTCTGGTGGATTTCCGTTTCGGGCAGGGATATCAAATACTCTGGGGACGCGTACACTACGTTTCAATCCTTTTTCTGGTGGATTTCCGTTTCGGGCAGTCATATTTTTGAGGTTTATTTGCTATTTTACGGCATTTCATAGGTTGTTTTTAGTGTTTCATGTTGTTATTGCTTATTTATTCGCGCCTTTATAAGGATGCGCTTGTTAACTCTTGTTAGTTAATAGTTTCTGCGAACATATTTATGTAGCCTAAGTTGTGGGGCATATTTTTCGGTAACAGCAGTTTATGCATCGGTCGTCATGTTTTGAGTATGGCATGTTACCTGTTGTTATGATGTTGTTTGTTTTTTGTAGTATCTTTAATGCGTTTTGTTTGATTTTTTCAGTAATGTTGATGGGTATCTCTGTCCTTTCTGTTTTATCAAAAATTACTATAGCTTTTTTGACTTGTTTTCCAGTGTTTTCTTCGGCTAAAATGGCAAGTAGACCAAGTTGCGTTTTTAGTGTTGTCCCTATTAAGATGTAGTCAGAGTATTTGCGTTCTATTAGTAGTATTTCTTTTTCTGTTTCTATAGCTTCGTCGATTTTTCCTGAGAATGAATGTTTTTTTGAGTAAAGGAGAAGTTCAGTCTGTTTGGTACCGTCTAAATGTTTTATTTTATAGTTTTTGTTGGTGGTTGCGTGTCTGCTGTGGAAAGCGCGTCCAGTTTGGACGGTCCCACGTTTGCCTTCTCTTTGGTCAATGCCAAGTACTAGTTGAAAGTAGGTAAATCGTGGGCAGAATGCATATTCTACTGCGTTTGTTACATTGAGGCAGTTGCTCAAAGGACCATGCTCTCCAAATTATTAGCGACATATTCTTTGTCAAATCCATAACCGATTATGGTAACTTTTCCAAAGCATTTTTGGCATGCTAAAATAAGATATACTGACTCATTTTCTCCAGTTATTTTTTTAAGAGTTTCTATAAGATCTTTTTTCTGTTGTGAAGATAAAGAACCACAGAAAACGCTTTCCTGTATACGAACAAATCCTATGTTTTTTAATGCTTGAATGGTACGTGTCCGAGTTCTATTATCAGAAATATCGTAAACTGCATAGTACATATTTGACTTCAAGACTTACCCCTCTTTTGTAAATGTAGCTATTATTTTTCGGCAATAAAGCCAACTTTCCTTCTCTACAGTAGCAGCAGCGTCTTGTCTGTAAGCGCTGATTACTGCACTTCGTCCTTCTTTATCTAGAAAAACGCTTAAAGGCGCATCGTCTAAAGAGGTAAACCAAGAGTTTTTCACGTATTTTTTTGTAAATAGCTTTACTGCGATACGGTCAACTTTAGCTCTAAATAGTTCGATTAAGTCAAAAACTAAAGTTGGTTTACCATAAGAGTCAGCATGGTATAAACCGGCATTTGGGTCTAAACCGCTTAGTATAACAATTTTTTCAACGCTTGAATATGTAATGCCATAGATATAATTGAGCACTGCGTTGAATTTATCTTGAGCAGGCTGTCTGCTTCTCTCTTTGAAGGCATACTTTTTAGGTAGAATAGATGATAAAGCTGAGAAATATTCAGCAGCAGCAAAACCTTCAACCCCCAAAAGAGTCTGCTTAAAAGAGGGGGAATATTTAAGATGACTTAGAGTCTGCAAGGATTTGTTTATGGCTTTTATGGCATTATTTAGTGTTTCATTAGGGGTTTTTCGGTTGTTTTTAAGATCTGTTAGAAACTTTTTTTGTGACCTAAGTTTGCAGGCTACTATATCCTTAGATATTTTAAACGCTACAAGAGTATTTTGGTGAAGATATTGCTTACGTCTATGCTCAGTTGCTCGACCGGGAGTACTTGCCCAAAATCTTCCAAACGGTTTACCTGACCATTCAGCTAATACTAATTGAATATTTTTCTCTAAACAGAGGGCAACCGCTTGAGTACTAACGAGGGCATTAGCAGTTACTAGTACAGTATCAATTTTTTCGGCAGGAATCTCTACTGGCTTAACATTAGGAGCCTGTATAATGAAACATTCATGACTTCGCTTTAGCACACTACCATGTACACTTATTTCAACAATCATAATAATGCGCGCCTTATAGTACCAAACCCTTTCGAAACACTCTTACCCAAACCAATAAAATCCGGTAAATCAACATTTAGAAAGAACCGCGCTGTAAACGCTTCAAAAGGATTTCCATGAGCACTCACACAAAAAGAGCGAAAAGACACAATATAAGCTTCAATGCGATAATCAACAAAAATACCCAACCCCTTAAGACAACTTAAAGTATTACCCACTAAAATCTTTTCCAAAAACACTTTCTGCGCCTCCCTATCACAATATTTAAAATTAGAATAATTAACCTCATTAAGCGCAAGCCAAGGCGTAACAAAATCATAACAACAACCAACATTGCGTACAATCCAAGTGGATAAAGTCATCTCTTGACTATCAACCCTAAAACTTCCTCGTCGTGTCGAAATACTATCCACAACAGATAATTTATTCATAAGTACACTAGCATAATCCTGAAAACCGAGAACCAATAAATCACTATTAACCCGTTTATACTGAACTAACGGGTAATGATAAGACCGCTCAGAATGATGATGAAACTCTACATCATCAACAAAAAGACTACCAAGAAAACCTCTAAGTTTAACCGCTGAGATATAATCTTGATCTGATACGTTAAGCTTAACCCTGCATATTTTAACGGTATACTCTTTTGTTTGTTGGTCAACCTCTTTAGTCATTTTTTCACCCATTTATCCAGTCCCACTTTTGGATCATATACATAATCAAGCTCTTCTTTTTTAGGTAAAAAAATGCCCATATCAAGCAGGTCGGCATCAAGCAGATCCGCTAAATTATCAATTTTCTCAACAGAACTGGGAAGTTGAGCCATAGAGTTAGCATATAGAGTATAGAGTTTTTCTCTTTTCTTACTTGTATCCGAAGATAAAAATTGTTGCCTAATTCCATCATATTCTTGAGGAGTTGGTATGAGCAGGGGATCACCTAATTGGGCAGGCAGAGCATTCTTTTTAACAAAAGCCCAAACTTCATCAAAATCTAGTTTTTTCATTTTATCATATAGGTTATCGGCTAACGTTTTGTTACTCAAATTTTTAGTTGTAATTGTCTTATAGTACTCAGGTAATTTTTCGTAGAGAACTTTAGAGCAGGTTATATTTGGTATAAGAAGTTTTGTTTCGTTTACTTCAAGCTCACTGTAAGGCTTATGGTCATCGTCATATCTAAAAACGGTAAGCACTGGATCATTGCATTCGCCTTCACGACTAAGTCGTCCCATAGCCTGTACAATATTATCTAAAGGTGCCATCTCCCTATACATACGGCTAAAACTTACATCCACACCTGCCTCTAAAACCTGTGTTGAAACCACTGTTACAGGTTCTTTGCCTCTAAGATTTCTTTGGATAATGTTACCCCTGTCGCATTTCTTTATACCTGAAGACAAATAAAGCGTGTCAGATTTGAGTGCTGATATTTGCTCAAAGAAATTCAATGCTTTACGTCGTGTGTTGAATAAAAATACTGTACGAGCCTTATCCTCAAGAAGTGTGACTTCATCAGCATTCAAGGTAGACTTGTATTCTATTCGTTTTACAGTCATTTGCATGTATGTTTCTTCTAACGCTTTATGAGTTCTAAGGGTGGGCAAGTTTCGCAGTTCATCAGGTATAGTAGCGCTGACCAGAAGTATTTTTGAGCTATATTTGGTAGCAATCGCCTTGAGTAGAGCTATTATGTTTGGGAGCAGAAGTTTAGGTATTGTCTGAATTTCGTCAATTATAAGAAAAGAATTCTTAAAAGCTAATAGCTTTCTCTTATCAGAAGGTGTATTTGAATAAAGCACCATTAACAGTCTTTGAGTTGTAGTTATTATTAATTGTTTATTAAATGATTCTCTCTCGAAATATTCTATAGTTTTAAAAAATTCGGGACCCTCAGCGTCATCATCGAACAAAGCGCCAAAATCTTTTGATTGCCTTTTCTTAAGCAAGCTGCCAGTAAAGGCATGGTTATAAACTAACACTTGGTCAGTATCATCTTGATTGAGAACAGAAGCATCTTTTTGTGCACCAGAGAGTTTATCCTCAAAATCATCAGTGAGAGCCAATAGCGGGGAAAAATAAAAAACTCTATCAAATTTTTGAATACTTGAAAGCTTGTTAACGATGTCTAGAAACATCTTAGTTTTACCTATACCAGTAGGAGCTTTAAGAATTAACAAATTATCTTGAAAACTATTTTCAGAAAGAACATACTTTTGAAAAGCCATTCGAACATCAGATAATCGAGAACCTTGTCTTACCAGTACACTTGTGTCTAAATTAATATTAAAAGTAGGTAGCGTCCAGTCTTTAAAAAAGCTTCCACGGTCGGCTTGAATAAGAGCTGAGAACACTGACGAAAAATCCAAAAAAGCCAAAACAGAATCGCCTTCAGAAACAAACTCATCCTCAGTACAGGGTATATTTCGAAACCTGCGCAAACACTTGTCCCAAGCTAAATTTTTGAATTCCTCACTATTTCTTACTTGCTGACTAAAACGTTGTAGATTATCGCATGTCCCGGCAAGACTTTTCTCAAAACGTTCCGGATCACGTTTAATGTATTCTAAACTTTTAGTGAATTGGGTAAGTTTTGAATGATGCCCAGCCACTGCAAAAAGTGCCTGTTTCTGAGCACATTCTGACAAAAACGGTACATTAAGCAATCTATGAGCCGCTAAAGCTGAAAAAATTGCGTGCGCTCTAATGTAGTCACTATTAACCTGCCCAGTTAAGAAGAGCATCTGATAATATGGATTAAGTTTACCAACATCATGAAGCAAACCAGCATAAAACGCTACATCTCCCAAACCCAAACTTGCCGCTAACTCTTGAGCTTTTTGTGCCGTTTTTAAAGAATGCTCAAGTAAGCCGGAGTTATTACCCTCAGAAGTCTTTGGGCGCGACAAGAAATACTCGGAATCATCGACCAAACTTTTAACACTCCAATCTAAAAAAGACATAAAACGTGATCCGAATTGTCTACAGAGTAAAATTTAGTCAGAGACAATGGAGAATCATATGTAACAATATCCAAAACAGAGTGTTTACCATTTTCAGGAACAGGAATATAATGACGAAGGACAGCCCTCTTTAATGAATCTGCAACAACATAATGATGTAAATGCCGTTCAACTAGCACCTTGGCTGGAAAACTAGGGGATTTTTCAAACTTGATTTTAGTATACTTGTTTTTTAATTCCATAACTTCATCTAAAAGGACAGTAGAAACAAGCTGATCGTCAGGTTTAACCTCTTTAACATCTAAGAGTTCTCTAAATTGAGGGATTCTTGCTGGGCAGTATGCATGTCCAAGCATTGGCGAAAACACAAATTTGTTATCATTTAATCTATCGAGCAGAGTTTGATTTACTTCTTTAGTTGATTTTACATATATTGTGTATTTTGGGTTGATAAGTAGTTCAGTTTTATAGGGTTTAGTTTTGCCTTTTATAAGTGAGCGGTGGTTTGTAAAGAATGTGCATCTAGATACGGGACTATTAACTTGAATACCTACAGCAGTATGCTCTAGTAGGTTAATGTAGTCTTGATTGTATAGACTCTCAAATGAGTTGGTTCTTTTAATACCTATTAGAGCACCTAGCAGACCTATCAGAGCACTTTTTGAGGGTATTACTTTTACTGTCTGATTGGTTGTCACTGTTGGGTCTCTGAAGGCTGCAAAGTCTCCTTCAAGATCGAAGGAGACAATACTCAATTATCTGCCACCCCCGCAGGTTCTTCAGTTTTAATTAGTTCAACTGAAATGTTGAGGGCTTTAATGTCTGCTTCGAGTTTCTGGGTGTCTTTGAGTAGTTCTTTGCAGGTTGCTAGTCGTACTTTTTTGATTTTTCCTTTACGTGCTTTGAGTGCTTCAAGTAGCTTGTCGAACTTTAGCGGGGACACTGTTAAACCACTGGCTTTACCTTTAAGATCAGGATCCTCTTCTACCAAAACGGGCAGATCATTATAGATAGAGCCCTCATAAGTTACTTCTATGAGAAATATGCTTCTTTGAGGGAATTTAGAACGGGTAATTAAAGCATTAGTGCCTTCCCAAAGACTAGGAACCAGTTTACTCTCTGCGGCATTAAAACTTTCCACTACTTTGTCGTCGTTTAAGTAGTCTCCAAGATTAGTGGGATTAATTGCTCCTTGTATTTTAATTAAAGCATAATCTACAGCATAGAATTTTCCAAAGGTGCTGAATTGTTCTTGTTCTCCTTCGCTGGGGTTACCTTTTTTCTCTTTACCCACAAATCGACCTGAGATCGTAGGGTTCAAAATTTGCACTTGATTAACGCTTCTACCTATAGCGAACTGCACTGGACCGGTTAATTTTTGAGAGCTTCCTCTTTTATCTGAGCGGATAGTAACTAAACCGCCAAATAATGGGACATCAAAAGTGTTAATGGCTAACCCTTTTATGGCATCGTCAAGGTTGTTGTTAAGAATTTCTTTAGCTCGTTTATCTGCTGTAACTGGTGTTCCGCCTTCGCCAAAATCGACAAATAATTTAACGTTATATTTGTTTTTTGCATAGTCGCGAATTGTTCGTTTAATTCGCACATCAGTAACCATTATAGTTCCATCAGGCAACTGTCGAGGTTGATTTTCAAATCCGGGGTCACCATTTGGGTTCTGTCTAGATTCATAATAGAACAATAATTCTTTTTTAAGATTTTTTAATTCAAGTTGTTGATTTGTATTCATATTTATCACTTTAAGTTAAATTTTCAAATACACCTTTATAGAAGAAATAAGAAAAATCTTCATGAGCGTGGGCATCAGCTATCTCGCCTTTAGGCAAATTATTTTTTATAAATTGACTTATAACGTCAGTGTCACTTTTGGAAAGCGACAAACCGAGACCGACTCTATGATAAACAAACCGAAGACGTTCCCTGTCGTATTTGGAATAAGTTAAAATGTCTTTGGTCGAATTGTTTACTTCGTTTTTTTCCTGTTTAAATTTCACGTATTTTCCGGCGATAATACCTATTTTATATGCGTATTCTTCATTCGTATTCATAACTAGTTCACTTTCGTTTTTAGTTAATAGATCCAAGCAAAACTGTGATTTGTCAAAAAAGTCAGATGGTTTCTTTTTTGATTGACTTATTACGCCTTTTATCCAGTCCCAAACGTAACTACGAAGGATGCAAGTGAAACGTTGAATTAAAAACGTGCGATCAAAATAAGTGCCATTTATAAAATGATGTATAGCTGCAATATAATCTGACCCTATGATGCCTCTACTGGTTTCTATTATAAGTGATTCTAATGCCAAATGACTATTAGTGTTATCTTTTGCACGACCCAGTATTTCGTTCATCTGGTCTAACGTTAAATTCTCATCTAAAAGTACTTCAATTTTATCATGTGTATGCTTAGTACATATAATCTTTAGTGATGATTGACGTCGCACAGATACACCTGAGCGGTTGGACAAAAAAGTGTAATTGCTACGTAACTGATCATATATACCTGAACCCTTTGCTTCGAAATTTAATAAAGAATCTGATAAGTCAAAAAAATACCATTCTAAACCGGCTATTCTTATTACTCTATCAACGGGCAGATTTATTTTAGGCAAAGACTCGTTGCCTATGCCCAAGTTTTGATAGAATTCTTGCCCCTCTTTGCAGTTAATAGTAAAGGCTTTATCATTGAAAGAAAAAAACTTGGCACTAATAGTTGATTCTGACGGATAACCTGTTGCTGGACTGCCAAAACAATCTTCAAAAGAGTTTCCTGCAACATCTTTTTCGTCTTGACTACGGTACGCTATTTTTCCTTGTGATAGAAGGGGTAATGGTAGAACTATTAGATGAAAATGAAACCTGCTAAATTTTTTAAGCTCTTCAGGGCTTATTTTCTCTTTCCAAAAAAGTAAAAACTTTTGGCATACTTCTTCGAAAACTTTGTATGCCAATGCCCCATCAGAGGTAATAACACCAGCTTCTCTGTAGACGTCAAAGAGTAGCTTGTTGTCAACAAAATAGTTTTTTGTTTCCAATTTTAAAAGCAACAAATCAACTGGAGTTGTACTAGGTTCTTGGCCAGTTCCAAAATTATATTCATAGTCATATGTTACCTTACCGCCGCCAGCTATAGAAATTTTTAACTTATTTTTTTCAAAAACGCCATAAAATTCGACATATGGCTTTTTAGAGTTTCCACTAGTTGTTCTGTTTGGCAAACTAACCGAGGCAAGATTATTTGAAGGCATAAATAAAGATTCTTTAAAGTAAGAATCAGGCCTGTTTTGATCCAAAATTTCCCCATATTCCTCCAAAGTCTTAGGATCCAACTTAGCAGTAACTACGTCATCAGCAACGTTAACAAAAATTTTCTTTATCGAATCGACTCTCTTTCCGACATCTATATTAGTAACCTGATTCTTTAGGAATAGCTCATAGCCAAGCAAACCAACGTCATTCCGATTTAATATATGTATATATGTAGTGATATGCAGGTTATAGGTATAAGCGTTTCTATTATTAGATCTCATTGAGAATTAGATCCGCTTTTCGAAGTTAATTATGCCGCAAATTAACGCCATTCGTAGTCTAAACCGTTTTCTACGATTACGATATCTATACGCCACAATCTTAAACACTTTAATTTTTGCATAAAGATGCTCAACTAAAATCCTAATACGCGCAAGACACCGATTCGCCACTTTCTCCACAACAATCAACACCCCACCCTTAGGCTTCTTCCTAGTATTACTGTTGTAAATCTGTTTCGTCTTAGCTGGTGACGCTGTTGTAGCTAACACAGTCCGAAACAGAAATCCACTAAAAAGGATGCGGTTTTAAGAAATGCTTAACTGTTACTTTTTGAATAGTATTAGTTGAGGCTATGTGATGCCATCCTTTGGACTATTTCGCAGAGAAAAAAATCAAGATGATAAAGAGGTAATAGTAGTGTCAACATCAAAAGATGAGGTAGATGTTGCAGTAGAGCAGGTAGTGGGTAATGTTAATGAGTTAAAGGTTGAACAGTCGAGTGTGGCAGGGGAGAAAGCGTTGGTGGCGGTAGCTGTTGAGGGTGATGGAGTTTTAGCAGAGGATGAGTCTGTTTCGTCTGATTCTTCGGTTGTTGAGGAGGGGGTAGTTGAAGGGGGTAGTGATGGTGTGGTTGAGCAGATGGAGTCTGGGGTGGTGGATGGTAAGTTGTATCTTAAGGCTGTGCCGCTTAGGGATACGTTGGATTTGGAGGGTATTAAGGCTGAGGTGGAGGGTGGTAATATTTTGATTTTGCGTATTACGCCTTTGGCTAGTAAGAGTATTGAGGCTGTTAAGTGTGCTGTTAATGAGTTGTATGTTTTTGTGGAGTCTATTGGTGGGGATATTGCGCGTTTGGGTGAGGAGCGTGTGGTTGTTTGTCCTAAGAATGTTAGGATTTGGCGTGAGAAGGCGTCTTTTAAGAAGAGTGATGTATCTTAGAAATTAGGGAGAGAAGGGTAGCAATATTGGCATAGACTTGTTGTCTATGTTTTGTTTGTTGTTGTGTTGCTATAGTAGTCTGTATGTTTCCATAATTTCTGGTGTTATGGTGGTTATGTCGGCTTTTGTTGTTAGGTAGTTGGCGAAGTTTATGGTTTTTTGTTTTTCGCCGTGTACTATGAATACGCGTTCGGGTTTGGGTTTTAGATGTGTTATATAGTTTACTAGTTGTCGTCTGTCGGAGTGTCCTGAGAAGCCGTTTATGGTTTCTATTTGTAGTTTTACGGGTAGGGCTATTATTTTGCCGTCGTTGTCTATCATGGTTACTTCGTTTATGCCTTTTTGTACGCGCCTGCCCATGGTGCCTTCTATTTGGTAGCTTACAAATATTATGGTGTTGCGTTCATCGTTTGTCCAGTTTTTGAAATATTCTATGACTGGACCGCCTTCTAGCATGCCTGATGTGGCGAGGACTATGCAGGGTTCGCCGTCTATGACGTTTTGGCGTTCGCTTGGGTGTTCTACTATGGTGAAATAGTCGGATTGGAAGGGGTTTACTTCTTCATGTAGTATGCTGTAGCGTACTTCTCTTCCTAGGTATTCGGGGTAGGCGGTGTGTATGGCGGTTGCTTCGCTTATCATGCCTTCTAGGAAGACAGGGGCTTCTTTCATCATGCCGTTTTTCATGTATCCGGCGATTATTAGCATGAGTTCTTGTGCGCGACCGACGGCGGGTACGGGTATTAGGACTTTGCCTTTTCGTTCTAGGGTTTGGTTTATGATTTTTGCTAGGTGTTCTTCTGCGTCTATTCTTGAGGGCATAAAATCGTCTGCGCCGCCGTATGTGGATTCTGTTATAACTGTTTCTATGCGTGGGAATTCTGTGGCGGCGGCTTCTAGGAGGAATGTTCTGCCGAATTTGTAGTCTCCTGTGTAGACTATGTTGTGTAGTCCTTCCCCTATGTGTAGGTGTAGCATGGATGAGCCTAGGATGTGACCGGAGTTGTGTAGGGTTAGGCGTATGTCGGGGGCTATGTCTGTTACGACGCCGAATCTTAGGGGTATTGTGTGGAGGACGCATTCACGTACGTCTTTTTGGTCGTAGAAGGGTGTTATGCCTTGTTTGCTTGCGACGTCTAAATAGTCCATTTGGAGCATGGTCATAAGGTTTGAGGTGGGTGCGGAGCAGTATAGGGGACCGTCGTAGCCGTATTTGTAGAGGAAGGGTACTAGACCGCAGTGGTCGAGGTGTGCGTGGCTTATGACTACGGCGTCTAGGTTGTCTATTTGGAATTCTGGTGAGTCGAATCGTGGAAAGGACTCAAATGGACGGTTAGATCCGGGGTTTATGCCGCAGTCTAATAGTACGCTGCTTTCGCGTGTTTTTAGTAAAAATGCGGAGCGTCCGACTTCTTGTGAGCCACCCAGAACGGTTAGGCGTATTTCTCCTACGTCGTAGGTTTTTGGTCGGAATATGCGTTCGCCTACGGTGCGTAGTATTCTTTCGCGTTCTTTACTCTCGGAGTGTAAGTAGTGGCGCATGTGTGTTACGATTTTTGATTTAATAGGTGGGCTGCGTAGGACGTGGGGGCGCCATTTTGTTTTTTTTATGATTTCTTGTAGTAATGCACCGTTTCTACCTATGACTAGACCAGGTTTTTTTGTTTCGATGATTATTTCGCCTAGGCTTGGGTCAAAGTTTATATCTGTAACTTCGGCGTCTGGGGTTATTAGTTCTCTTGTTATTTTTTCTGCCTCTGCTTCTGATAGGCGCACAGATGGATCGGGTCTTACGACTATTCTTTTCCGTATGACGCTCACTATCTCGGCTATTACGCTGCTCTGCTCGACTAGTAGTTCAGGTTTTTTTGTGTAGACTGAGAGCATGGGGCCTTCGTATTCGATTCTAGTAACCTCTGCTTCTCGTGGGACATGTTTTAAAATGTAGTGGGAGATTTCTATTTTGTCTTTATCTTGATGACTTTTGGTCAAATGTTTAACTTCCCGTGTTTAAAGGAGAGATTGTTTTTCTTGTTCTGTTAACTCTCTATATCCATCAGCGTTAATTACAGTAATATTGTAACTATTTCCGCTTGCAACGTCACGTTTCATAGCGGCATTGACAGCTTTGGCAATTGTAGGCAACATTTCCTGTATAGTTAGCCCTTCACGGTATTTATCCTCTAATATGCCATAGGCTACGGGAGAGCCGGAGCCTGTTGAAACGGATTTTTCTTCCATTAAGCTGCCGTAGGGGTCTAAATTGAAAACGTGAGATCCTGTTTCGTCTACGCCGCCGACTAGGACTTGTGTTGAGAGGGGGACGTATCTGTTGTTGAAGAGAATGTTTGCTACTAGGCGGGCGGCGGAGAGTATGGGCATAGGCCTATTTAGGTTTATTTTGTATAGTTTTGCGTTTGCGGTTAGGATGTCGACTACTTTTTGGGCATCTGCTACGGTTCCAGCGATGGTCATGCCTAAGTGTTCGTCAACTTTGTAGACTTTTTTTCCGAATTTGTGGGCGACATAGTAACCCATAGTTACACGAGTATCTGAGGCTAGAATAACCCCGTCTGAGCAGACAACACCTATTGTCGTTGTACCCTTAAGGACTAATTCATTAGTAGCATTATTTTGTGATGACATAGATTATTTTTCTCCCTAAAATTGATGTACGATAATAACGTAGGAAGCAACAAAAAGATAACTTTCTGACAGACTAATTAATATTATGGTAAACACTGCCAAAGACACAACTAATTACTCCTTTAAATCAAAAAAGTTTAAACACCAAAAACCAAAACATAATATAATGACCATCAGAGCAGGCGTGAATAAAATTGACAACAGATTATCATCATTACATGCAATTACCTCGCGAAGTAATAGTTGGAAACAACATATTAAGCAGCGTTACAGAGGTAACACAGAGATTAAATCTCAAAGGACCCGCACTTATAATCTCAGGCAAAAAAAGCTACAACACAGCAGGCAGACACATACAAGAACTTTTAAAACAAAAAAAAATAAAAACACAAACCATCATCATAAACACTAAAACAAACAGCAACAACAGTAGCAACAGTCCTACAACAGAAAACATGACAAGTAATATAGAGCAAAAAATAGCAAAACTAAAACCACAAGTACTCCTCGCCATAGGCGGAGGAAGTATAATAGATCTAACAAAAATAAGCAGCCATAAACAAGGCATACCATTTATAAGTATACCAACAACAATCTCCCACGATGGCATAGCTAGCCCATTAGCCTCAATAAAACAAGAAACAAACAAGCCATACTCCATAATAACCCAAGCGCCACTTGCAATAATAGCTGATACAGACGCAATATCACAAGCACCCTGGCGTTCAGTTATAAGCGGCTGCGGAGATATAATAGCCAAATATACCTCTGTAAAAGATTGGAATCTTGCTCATATAGAAAATAAAGAGTATTACGGTGAATACGCCGCAAATCTAGCGCAAATGAGCGCAAAGTTAATCACAAAAAATGCTAAACAAATACAGCCAAAGGATACAGACAGTTTACATATGATTCTTGAAGCCTTAATCAGCTGTGGTGTATCTATGAGTATAGCTGGAAGCAGTAGACCATGTAGTGGTGCAGAGCATCTATTTAGTCACGCCCTAGATATAATAAGTCCTAATCATGCTATGCATGGAGAACAAGTGGGTGTAGGCACAATATTAACAGCTTATCTGCAAGAAGCAAACTGGGAGCAGATAAGAGAGACCTTAAAGCAGATAGGCGCACCAACAACAGCTAAAGAGTTAGGCGTAAAAGATGAAGATGTCATAAAAGCATTAGAAATGGCTCCAACTATACGCCCAGAACGCTATACTATTCTACATAAACTACAGCCTGACTATGAGACATGTAAAAAAGTGACAAAAGAAACAAAAATTATTGATTAAAGAAAGTATAAAGAAAAAAATTGTGAGAGTGGTCACTTAAATATGCTTGTTGCTTTGTTTTGTGGTTGATTGAACAGGTTAGTGGTGGTAATGGCGTGCTAGGTATGTAAAGTAAGTTAATCGTGTGTGTTGTGTGAAATAACCTTTGTACGTCTGGTAAATTTTTCAAGATGTTGGCGTGTATTACTGTTATCATGTTTAATATTGATCGTGTGTGCTTTACCAATAATGTGACGCTTTTTGGGTGACATTTTAGCAAATGTTGTCTAGTTATCAGTGTAAAGAGCAAGTCGTTTTAGATGCTTGATTTTGTCGTGGAGTCGTCTAGACGTTGTAGTATTGCGTTTACCAAGGATTCGAGTAATTGTTTTTCGTGTGCTGCGATCAGTTGCTTTAAGAACCGTGGCTTGTTTTTTTTAAACCCATAAAATGCCAAGCCTCATCAAACTCTATCTCTTTAGTGTTAATGGATATTTTGGGTTCAGGTAAATCTGTTCCAAAATCGTGGATTCAGCGATACGTCAAAGAATGTTTCATCTTTAAGGTGTGTCCTATTGTCCTAATCTCCGCAAGTTTTAGGTACTACAACAAAAGTATGGTTAAACTGATGGAAAAGCACATAAACTGTAGTACCTAATAGGCACTACAAAAGGATCACTATGCCATTCATCACATACAAAAAAT
>Ga0268262_10003546_pt1 | contig 16815 bp, 15 predicted proteins | sample TergutNc150P3_FD_190354 | JGI IMG/M metagenome (GOLD analysis project Ga0268262, IMG submission 190354) | Nasutitermes corniger P3 segment gut microbial community from laboratory colony in Florida, USA - Nc150 P3 (SPAdes) (version 2) | ecosystem: Host-associated > Arthropoda: Insects >... | reverse complement strand
CAGCCATATGTCGCCATCAGAGCTTTGCGTACACCCACCAATCATTTTATTTTCATTTTGTAAGATACTTTCACATAACGCGGAAAAAACAGATTCTCCCTCTCCGCGAATAACATAATCCGCAAACCTAAAAATCTCCGCATCTTCCGCTAAATATGAAACCTCAGGCCCCCCCAAAACAACAATGGGTCTTCCCCCTCTTCCCTTAGTGATCTTCTCTTCCTTCGTGTTCTTTGTGAGAACCTCTTCTCTTTTCTTCCATTCTTTATTAAGCTCATCAAGCAATTCAATCGTAGCAAGATGATTCCAAATAGAAACAGAAATACCCAAAACGCGAGGACACGCCTCAAGAATAGGGACTATCTTTTCACATAACGGCTGGCGCAACGCAAATTCAATTATCTCACATTGATTTTCCAGAGTGCCAAGGTTGGCTTTAAGAAGCCGAAGCGCGAGCGAAGAATGTGTCCATTTGGCGTTAATTGTCGTAAGAACAATGTCACTCAATTACCAAAAAGTCCTACGGTACCGGTTTTCCATTCTTCGCAGGCTTCCATCACAAGCTTTTCAACTTCAAACCAATTTTCGGCGCGAGGACCGGGAAGGCCGCGGTTTGTGGAATTACTGAATACGATTGTTTTACATTCCTGTTTGCGCAGACTGATTATGTTATCGGGAGTATCGTCAATGTAAACATGCGCGCCGACGGCGCCTTTGTCGTTCATAAAGCAGATGTCCCAGTAGGGAATATCGTAATTGTCAAGCCAATCGATTGTTTGCTTAATTGTGGTGGCGTGAGAATATTTTAAAAATATACGGTGTGTGATAATACGGATTCTTATGCCCTTGCTGGATAATTTTCGCAGAATGGCGGGAGCGTGCCGAATCGGTTCCATACTGCCGAAAATATTTCTCTGCGTTACGGCGAACCTGTGCAATCTGTCATAACCGCCAAACTCGTCGATGCCCCATTCTTTAAGGCCGTAAGAAACTTCGGTGGTAAGCGATTCAACCGGTTTATTCAGCCAATCAGCGGCTATTTTTCTCATCTCGCCGTAAAAATCGCCCACTACTCCGTCAAGATCGACGCCAAAAATAAAACTGCTGTCATCCATGTTTACGCTTCCTTGGAAATTAATATTACGATACTTCGTGCTTTAACGGAATAAAAACGTTGGGATGTAAGAGACTCTTCCTTTCCCGGCAAAAGAATGTCATTGGGGGACGAAAACCCGGTATCAATGGCGCGATACCATTTTTTCTTTGGCGGAGGATCGGCAATTGTAAATTTTTTCAGTTCCGAATCCGCGTTAAGCATAATGTAAAAATCATTGTCGTCAGTGTCAGCTAACGTATCCGCTTTACTTCCAAGCAGACGTAAAGCCAGAAAAGACCCGATCTTTTCCCAGTCGATAGAAATCCCTTTTTCATCGAACCATGTAATATCGGGAATCGCCTTATATGTGCCGCCCCTGCCGGTGTAAAATTCAGGGCGCATAAAACCGGGATGTCTAAGGCGAAAAGCTATCATTTCTTTGACAAAACGGTACAGACCGGCATTTTTTTCCAGGAATGACCAGTTGTACCATGAAGTCTCGTTATCCTGACAATAAGCGTTATTGTTACCGTTTTGAGTACGGCCAAATTCATCACCGCCAAGAATCATCGGTGTGCCGAGCGAAACAAGCAGAGTGGCGAAAAAGTTCTTTATTTGCCGTTCTCGAATCGTTCCGATAATCGGGTCATCGGTCGCTCCTTCAATCCCGTAATTATAACTTAAATTTCTACTGCTGCCGTCGCAGTTATTCTCCCCATTGTCTTCGTTGTGCTTATCGTTATACGAAACTAAATCATTTATCGTAAAACCGTCATGGCTTGTAATAAAGTTGACTGAGTGGAAAGGCTTGCGCCCGTCGCGCAAATACAAATCGGAACTTCCGGCGATACGCGTCGCCAAAAACCGCGTTTCTTTTTGATCGCCCCTCCAGTATTGGCGCACATCATCGCGGAATTTATCGTTCCATTCCGCCCAGCGTCCTCCAGGGAACCATCCCACCTGATACGCTCCGCCTGCGTCCCACGCCTCTGCGATAATTTTTGTTGAATTTAAAACCGGGTCTTCCGCTATTTGTTCAAGCGTCGGCGGGTTTTCCATAATCTGTCCATGTTGATCGCGCCCAAGAATTGATCCTAAATCAAAACGGAAACCGTCAACGTGCATTTCCATTACCCAATAACGAAGACAGTCCATTATGAACGTCCGCACCACGGGGTGATTGCAGTTAACGGTATTACCGCAGCCCGAATAATTTTGGTAATAACGTTTATTTTCGTTTAGTATATAATAGACTGAATTATCAAGCCCTCTAAAAGAAAAAGTCGGCCCCTGTTCATTGCCCTCCGCGGTGTGGTTAAAAACGATGTCAAGAATAACCTCGATACCCGCCTTATGCAACTCGCGCACCATCTCTTTAAATTCGTTAACTTGCCCTCCCGGACTTTTATCTGCGGCATAAGAACCTTTTGGCGCAAAAAACGACACCGTAGAATAGCCCCAATAATTGGTCAACCTATCTCCCGTGCGCGGATTATAGCGGATCATTTCATTTTCGTTAAATTCCTGAACAGGCAAGAATTCAATACTTGTTATTCCCAAATCTTTTAAGAACGGAATTTTTTCGATAACTCCTCGGTATGTTCCCGGATGTTCCACCCCCGAATTAGGATGGGCGGTAAGCCCCTTAACATGAGTCTCATAAATTACGCTAAACCTAAGCGGATAATTTAGGGGCATATCGCCCTGCCAATCAAAATTATCATCGACAACGATACAGCGCGGCTGATGCGCAATATCGTCATCGTAAGAATAAGTAAGATCGCGCCCCGGTTTATCGGTATCGTAACCGGCGCATTTTCCGTAATCCCATTCGCTTATATCCGTTAAAGCCTTAGCGTAAGGATCGAGCAATGTTTTATGGGGATTAAAACGCAGTCCCCTTTCGGGAACATAATGGCCGTCTGCCCGGTAAAGATAACAGGTACCCGCCTGCAAACCTCTGATGAAACAATGCCAAATATTTCCGGTTTTATTGGTCTTTCTACTAAGGGGAATCTCCAATCTTGGTGAATTTTTATCCGCAGACTCAAAAATGATAAGCGTTATAGCATTAGCATTCCTTGAAAAAACCGCAAAATTAACGCCCCCATGAGTCAGCGACGCTCCAAGTGGCAGCGCTTTTCCCGTTTCCGCAGTAAGATTGGTAAGAGTCATGGGTAAATTATACCATAATGGTTATAATTAAACTATCATGTTAAAATAAAGAATAATGTCCAGAACCTTCGTCTACTCAGCCCTAATTCTCAGAAACCGCCCTTCAGGCGAATCCAACAGCGAAGTAACCCTTCTCACGGCAGAAGAGGGTATAATAAAAGCCACCGTATTCGGCGGTCCCAAAAGCAAACTACGCGCCTATACGGCTCCGAACAACTCCGGTCAAGTTTGGATCTACCGCGACAAATCAAAAGAGTACTCTAAAATCACAGACTTTGACGTTCATTCATGGCGGGCAGGTTTAAGGGAACTCTACGAAAGAACCATGACCACAAGCGCAGTTGCGGAAACAATCCTCTCCTCCCATGGCGGCGGCGGCGAATGGCAAACCGCTTTAAACATGGCAATAGAAACCCTGGATACCCTAGAAACCGCCACCGAAGAATTATGCAAAAGACTGCTAATTCACTTCCTATGGCGATGGTCAGGTTTTTTAGGAATTCAGCCCCACCTTGAAACCTGCGCCGCCTGTGGCAAAGACGCAACTTTTCAAAATGCAAATAACAGCAACACCAACAACAATGTCGCGGGCGACGGCGTTTCAAGCAATAGCATTACAAGCGGCAACACACTGTGGTTCAGTCCCCGTGAAGACGCGGTATTTTGCACCGCCTGCGCCGCAAACCAACAAGACCTTCTGCAACTAAACCCCGGCTCCCGCCGCTGGCTATCCGCGGTAAGCGCTCTGGAGGCGGCGCAGGTACACCGTTACTCGATGGACAAAAAATCTTATGAAGAAGCCAAATCCCTAACCACCGCCGTCCTAACCGCCGCCATTGGAAAACACTTGAACAGTTGGGACTGGTAATCCTCTCCCTTTGTGTTCTTCTCTTCCTTAGTGTTCTTTGTGAGATCTCTTCTCGATAAATTTATCTTGACAAACTCATCAATCTTTCTTACCATAAAACCATGAAAACAGCGGTAATATTCTATTCCCTTGACGGAAACTGCACCTTCGTAGCCGAAGAAATAAAAAATCAACTAAACGCGGACATAATTCAATTACACGTAAAAAGCGAAAAAAAGCGTATAGGTATATTTAAATTTTTTTGGTGTTGTAATCTAATGTTTTCACACAACAGTCCGCCCTTAAAACCATACACATTTGAACCGTCAAAATACGATCTAATAATCATTGGGGTACCTGTTTGGGCGTCATCTCCCGCATCTCCAATAAAAACCTTTATAACCAACACAAACATAACCGGCAAAAAAATAGCCCTCTATGTCTGCCACGCCGGGGGCAAAGGCGACTCCCAAGAAAAGCTAAAAGCCCTACTCCCTAAAAACGAAATAATCAGCGAAGCCGATTTCATCAACCCCGCCAAAACCAAGGATCAATCCAAGTTCCTAATAGCAAACTGGGCAAAAAGTATCCCTAGTAGTCTGTAACAGCTAGATATTAACAAAGCATTATTCCCAAATTTTATCTCGCAGAGGCGCAAAGGCGCAAAGGACGCGAAGCTCCTGTCCGATAGATATTCTTTATACAAGATATATTATCCTTAAAACAAGGATCATGAAGGTATAACGATAATATTTCGAACAACAACTTTGCGTTCTCTGCGCCTTTGCGCCTCTGCGTGAGGTCTTCTTGTATTTTTCCGTATTTTATAGTATCCTGAACTAGATGAAATGGGACAAAAAGGACATTCCCCCTGAACAGGTAAAGGAAATTTCTTTAAAATATGGATGTGATCTGTTAACCGCCTCAATCCTTGCCCGTCGCAGTATAAACACGGGCGATTCAATCCGCTACTTTCTTGAAGACGACATCATGTCCCTTCGCAACCCTTATGCCTTGGACGGAATGGAAGATGCCGTAGAACGTATCCTTGCCGCGAAAGAAGAAGGCGAAAAAGTCCTGGTTTTCGGTGACAGCGATGTTGACGGTATAACGGGAACCGTCCTCCTTGCCGGATACTTGGAAAGTTTAGGCATGGACGTAACATGGCGCATCCCCACAGGCGATGAATCTTACGGACTCTCCCTTGACGCGGTAGAAAACTTCGCCGCTAAAGACGGCACATTGATAATCACCGTAGATTGTGGCATCTCGCGGTTTGCCGAAATAAAAAGAGCAAACGAACTTTCCATCGACGTAATAGTAACCGATCATCACGAACCTCAGGAACAATTGCCAGAGGCTCTTGTCATCGTCAATCCAAAATTAAAAAATTCAACATACCCCTTTAGAAACCTCGCCGGTTGCGGTGTCGCCTTTAAACTTGTATGCGCCCTTCGTTTCGCGCAGAGAAGCGAACTCTACAATCAGCAAATCTGCCTATTGAACACAAGACCTGTAAATGACGCGTGGATCATCGAAATCGCGAAGACCAGAAACCTCATTGTAATTGACACGCTAATAGAAACAATTGTTCCGGGAATGATCTCGATCGGCGAAACGCGCCTTCCTTCTTTTCTTGAGGGGCAAAATATACTTTGCTGGGACGCAGCCTTACACAAACATACATTTGCGAAACTTTTTGGCAGGGGTGTTGAAATTGGCATGATGGACATTTCCGGGCAAATAGGAAAAGAAATCCCTCAAACCGGGGGCGCCAGTTTACTGCGGATAAAAGAACTTTCAAAAATAGCGAAATACAGTGACAAGGAACTGAGCGAGCTTGATGTCTTTGTAAATCTTTTCACGTCCTATGCGCGGCTGAAAGAAAAAAATGCGGGGGATGCGGAAAAAGAAAACGCCGACATACAACTTGCCGCGCTTGGAACAATAGCGGATATTGTGCCCCTGTTGGATGAAAACAGAATTATTGTACGAAGAGGGATTGAAGCTTTAGAGAAAAAACCGCGTCCCGGAATTTTGCAACTTATGCAAAAACTTGATCTTGCCGGCAGACATTTTGACGTAAAAGATATTTCATGGAAACTTTGTCCCAGTATTAACGCGGCGCGGCGAATGGGAAAAGCTAAAACGGCGGCGGAGCTGTTTTTTGAAAAAGATTTAGTAAAAAGAGAACGCCTCGCAAGTGAATTGGCTTCCATGAACGAGAAACGCAAAGACTTGGATAAAGAAATTTGGACGATTGTCGAACCTATGGCTTATAAAAGTTTTGAAGAATACGAAAAAAAGTTTGTTCTTGTTTATAGTGATAAAATTAACAAAGCTGTTACAGGGCTGGTGGCTCAACGCCTTTCAAACGAATTTAAAAAATTCAAAGTTCCTGTTGCAATGGCAATTTCCGTTGGCGATGAAATTTGCACTGGCTCAATCCGCTCGACAAGGGGCTACAATGTTCAGATTTTGTTTGAGCAATGCGGCAATCTTTTTATCGACTGCGGAGGCCATCAGGCGGCCGGCGGTTTCAGCATGGTCATAGAAAATTGGGACACCTTTATGGAGCGTTTAAAAAATGCGGTAAACGCCATTGAATTTGAAGAGCAGCCCGATGAGGAAGTTTTACAAATTGACGCCGAACTGCCTCACGATTATCTTTCTCCTGATATATTAAAATTAGTTGACAGATTTGAACCCTATGGCAATGAAAACGAACCGCTTGTCTTTATGACAAAAAAAATTACCGTTAAAGACATTAAATCCATAGGAAAACCTGACGCGAAACACATAAAAATGACGCTTGATGCCGGAAAATACAAATGGCCCGCACTTTACTGGCAAAGCGCGGATCGCGTTGAAAAAAAGGAATTCGGCATAAACGACAAGGTGGACATAGTTTTTAACCTTGTCCGCGATTATTACAAAGGTAATGAAACGCCGCAAATAATGATATTAGATTTAAAGAAAAGCGGATAAGGGGGTATTAATGAAAAAGCGGGTAATAATTTTTTTATTTATTAGTTTTATATTTTTAACCTGCGCTGGACAAAAGCCTGTTGTTTCAGCTCAGATAAAAAATGAGCCGGTTCCTATCCCTGAATCTTCGGCTTTTATTTCAGCTCCTATGAGATATGCGTTACTCCCTGAATCTCCACGCCCTGGAGACCCAATATCAATCGGTACAAACGCCAATGTAAAAGAGGCGGTTATGTTTGTAAATGAAAAGCAAGTGGCAAAAGCCCTCTTTTTTCCTATTCCTCCTGAGAATGGTAAACCGGGTTTTTCGGCGGCTATTATAACCGTCCCTTGTACGGTTAATGCGCAAACCGTGATTCTTAAATTAAACAATCCCGATGTCACTGTTTATGAAATTACAATTCATTTAACCCCCAGAAAATTTCCCTCAGAGACGCTTGTACTTGATGACTCTCTTACAAAATTAGTCAGCGAGCCTTCTCCTGAAAAAACAAGGGAGTCTGAAGAACGATGGAAAATTATAACTACCACCGGAAAAGAAGTTTACAATCCGGACAAACTTATCCTTCCCGTAACCTCGACAAGAAGAACCAGTTTATATGGCACGCGCAGAATTAATCAGTATTCAGACGGCAGAAAAGTAACATCCATTCACGCGGGAGTAGATTTTGGAGTACCGAAAGGGACGGAAGTCCGCGCCTGCGGCAGGGGAAAAGTCGTATTTTCAAGAATGAGGATACTCACAGGTTACACGGTAATTATTGAACTTGCACCGGGAGTATATTCTTTGTATTATCATTTAGACAGCGTAATTGCGAAAGAAGGTTCGATAGTAGAAGCCGGTGAAATTGTCGCCTTATCAGGTTCCACGGGTTTTGCGACGGGTCCCCATCTGCATTGGGAACTTCTCGTCAGCACGGAAAACACGGACCCTGACATTTTAACGGAGCGTCCGCTTCTTGACAAAGATATATTAATCGGTAAAATATTTTATTAGATAGGGAACCAGAGGTAGAGAACCAGAGGTTTGAAACCAAAGGTTTCACACAAACCTGATTTGGGAAGGAGGTGATTTAATTGGCGCACATCGTAGTTGATGAAAGCGAGGTGCTGGAAAAAGCCATCAAACGTTTTAAACGTATGGTAGAAAAAGAAGGCATCATTCGCGAATTCAAAAAGCGGGAATACTATGAAAAACCTTCTACCATTCTCAACCGAAAAAAGAAAGCAAACGCCCGAAAGTTAGTAAAAAGAAACCGTAAAGGTAAAGGTGAGTACTAGAAGTTTTTTTCGCAAGATTCCTACCACGAACCTAGAGAGGAAGAATTTTACCACGAACCACACGAACACTCACGAACTATTAGTACATAGCTTGTCGTTGTTCGCGTTGGTTCGTGTGGTTCGTGGTAAATTTAAAAAATGGACTTCTCCGGGTTCGTGGTTTATTCTTTTTACAACAATAATTTTTATTTTTTTATCATGTACAACAACATCTCTCGTAAACCCCAAAAAAGATACCCCCTCCATTTTCACAACAATCCAAGACATCCACCCGCAATGGCAATTTTTCGCAAACGGCATAGACTACTTTCACGCAAAAATCATCTCCCCCAAGATTGATTTTCATGCGCTAAAAATCGATCTTTCCGCGCAAAATCTCGACATTGTTGTTAAAGGCGGCGCGTATAAAGAAAACCAAACCTTAAGCCAAAAAGTTTCCAACTTTGTGCGCGACAATAATCTTCTAGCTGGCATAAACGCCTCCCCTTTTGATATTGTCTCTTCAAAAGAAGGAAAGGCAATTCAAAACATGGGCATAGTCATTTCAAACGGTAAAATGCTCGCGCCCGCTAACCCAAATTATGACGCGCTTGTCTTTTACAAAAATGGTAAAACCGCCATTATCAATCAATCCTCGATTAACTCAGTTGAAAACATAGAAAACGCCGTAGGCGGCTTTCATCAAATACTGACCAACGGCGAACCCGCGCAAAGGACGCATGGTAAAGAAGCGAGACATCCCCGAAGCGCGGCAGGAATTTCCCAAGACGGCAAATACCTGTACCTAACAGTAATTGACGGCAGAAGAGCGGGAAGTGTCGGTGCGACAGAGGAAGAAACCGCGTTACTTTTGCGTAGTCTTGGTTCATGGGAAGGAATAAATTTCGACGGCGGCGGCTCAACCGCGCTTGCAATGCGATTTGCGAACGGCAAGGTAAGAGTAGTCAACACCCCCATCCATGGTGGCATCCCGGGACAAGAACGCGCCGTTGCTGGCTGTATTGGAGTAAGATAACGAACAAAAACCCCCTTCCCTCTTTGTGATCTTCTCTTCCTTTGTGCTCTTTGTGAGATCTCTTCGCGTATCTATTCCCTAATTCTAAATTTTCATGTAAAATGCCATTATGTCAGAATTAACAGAATATACAGGAAAAGCAACGATGGAGAAAATCACGTCGCTGGCAAAGCGGCGGGGATTTGTGTATCAGTCATCAGAAATTTACGGAGGCCAGAACGGGGCGTGGGATTACGGTCCGCTCGGCGTTGAATTAAAAAACCGCATTGCCGGAGCGTGGTGGAAGGAAATGACCCGTCTCCACGACAACATTGTGGGGCTGGACGCGGCTATCCTGATGCACCCGCGAACATGGGAAGCATCCGGTCATGTTGAAAATTTTACCGACCCGCTTGTCGATTGCAAAAAGTGCAAATCGCGTTTTCGGGCGGATCAAATCCCGCAGGAAAACCTCGCGGCGAAAAAATGCCCCGACTGCGGCGGCGAATTGACCGACACCCGCAAATTTAATCTGATGTTTAAAACTCACATCGGCCCCGCTGAGGACACGGCGAGTATCATCTACCTTCGTCCCGAAACCGCCCAGGGTATTTATGTCAATTATAAAAACATCATTCAGTCCAACAGAATGAAAATCCCGTTTGGCATCGCGCAAATCGGCAAAGCGTTCCGTAATGAAATTGTCACCAAGAACTTTATTTTCCGTACCTGCGAATTTGAGCAAATGGAAATGCAGTACTTTGTAAAACCCGGCACAGACGAAGAATGGTTTGCCGAATGGCGCAAGCGACGTTGGGCATACTATGAAAAACTCGGCATTAAAATGGATCATCTCCGCTGGCATCAACACGGTCCGGACGAGCTTGCGCATTATGCGAAGGACGCTTACGATATCGAGTATCTGTTCCCGATGGGTTGGCGTGAGCTTGAGGGCGTTCACAACAGAACCGATTACGATCTTGGACGGCACACCCAATTCTCCGGCAAAGATTTACAGTACATCGATCAGGACAACAACAACGAGCGTTACATTCCCTTCATTATTGAAACTTCCGCAGGGCTAACGCGCAACCTATTGATGATTTTCTGCGATGCCTACGACGAGGAACAAGTTGCCGAAAAGGGCAATGAAGACGACTGGAGAACCGTCCTTCGCTTCCACCCCGATCTTGCGCCGGTTACCGTTGCCATTCTTCCATTGATGAAAAAAGACGGTCTTGCGGAATTAGCGCAGAATATTCGCGCAGAACTAAAAGAAGACTACGCCACCGATTACGATCAATCAGGCGCGATTGGCAGGCGTTATCGCAGACAAGATGAAGCGGGTACTCCTTTCTGTGTCACCGTGGACTATCAGTCCAAAGAAGACCACACCGTTACCCTGCGCTTCCGTGATTCCATGGAGCAAGTTCGTGTTCCAAAAGCGGAACTTTCTGCGCGTATTCGTCAGGAAATTAAGGTGTATAAACGAACTAAATAAACGATGTCATTTTTAACTGTTTGTTTAAATCCTACTTTGCAAAAAACTCTGCACTTTCCTTCTATATACCCGGGGACTGTGAACAGGACAGGAGTCCACCGCCTTGATGTGAGCGGCAAGGGGATCAATGTTACCCGCGTTTTAACCCAACTTGGAAAAGGAGTCGTACATCTTACGCAACTTGGCGGCGGCTTACGTCCGATGTTTCTTTCGCTCTGTGAAAAGGACGATCTTTCCGTACAATGGGTGGAAAGCTTAAGCCAAATCCGTTTTTGTTACACATTGCTTTCCGATGTGGACGGCACTGTTACGGAATTGATTGAAGAATCTGAACCTGTCATTGCCGGAACTGAGGGACGACTGCTAAAAAAATTTAATGAGCTTCTTATACACACCCCGAGTTTAAGCTGGGTAATAATTTCAGGCACAAAAGCGACGGGGTTTTCCGATACGGTAATTCCAACTATGACAAAAAAGGCAAAAAAGAAGGGATTAAAAATTATTCTTGATATAAAAGGAAAAGATTTAGCGGAGAGTTTAATATATGAGCCGGACATAGTGAAGCCGAATCTTTTTGAATTTGCCGCTGACTTTACGCCTGAGTTAATCATTAACAACGAATTAATAACGATAGATGGTTTTGCAAAGGAACGGATAAAATCCGCAGTACTGGACATAGTGCGAAAACACAACTGCCACATCATTCTTACCAATGGCAGCCGGAAAATTATCGCGGCGGAAGCGAATGAACTTTTTGAAATCGAAGTCCAGCCTGTAAAAGTGATCAATTCTACCGGTTGCGGAGACGCATTTACGGCAGGACTTGCCGCCGCCCTTGAAGAAGGATTAACCTTTCGCAACGCGATTACCGAAGGCTGTAAGTGCGGCGCGTTGAATGCCACCCTTTTCAGACCGGGCGTTGTGCGGTAAGGTTAAAAACGATGAACAATACCCGCCTGTTTCATTACGGTATTAGCGAGATGTCTGGATTTTATTTTGCCATCCACAGGAAAACTTTGATTTGACAGAGGACTGAACCAAATATCATGGTCGCCTTTTCCACGACGCTTCAAGTAACATCCGTTTTCTGTCAATTTTTGACGGACTTTCTTTTCGTATTCAGCCATTCCTATGCAACCACTTTTTCATATTCCATTGAAAAATGAAGCGTTATATTGGTATGTTTTTTTTTATTAAGTTCCAGTAATTCTGGCGTGGCTTTTCTGACACGTTCAATAAGCGTATCAAGAGATTCAGACTCAAGGGCAATGGGTATGTCATCATTTACCGCCGTCCACACGGAAGCCTCATCGTCCCAAGTTAACAGAATTACATATTCACTCATATATTAATAGTAATAGTCTTTTTAACGCGAGTCAAGACTGCGACGCGTTGAATGCCGCGCTTGTCAGACCTGGGGTTGTGCAGTGAGTTTGTATATCAATTAATTTCTTTTTATGATACTATCTTTTTATGGCTAACTCATTAAACACTATTTTTACTTCTCTTAAACAGGCGCAGACGCAACTTGCGGCACAGAATCGCGCAAGCAAGGACAAGGCTCTTGCCGCCGCAGCCACCGCGATTGACAAGGGCAGGGCTTCCATTCTGGAAGCGAACTCGCGGGATGTGGAACAGGCGCGAAACGGCGGCATGAAAGAGAGTCTTGTTGACCGCCTGCTTCTTAACGACAAGCGGATAGACGGTATTATCGAAGGGATCGAAATCGTCATTAGGCAGGAAGACCCTATTGGTAAAGTGCAGGCGGGTTGGACTCTTCCCAACGGATTGCAGATTGATAAAGTTACCGTGCCACTCGGCGTTGCCGCCATTATTTACGAATCGCGTCCCAATGTTACGGCGGATTGCGCCGCCCTTGCCTATAAAGCCGGTTGTTCAATACTCTTACGCGGCTCTTCTTCCGCGCTTCAATCCAATAAAGCGCTGGTTAAAGCCATCAAGGAGGGGCTTGAAAGCGGCGGCGGAATAGCGGACGCTGTCGCTCTTGCGGAATCCGGCAACAGGGACGAAATTGACGAGATATTGAAAGCCCGAGGTTTTATCGACGTGGTTCTTCCACGTGGAGGGCATGAGTTAATCCGCAGAGTTGTAGAAAATGCGCGTATCCCCGTCATAGAAACAGGGGAGGGTAACTGCCACATTTATGTCGAGCCAAGCGCGGACATGGACAACGCGGTAGAAATTATCGCCAATGCAAAACTGCAAAAACCCGGCGTGTGTAACGCGGTGGAAACAATACTTGTGCACAAAGACGCTCTCGCCGCGCTCATGCCAAAAATGGCAGCCGCGCTTGCGGGAAAATGTGAACTGCGCTGTGACGGCGCAACAAAAACTGCTATAGGTTCGCTACCTGCCGCTCTTGTAATTAAAGACGCTGTTGAGGAAGACTGGGCGACTGAATTTCTTGATTACATTCTAGCGGTAAAGACGGTTTCTTCCTGTGATGAGGCAATTGCTCATATTAACCGCTACGGGACAAAACATTCGGAAGCGATTCTCACCAACGATTTAAAATCTGTGAATGAGTTTCGCTCAGGAGTGGATGCGGCTTGCGTGTATGTCAACGCGTCAACGCGCTTTACGGACGGCGGACAATTCGGCTTTGGCGCGGAACTTGGAATCAGTACTCAGAAATTCCATGTAAGGGGGCCGATGGGTCTTGAAGCGCTTACAACAATAAAGTACCTTATAAACGGCAACGGGCAAATACGGAGTTAAAATGATTTCTGACCTTATCGCTAACGCGCGAAAAATAATTATCAAGATAGGTTCAAACACTCTAGCCGGCAGTGATGGAAAAATAAATTCGCAGTTTCTCTCTGAGTTTGCAGGGCAGGTTTCCGCGCTCATGAAAAAAGGCAAGCAGGTTGTTGTTGTCTCCTCAGGAGCTCAGGTAGCCGGTCTTTCCACAATGGACAAATGGGCGCGAAAAAAAGACATTCACTACAGGCAGGCATTATGCGCGGTTGGACAGGTTGAGCTTATGGGGGCGTGGAGCCGCGCATTTGAACAAAACGGATTGCACATCGCGCAGATACTTTTAACCCGCGAAGATTTTAATGACTCAATCAGAACATTGAACATGCGCAATACGCTTTTTACTTTGGTAGACGAGGGTATCATTCCCATCATCAACGAGAACGACACCGTCTCTGTGGAAGAAATAAAAATAGGCGACAATGACACACTTGCCGCGCAATCGGCAATCTTATGGAGCGCCGACCTGTTAATTCTTTTCAGCGATATTGACGGAGTCTACGATAAAAATCCCAAAGAGCATAAAGATGCCGTACTTGTCGAGGAAGTGCATGACATCGACGCACTCCAAAAAAACATCAGTATCGGCGCGACAAACAATTTTGGCACCGGCGGCATAGCCACAAAACTGGAAGCCGCCAAACTGGCACTAAGCTACGGCATCCCCGCTATTTTAGCAAACGGCAGCAAACCCCGCAGCCTCGAAACACTAGCGGAGGGCGGACAAAAAGGGACGGTGTTTCTTGTCTCTTAATTTATATTAAATAATTTATACGCAAAGACCTCACGCAGAGGCGCAGAGGCGCAGAGGACGCAAAGTTCCTGTCCGATAGATTTTCGTTATTAAGATATATTATATTAAAACAAGAATCTTGAATTTATAACGATAATGTTTCGAACAACAACTCTGCGCCTCTGCGTCTCTGCGCCTCTGCGAGAAAAAATTTGGGAATAATGTTTTGTAATTAATCTATATCACGCCGATTCTATTTATTCTCAGCCTCTTCTCTCTTAGCTTCGGCGCGATCTTTCATGTCGGCGATACCGATAAAAATAGCAATCAACCCGATTAAAACCGCTATGACGGGAAGGCCGCCGCGCAGGAAAACCAGTACGTCTTCTCCCCAGCCAAGTCCAAAACCAAACGCCTCAGGCGGTAATACGGCAAAAGCCGCAAATGCAATAATAATAAGTCCTAAAATTACAGATTTCATTTTCTCCTCCAAAAATAAATCATTTCTCTAACAAATATAAATATTCCTTTACATGAATTTCCCTTGTCTTTAAATTCCTGCTTCCTCTGAAAGTATTATACTTTATTTCCAATACTTCAAGTCCGCCCGTTTTCTTTAACATGTTTTTCATTTCTTCGGTATTAATAAAACCTTCGGAATTAAATGATATTATTACATATTTTGCCTTTATATTCTCAACAAGATACGTTAACGCTTTTAAGGCGCGGTTTTCCTTATTATAATCAGAACGGTTCCAAGCTTCCGGTATACCCGATACTTTGCTTGTATTTTCGGGATATGTATAATCAAGTATCAGATTAAGCATGAAATAATTTGAACCGTAAGGATGTTGGTTGTAAGGCGGGTCTAAATATGCGATGTCCACTTCCGGCATTTTTTTTATTATCTCATTTGAATCCCCATTGCAAACAAGCGTATCACAGCAAAAATTACTGAATATCGGAAACGGCAATTCTATATCGCCGGTTATTCTGAATAGCGCGTCCTGATTTTTCCCGCCAAATTGACCAATACCCGTCTCTTTATTTTTATAGAAACCTTTAAAAACGCCGGACGTATTCGCGTGAATTGACGCTTCCGACAACAGAGGAGCTAAAAAATATTTCTGTATTTCCTGCGGCAATTTCCCGATTAATTGTCTGGCGGTGTCGATATACGTCGCGTTTCGCTTCGTATAAAAAACACGCTCGTTCGGTAATATATTTTTATCGTCGTTTGGAGCATATAACTCGGAAATAATGCCTTTTATCGGACGCTTATCTATATTTTTTATAACTTCATCGTAGTACTCGCGCAATAAAGATAAGTTTAATTCATTTTCATTGGATAAATAACATTCATTTATTAACGCGGAATATTTTTCCAAATCATTGACAATAAGCAGCTCGGAAAATTGTTTAAAATATCTTGCCACAATACCCGAACCGCTGAATACGTCGAACATTCTCAATTTATTTTTATGCAGTCTATTCTGTACCTTTTTAATTCCGTCCCCTATTAAACCCAATAAAGCCCGTTTATTGCCAATATATGTAATTAATTGTTTGGTTAGGTATTCTTCTTTCTCACAATTAAGGTTAGTCATTCTTGGATTGTTTGTAAACCATTATTGTAAACGCGGTGATAAAGAAAATCATACGCACGGAAGGAAGTATCAGTGAAAGCATGGGAATTGATCCAAATATTATTAACTCTTGTCCCGCGATTCCGAATATTTTTAAAATCGAATATACAGTTTCAATATAAGCGATAATTACGCCAAAAATAACCAGCATCCATGCGGGGTCTCTGGTTTTTGGCCAGAGTAAAATAGCCAAAAAAGCAGCCCCCGCCCCAAGGATAAGCTGACTTAGAATGTAGATTATCTGACCGGTATCCATAAAATATTACCCACACTTTTAGGCTTTTAACTGTTCAACGGCAAAAACGGCCGTTTCTTTTAACCCGGTCAAATTATCACATTTTAAAACAGCCAATTGAAAAATAGCGGATTCTATAAAACTGTAAAGATAATTTTTTGTCTTTTTAATATTGACATTTTTAAGCTCTCCCGATTTTACGCCGTCAATCACAATTGTTAATAAAACATGTTGAAGTTTTAAAGTTCTGCGCCGTACCCTCGCCTGCGGGCTAATATCTTTTCTTGAAACATGCAAAAGATAATCAAGAACAACTGAAAGAAGCTGACGGTTTTGTTCCGTCAGTTTAAAAATTGCAAAAAGCACCTTGATTATTTTTTCAGGACTGCTTAACGAATTGTCGGCGCGAATTGAATTAATGTGTTCTTCAACGCTTAATAAAAGTTGTTTAATACTGTAACCAAAAATCTCTTTTTTATTTTTAAAATAGAGATACAGTATTGTCCTTGTAATCCCGCACTTATCCGCTATCTTTTGATAA
>Ga0268262_10003545_pt1 | contig 16817 bp, 13 predicted proteins | sample TergutNc150P3_FD_190354 | JGI IMG/M metagenome (GOLD analysis project Ga0268262, IMG submission 190354) | Nasutitermes corniger P3 segment gut microbial community from laboratory colony in Florida, USA - Nc150 P3 (SPAdes) (version 2) | ecosystem: Host-associated > Arthropoda: Insects >... | reverse complement strand
TTGCCCTGATTTTCTTGAACCTTGACGCGCCGGGTTTTCCGCCGGAAAGCCTTAATGACGATGATGTTCAACATATCAGGGAAACGGTCGGCATGATTAAAGACTCTCTTGCTTCAATTTCCGGCGGGCTTATGAAAATTAACCTCATTGATTTTGATGTTCTTGACGAACCTATACGCGTATTAAATCCCGGCACAAACAGCACCAACCATGAAGCCATCAGCCGTATTTTAGATGAGCGTCTGGTCGGCGATAACTACAGCCATATCATTCTTGTTACCCCCCTTGGCAATGTTGCCCAGGGCTGGTCGGGGCTGGGAGGCATGGTTTACCGTAACATTGGCATTTCGGAAATACACCGCGTGAGCGGCGAGCGTTTTGGGTTTCCGTCAACGCCCCCTTTCCCCGACGCCGTTTTTGTTCATGAAATACTCCACGATCTTGAGCGCATTTCCAAAGAGATAAACCCCAACACGGCGGACTTGCACGACAACGACACTTTCGGCTACAAGGACGCGCAGGACGAATGGCGCGAATGGTACACCGCATATATGAGAAACACCTTGCAGGGGGGCAGAGGACTTGACCGCCGTGCGTATTTAGTTTACCAGCGACGGGGGAATTTTCAGACTGTGTTTAGCGGGATGTAAAGTTGCGGTGCTTATGCTTCAAAAATTCCGCAGCATTATTTATTTTCCAATGGATAAATAATAATATAAACGGAAAATTCAAAGAAAAATGCTTAAAAATTGACATTCATGTCTCTGTTTTAGGTGATTTTATAAAAAAAGGGGACTGTTAATAATTTTTGAGAAATAGTATATTTTAAGTATATGATTGCGCCCAATCTGTGTGAAAAATTCATTGACATTGGAGGAAGATTATGACGGAACAATTAAAGGAAATAGGCGCCCGGCTTGGAGCGTTACGGGACATTTTTGATATTCCTATTAAGGAAATGGCGCAGACAATGAAAATTTCCGTTGAGGACTATTCAGCCTATGAAAGCGGTCAGAGGGATTTTTCTTTCAGTTTTTTACAAAATGCGGCGCAGATTTTCGGCGTTGATGTTGTAGACATTATTTCCGGCGAGTCGCCGAAACTTACCAAATGCGCCCTTGTCAGAAACGGCGAAGGTTTCGACATAGAACGCCGCAAGGCTTATGACTATAAACATCTTGCGTTCACCTTCAGTAATAAAAAAGCCGAGCCTTTCATTGTAACGGTAGAGCCAAAACAGGATGAGGTGCCGACTCTGCATTCGCACGACGGGCAGGAGTTTGACTATATGCTTTCCGGTAAAATGGAATTTCATTTTGACAATTTAATCTATGAACTTAACGAGGGCGACAGCGTGTATTTCGATTCAGGCGTACCGCACGCCATGAAAGCCGCAGGCGATCAGGCGGTAAAATTTCTTGCCGTGGTAATAAAATAACAGGAGATTTTGACTATGCTAATATACGAAAAATTTACCGGAAAAAACCGAGATGACTTTAAATCTTACGAAGACATTGTGAAAAACTATAAGATAACCTATAACGATGATTTTAATTTTGCTTATGACGTGCTTGACGAATTGGCAAAAAAACAGCCAGACGCGCTCTGTATGCTGTGGATTTCCAACGAAGGCGAAGAAAAACGGATAACGTTTTCAGACATGGCGCGGTACTCAAATAAAGCCGCAAATTATTTTAAATCCCTCGGTATACGCAAAGGCGACTTTGTGATGCTGGTACTCAAAAGAAGCTACCTCTTCTGGTACTGCATGATGGGTCTGCATAAACTTGGCGCGGTTGCCGTTCAGGCGGCGCATCTTTTAACCAAAGACGATTATATCTACCGCTGTAACTCAGGCGGCATCAAAATGGCAGTCATCACGGGAGACAATAATTGCACCGAGGCTTTTGACGGCGGGTTAAGCGAATACGAGACGGTAAAAATTAAAGCCGTAACCAAAGGTAAAAAAGCCGGGGACGGCTGGCTCGATTTTGAGGCGGGACTGGAAGCCGCCTCCGATGACTGGCAGCGTCCCACCGGAGCGGAAGCTACCCGCGCCACTGATATAATGATCATGTCCTTTTCATCAGGCACTACGGGTTATCCCAAAATGGTAGCGCATGACCACACCTACCCGCTTGGACATCTGGGAACCGGAGTTTTTTGGCACAGGGTAGAGAAAGGCGGTTTGCACTTTACCATTTCCGATACAGGCTGGCTTAAATCGCTGTGGGGTAAGATGTACGGGCAATGGCTCGGGGAATGCGCCGTCCTGACTTATGACTTTGAAAAATTTAACGCGCGCGATATTTTAAAAGCACTGGAAAAATATCACGTAACGAGTTTCTGCGCCCCGCCCACCATGTACCGCTTTATCATGAACGAGGACGTGGCTTCTTACGATCTTTCAAGCCTTAAACATTGCACCGCGGCGGGCGAGGCATTGAGCCAGGATCTTTTTAAAAAATGGGAAACAATGACGGGGCTTAACATTTACGAAGGTTTCGGGCAGACGGAAACAACGCTCTGCTGTGGAACGCTGTACCCCTTCACGGAACCGCACGCCAGTTCAATGGGCATGGGAATCCCTGGTTACGAAGTCGCTCTTCTTGACGCTGACGGCAATAAAGTCCCCACAGGCGCAACGGGCGAAATCTGCATGAAGGCGGAACACCTAAAACCCGGAGTTATCCGCCGTCCGGTCGGCCTGTTTATGGGTTACTACAAAAATGAAGAAGCTACAAGCAAGGCGTGGTATGACGGGTATTTCCACACAGGCGATCTTGCCTATTACGATGAGCAGGGTTATCTGTGGTATGTGGGACGCAACGATGATGTTATAAAATCTTCAGGCTACCGCATCGGACCGTTTGAGGTAGAAAGCGTACTTTTAAAACATCCCGCTGTAGCCGAAACCGCTGTTACGGGCATACCCGACCCGATACGCGGTTTTAACGTAAAGGCGACAATTGTACTTGCCAAAAACTACCAGGGCTCTGATGAGCTTAAAAAGGAATTACAGGACTTTGTTAAAAAGAACACCGCGCCGTATAAGTATCCAAGAGTTATTGAGTTTGTCAGCGAACTGCCAAAAACCATTAACGGAAAAATTCGCCGCGCGGAAATACGCAACAGGGATATGGGCAAGCCGGCGACGGAAACCGATATTTAGAATCGTCTCTGTTTAAAAGTAACATAATGCTAAACCGCAAACCGGCATTTTATTACTTTTAAAATATATGGAGAAAAAAATGAAAAGTGTAAAATTATTTGCGGTAATTATTGCTTCGGCGTTTATATTGATGACAACCTGCGCTACAGATAACGATGGTAATAAAGATATAGTCGGCAATAATGAAGATGTTCCCAAAACATGGCTGGATGAACACGGGAGTGAAATTGTGGACTACGCCTATTCAAGAGCCGGTATCGAGGCGGAAATTGAAGCCAAATGGCAAAACTACGGATACGATACAAAACCAACCAAATACATCGCCATAAGTTTTGACGACGGCCCCTGTTCCGCGTCCAACAATGGCGGGACCGCCGCCATGCTTGCAAAACTTAACGAATTAAAAGTAAAGGCTACTTTTTTTGTAATAGGGCAGAATGTCCACGCAAATAAAACCGTCGCGCAGGCAATTTTTAACAATGGGCATGAATTAGGCAATCATTCAGACGGTTACAATGATCTGGGCAAATCGTCAACTGACGATATAACCGCAAACCTTGACGCGGCTTCGCAGGCGATCAAGGAAATAACCGGAAAATTTCCCTGCCTGTTCCGCGCTCCCAATCTAAGCCACGGAGCAAATTTGTCAAAGGTTTGCGAGGAACGCGGTATGGCTCTAATCAACGGAAATGTTCACAGTGACTGGGACGGAACCGGTCATACGCCGGCATCAATAAAAAACAGCGTCCTTGCCAATCCGAAAGACGGCGGCATTATTCTTTTGCATGACAACAATACATCCAAAGGCGATACGCTCAGCGCACTGCCGGAAATAATCAACGGACTTAGGGAAAAAGGGTTCTGGATTTTGACGGTTGGTCAGCTTGCCGCCGTAAAAGAAAAATCTTTAGAGGCGGGAAAACAGTACAATTCAATAAATTAGTATAATATTAACTGTTTTTTATTAATCTTGACCAATATTAATGAAATATTTAAAGGTAAGATTATTAATATCTTTTTTTGGTGCGGAGGGTTTATGAAACTATTCCATTCACTTCGGTTTCGGTTTGCCATTATTTTTTCTGCTTTTATAATTATTTTGAGCGTTACAATGTCCTTATATGGAATACGCCAGACATCAAAAGCGGCATCGGATGTTTTTTCCGCACAGGGTGTTTCTATAGTAGAAAAAGCGGTTTCAGTTATTAACGGCGACTCCTTCGAAACTCTTGTCAAATCAATGGATAAAAACGATCCCTTTTATGAAGAGACCAGAGTTAAGCTCCTTGACATTAAAGAATTGTCAGGCTGTCTGTACCTGTATACCATGTCGCAGGTAGACAAGAACATTTGGCAGTATATCATTGACGGCAGCTCTGATCCGGAAAGCGGCGGTGACTTTTCTGAAATAGGAGACAAAGAAGATACCAGCGTTTATGACGCGGCGTTCAGGCGGGTTTTGATTTCAGGAAAAACCGAAAGCGGCGAACTGGTGGATCAGGGAGAATGGGGCTGGATAGTTTCAATTTACTCCCCTATCAAAAATTCTGCGGGAAATATAGTAGGAATCGCGGGATGTGACTTTAACGGAACAGGTCTTCACAATTCAATTGTTTCGGAAATAAAACAACAGACAATTATCGGCGGGATTTCCATTATCATTGGCATTGCGCTTGCGTTGTTTTTCATGCGGATGATATTTACGCCCATTAAAAATATCAATGTCATTTTGAAAGAAATATCGCTTGGCGAAGGGGACTTAACCAAACGGATCAATATCCGCCGTAATGATGAAATTCAAGAATTGGCGACTTATTTTAATATGACATTGGACAAGATACGGAATTTAATCGTCGTCATAAAGGGAGAAACGGCAAATCTGCGCAGTGTTGGCGGCAGTCTGGCCTCAAACATGCAGGAAACGGCGAGGGCGATACATTATATTACAGATCACATTGACGCGATTAAACAAAAAATAACCAGCCAGTCCGCTTCGGTTACACAAACCGGCGCTACAATGAATAATGTGACAGCTAACATTGGCAAGCTTGATAAAAACGTTGAAGCCCAAACTGAAAGCGTGTCCAAGTCTTCTTCCGCAATAGAAGAAATGCTTGCCAGTATAGCAAACGTTACGCAAACTTTGGGACGCAACGCGCAAAGCGTGCAGGAGTTGATTAAAGTATCGGATCACGGACGAACCAGCCTGCAAAAAGTTACGCAGGATATTCAGGAAATCGCCAAGGAATCCGAAGGATTGATGCAAATCAACTCGGTAATGGAAAATATTTCCAGCCAGACAAATCTTCTTTCGATGAACGCGGCAATCGAAGCCGCCCATGCGGGAGAAGCGGGGAAAGGTTTTGCCGTAGTCGCCGGAGAGATACGCAAATTGGCGGAAAGCGCCGCCCAACAGTCAAAAACAATTTCTGACGTACTTAAAAAAATAAAAACCTCAATAGATACCATCACCGGTTCAACCAACACGGCGCTTGATAATTTTCAGGTTGTTGACGAGCAGGTACGCGCCGTTTCAGAGCAGGAAACCAATATTTACTCAGCAATGGAAGAGCAGGGACGCGGCAGCAAGCAGATACACGAAGCCATAAGTAAACTTAACGAATTGACGAAAATGGTTAAACATGGATCAACTGAGATGCTGGACGGCAGTAAAGAAGTCATTATGGAAAGCGGAAATCTTGAAAGAGTTACTGCGGAAATTTCTACCGGCATGAATGAAATTGTAAATGGGGCGGAAAAAATTAATTCCTCGGTAAATCAGGTGGAAGCGATAAGTAAAACAAACAAAGACTGTATTGACACATTATTCAGCGAAGTTTCGAAATTTAAGGTTGATTGAGCTATTTCTATGAAAAATCATAAGAATTTTGCCCCTAATTATGCCATAATCCGAGGTGAAAAGCCCAATTTTATCAAATTTAGACAATATTGTTAAATAAGGAAGAAAAACAGCATAAAAAACCGATAAAATGCCCAAAAATCAATAAAAAGCATAAAAATTATTTAGACAGAGATTAGGTAAATTTTTCTAATTATTTTAAATTTTCACTTAATATGTATAATTTTGACCATTACCAATTGACAGTTATTAAATTGTAACATATTATATAAATATGGCTGAAATGGATTTTCTTAATGATGTTAATTTTGATTTGTACCGCGACCTTATCTACAGAGAAAGCGGTATAACATTTACATCTACGAACCGTTCAATATTAGAGAGCAGGTTAAAGGAACGGTTGCGCGAAAAAAATATTACTTCTGTTTCTTCATATCTTGATACAATAAAATCAAGTAAAGAAGAACTCAACGGATTTCTGGATTCTATCACAACCAATCTTACGCGGTTCTTCAGAAACCAGGCGCATTTTGACGCGCTGGAAAAATATGTTCTTCCTGAATTGATGCACAACATCAGAAAAACTCCGGGAACAATCAGGATATGGAGCGCCGGCTGCTCTACCGGAGAAGAACCCTACACTATCGCCATGTTATTAAGCGAAGTTCTCCCAAAAACATGGAATTTTGAAATTCTTGCAAGCGATATTTCACTTAAATGTTTAATGACCGCAAAAGAAGGTTTTTATGCCGAAAGCAGGATCGTTGGAATCCCCGATAACTACCTTGCAAAATATTTTGATAAAGTAGAGGGTGGGTTTAAGATACATCCTGATATTCAGGCAAAAATAAAATTTGACTATCACAATCTAAAAAACGATTCTATGCAAAGAAACCTTGATGTTGTTTTCTGCCGTAATGTAATTATTTATTTTGATGAAGCGGCACAAACTGCCGTTATGAACCGTTTCTGGGATTCTATGGCGTCTAGGTCTTTCCTGTTTATTGGTCATTCTGAGTCTTTGTTCGGGATGAATACGAAATTTGAATTTTTAAAGACCGAATGGGCCACTTTATATTGTAAAAAAATCTAGGAGAAAATTAGATGGCAGATGAAATATCAGTTTTGATAGTTGATGACTCAGCATTAATGAGAAATTTAATAGGTCACATGATCGAAGATACGCCAGGTTTAGTTGTTGCCGAAAAAGCCATGAATGGCCGGTTTGCCCTTCAAAAGATACCCCGTGTTAATCCGGATGTTATTTGTCTTGACCTTGAAATGCCGGAAATGAACGGAATTGAATTTTTAAAAGAACGAAAAAAATCAGGAATAGAAATCCCTGTTGTAATACTTTCTTCTATCGCTTCCCGCGGCGCGGAAATAACAATGGAAGCCCTTTCTCTTGGCGCAAGCGACTTTATTCAAAAACCTTCAGGCTCCGTATCAGAAGACATTCATGTGGTAAAAGACACCCTTATAAGCAAGCTTCTGGGTTATGGCGGATCATACCGCAAATCGCAGGGTAAAAAAGTACTTACCCCCGCTGAATATGAGGCAAAGACTCCGGCTGCAAAAAATTCAGACGTAGCCGTTCATTTTAAACTGGCTGCGGCGGCGCCCGCCGCTCCCGCTCAACCCCCTGTAAGGGCGCGTTATCCCTCTACTACTGAAATAATTGCTATTGGTATCAGCACAGGCGGACCTGACGCATTGCGCGTAGTGTTCTCCAATATAGACGCCGATTTAAAAGTACCGATTGTCGTAGTACAGCATATGCCGGCGGGCTTTACAAATGAATTTGCAAAAAGTCTTGACCGTATTTGTCCGCTGGATGTAAAAGAAGCGGAAGACGGCGATGAAATAAGATCAGGCAGAATCCTTATCGCGCAGGGCAACAAACATCTTGAAGTAGAAAAAAAAGGATACGGTCCTGCCGTTGCCCGTCTTTCCGACTCTCCGCAGGTTTCAGGCCACAGGCCTTCAGCGGATGTGCTTTTCGCGTCGGTTGCAATGGCGTATACAAATCATGTGCTTGGAGTAATCATGACGGGCATGGGGCGCGATGGAGCGCAGCACTTGGGTACAATTTACAAAGAAGGCGGCATGACGCTCGGTCAGGATGAAGCCAGCGCGGTAGTTTACGGAATGCCCCGCGTCGCCTATGAGTTAGGCCATGTTATGGAGCAGGTTTCTTTGAATAATATGGCGCGGCGTATTTGTGATGTGGCAAAAACGGCGCGTTAAAGTTTAATTTGTTAAGGGTTTCACACGAAGAAATAAAGAACACAAATAAGGATCAAGGTTTAAAAACACTTTTTTATAAAGATACGAAGGATTATTGCCAGAGGTGACAGACACGGAACGAAGGAGAAATGAATATGAGTAAATTCATGGTAAACTTGACAGCCGTAAATCCAATTGACAGACAACGCCGCACACCGCCTGTTGAGGTAATGGTCGATACAGGCGCGGAAGTGTCATGGCTGCCAAAACAGTTATTGCTGGACGCAGGCATCATGCCGGAATTTAAAAAACAATTTGTGACGGCGGACAAGCGCATAATCGAGCGGGACATCGGATTTGCCATACTCACTGCCGAAGGCTACACAACAAATGACGAGATTGTATTCGCTGAAGAAAGCGATATGTCGCTTTTAGGCGTGCGGACGCTTGAAGGCTTCAGCGTAATGGTGGACAATGTAGGACATCGTTTTGTCGCAACCGTTAGCATGGCGTGTAACGTGATTAGAACGATGTATGCCTAAAGAATTTTATTCGGCATACATCTTCAAGCGCATTTTAAATAAATGTCAGATACGCAGAACTGGTGTAACGCTTTTCATTACCATTTGTTAATACTTGCCATCAAAAATCATTTAAACTTTAAAAATAGGAATCTTATTCTTTGAAATTTTTGATAATCTCCAGCATAAGATTATCGATTATTTCACTAGTTGTTTGTCTTAAAAGGGTCTTATTTTTCTTGATAATACCCGCGATTCGTTGCAAAACATGATTTTCAGCCTTGCTTTGAACATTTTCTGGAATTAATAGCTCATAAACCTCTAAATTCAAGGCTTTGGCAATACTGTTCAATGTTTTGTCGCTCACCCAAGTTTTACAATATTCAATGTCTACTATATGAGAAACGGAAAGATTAGCGGATTCTGCCAGTTTTGCCTGACTAATGTGTAATGATCCTCGTACTTTTCTGATATTTTGAGAAAGAATTTTTCTTAAATCCTTAGATTTCCCCATATTATAAAGTTATGCTAATAACCTAAATTAATAAAATGTGGTATTGACATTATTTTAATTATTATGGTATTATCATAAATAATTCTTGATTAATTACCTGGAAAAGGTATTTATATCAAGGGTACTCGCCCTAAGGTGAGTAAAATAATAAGAAATGACAAAATTAAAATGTTCAAGATTTTATAATTTGAACATAAATTTAATGGGGGTTTCTAAAATGAAAAGGATTGGATTTTTTATTGTTGGAATAATTATTGTTGGACTTTTTTTTAATAGTTGTGATACCTCAACAGAACCTGAAATAAAAACTCAATATTATTATTACGAGGTATTTCGAATTTCAAAATCAAATTTTAATTCAGTTTCAATGCCTTCATCTCCAACATTTAATGCAATAAAATCTTATAGAAATTCATTGAAAAATTATTCTGTAGAATTTATTGGCTCTGGTACAGATGCTACACAAAATGATATTTATTCATTAATGACTCAACGTGGAATGACTCCAACAGAAGCAAATAATGAAATTTCTTTATTAAATTCTATTGGAAATGACGTTTTGTGGTTTCAGTATGTATATGATTCTAATTATTATATTATCATGTATTTAGAAAAGTCATAAAAAAAGAAAAAACGACACTTAACGAAGCATAAAAGTACGCCGCTCTGTTCGAGTACACCCCCCGATGTCAGTCACTCGTTACACGATGTCTGGCGTCGGCGTAATCATTTATTAATTTGCGATTAAGATGTATGCCTAACAAAATACTTGAGTACAGGCGGACAGCCGCGCGTGATGGAAAAACATCTTTCGGGGTTCTTAGCCGGAGAGACTAGTGTACTGCTTTTTGAGAAATAAAATGTTTCATTTTTGAATTTATTTTAGAAGAGCTAAATGGTACACTAGGCTCGTAGGCGGCGTTCCCCCGAAGTTTTTCCAGCGCGCGCGACTGCTCGCCTGTACTAAATAAAATCTTTAGGCATACATCTTGCCTCACTTTGTAAACATATTAATGTATACGCCCCGTTATCAATCACCATTACCAAACCCGTGGTTCTACCACAGGTTTAGTAACCTTAACATCTTCGCCGCTTGGCTCTATAACAAAAAGCCCTTTATTTAAAGCGTAATTTTTTGCGGTTTCATCTGTAATGAAAGTTGCCATAGCCCCCATGAACTGTCTTGTATCGCCATGTTCATTGGCGTGTTTTCGAATTTTTTTCATGCGTACAAGATGGTCATCTATATCCGCTTGCCGCAATTTTGTTTTTACTTCTACTGCAACCGCCTGTGTGCCATTTTCAAGCATACCGTCAATTTGGGCATATACGCCTGACGTATAACTATAACTGGCTATTCGACCAAAGCTGTAGCCAAATTTTTTAAATTTTTTAGGAAGGCCGGGGGTCAATATACGCTCAACAATAGAGCCTAATGAGTTGCTAAGTCCTCCGACATTTTTCTGAGTTTCCCTTATAGCTTTCTCGGTTTCCTTGTGGGCCTGTTGGGTTTCTCGTATGGCCGCCCATGCCTCTTTTTGAGCTTTTTCAATTTCTTTGAAACCTTGCTGTATTTCGTCCCAAGTTACTTTTTTAGCGGTTTTTTTAACTGTCTTTTTAACAGGTCTTTGAGCGCTTTTTTTTGTTTTTTTCACTGTTGCTTTTGTCGGCATAAGTCACTCCTTGTTTTAATTGTACTTCTTTTTATTAAAAAAACAACGATATCTGACAATAAAAAAATTAATTTTTTTTCAATTTCGGTCAAGCAAAATGCAGATCTCACACCCATATATAGTGATACTGGGAGTATACCCAGTGCCCACACATTGTAAACATATTAATGAAATTAAAAATTTGATATATAATCATCAACAATGAGAAAATTATGGCACTACATTAAACAGGACGACTTAAAAGGAATAAATACCGCTCTCAAGTCTATGCTTGCGGAACAATTCCATTTTGATTTATCAGAAACCGCAAAATTTCGCATCTGGTTTGAAAATCAATCCATTGAAAAACTGGGCGAAAGCATTACAGTACGCTGCCTTACTTTAATACGCCATTTTCCAGAATTATGCGGATTTGAATACCTGTATAATAATTTTCTTAATTATTGCTGCAAGGCTGATATGTATATTAATCCCTATAATACCGTTACAGAACATATTTTTGCAGAGTTACTGGAAACAACCGCTATTTATCTGAGTTTTCCGTCAAATGAGGAAGAATTTACAGAAGATATTAAAAAATTTGAAATATTGTTTACCGAGAATGAACTCAGTCAGTTTTTATTTGACAATGAAGATATTTCTCTTTGCTATTTAATATATTTTATCGCACTTGATGAATCCGGACATTTTACTTCGATTATAAGACAAGCTGCCATGAATAGTTTACGTTATGCAAAAGAAGATTACCTTTGGAAAAAAGTTTTGGAATTGCGAAGCGATTATTTTAAAATTTACCCTGTTTATGCGCCGGTTATAATGGACGTTACAGTCCATGAATTGGCAAATTCAATATGTAAGGCTTTGCGTTTTTTGGATGCTGAATATGAATACAAAACAATATTTGAAATATCAAATGTGATATTTGAAACAATTCCCAACTTCCGTAAATTTTTATATAATTTCTCTTTGACGATCTCTAACGCAAACGGAGATACGCTCTTATCAAAGCAATGGGCATCGTTAGCGTTCAGGACTTTCCATGAAATAAAAAATAAAGGTTATACGGTAAAACGCTCTATAGAAATACTTGATTATTCGCTTCCCAACAGCATGGGCATCCCTGCCGTCTTGTTTAAATATAAAGAATTGGCCCTCCCTTTTATACGAAGAGAATATCTGCGCTATAAATACGTAGACAATGAGGCTGAAATCCGTCTGCGTTCAGTTATTGACCTGCATTTTGATTTATCAGTTAATACCGAAGAAAATAAATTATACGCTGAAATAATGCATCAGTACATTGAACCGATACAAAGTATTTTTAATATAAGCGAAGCAAACGAAGAAACACTTTCACGAATTAACGAATATATTGAAAGTATTTACGGGAAGCGGATGTCGATAGAAGCGGCTACAGAAAAAGCCCTTGAATTGATAGCGCGGGAAAATGAAAATATAGAAGCCATGAACCGCGAGCTTGACGGAGATACGGAAAACCTGTGGCAACCTTTAGAGGAAGGCAGTTATCAATGGTACAAACTGTACTCAATTTTTATAAAACAGTACACGCAGCGCAATACATTAACGTTATGGGAATTGCACGGCATTTTATACGATATGCGGAAAAAACGCTCCAAGCCATTTTATTATCCTGTAACCGGCGCCATTGGAAAATTTTTTCAAAAAACAATATCCAAAATAATAAGAGTTTATGAAAAAAACTTTCACAATTTTATTAAAGTGCGTAAGTGGCTATACGATTATTTTTACAATAAACTTGACGCCGCTGAAAAGAAACTTGACGTATGCGGCTGGAAAGAGTACAACGGCGAATGTTTACGCCGTGACAATATTTGTTGTAAAATACCATATACAAGCCCCTGTCTTACTGAAACAGGCTGTAATAGTAAATCATTATCCTGCAAATTCTGGTTGTGTACCGCCGCGCTCTCGCGCCTTACGTCAACAAAAAAAGGCCGTTGGCTTCTTGCCAAACGCCGTCTTTACAGTTACTGGTGCATAGCGTTTAACATACCGTTGAGAATTCGCTGTTCAAAAATTAATTCATTTGATGATAAGGCGAAAGAACCATTTGTAGATGTTTCTAAAAGTGATTGGTTTGATTTTAGTTTGGTGATTGATGGTTGATGACGATGTATGCCCGATGAATTTATATATAAGTAGATGTGCAACAGGCAGGCAGGTAATTTCTGAAAATTGTATTGACAATAGGCTTTATTTGTGATTATAATTATATTTTAAGGAGAATAAAATGGATAATTCAACACTTGATTTAATAAGTAATCTTGCGAAAATAGTGGGGGATGGACTTACAGTAGCAGCTCGAAAATTGAATGAAGCGCAAGAAATGAATCACAGAGAAGAAATGAGGAAAATAGAAACACTCAAAGCCTATGGTATTGATCCAATAGAATATAATAAAGCTGCTTATCTTGCAAAAAAATTAAAAAAAGGAGCTGTTACATGGTCCTATTCCTGTCGTTGTGGCTTCAGCGAAACAGTAAGAGGTAATAAAAAACGAAACGATAAATGCCCAAAATGTGGTAAGCACATTAACTGGTATTGTAATCCTGATTAATAATTATGGAGGTAAGTATAAATGGCAAGAAAACCATATATGGGTAATGAACCACCAACAATGGTGTATGATCTAAAGAGTAGGTATTTAGGTAAATAAAAATTGTGGGCGTACTGGTGTTTTTATGGGGGTTCAATTCCCTCAACGTCCATAAGAAGAAAATATGGTTTATATCCATCTTCATAAAGCGGAAGCAGACTGTAAATATTTTAATGTTACTAAACGCCGGCTTTCGCCCTTCTTAACCTTACATTCTCAATATCACTGCTGAACAACTCGCGAAGATCGTTTAACCCCAACGCCATAAGCGCCATGCGGTCTATACCTATGCCCCATGCGGCGACAGGGACGTTTACCCCAAGACTGGAAGTTACTTCGGGGCGGAAAATGCCCGAGCCGCCAAGTTCAAACCAGCCGAGTACCGGGTGTTTGATATGCACTTCAACGGACGGCTCCGTGAACGGGAAATAGCCGGGAACGTATTTAACTTCTTTCGCTCCGGCAACTTCGAGGGCGAACATTTCCAACATTCCCAAAAGAGTGCGAAGGTTGACATCTTCACCTAACACAATGCCTTCGGTTTGATAAAAGTCGGGCAGGTGGGTGGCGTCTACCCGGTCGTAGCGGAAACAACGGGCAATACCAAAGTATTTGCCGGGGATTTTCGCCATTGGCAGTTGTTTCGCGGAAAGCACAGTCCCCTGGGAACGTAGAATAAGCCGCTTTGTAAAATCGCGGTCAAAACCGTAGTTCCAGCCGCGGCTGCCGGTTGTTCCGCCATTTTCATGTGCGGACGCGACATTGGAAAGCCACGGTTCGCTGATGGATTTTGCCCGCGCAATCCCGTCCTTGTTAGCGGGATCGGCGACGCTGTACGCGTCGTGAATGTCGCGGGCTGAATGAAACTGAGGCATAAAAAGAGCGTCCGAATTCCAAAATTCAGTCTCAACCAGAGGGCCGTCAAATTCTTCAAAGCCTAGGGAAGTAAGTTTATCTTTTACGTTTTCTAAAAATTTAGCGTAGGGGTTACTGCGGCCCGGCGTTAGGCGAACAGGCGGCGTTTTAACATTGTAGGAGCGGAAGGTCTTTCCTTTCCAACTGCCGTCCTCAAGCATTGATTGGGTCAAGGCACCGATTTCATCGCCTGTAATTCCCGCCGCTTTTAGAGCCTGCGCCGCTTCGATGGCGGGAACTGATCCGTCTTCCGCAGTTGTAAAGCCAAAGTAAACCGTTTCATGGTCTATCTGACGGAACGGCGCGTCCGCCGCGCCGCGTTTTTTCGCGATGCCGGACATGGCGTTTTTCTCCGCCGCGTTTAAGGAGGCTTCTGAGATAGCGCCTTTTACGCCCTTTTCCAGCAAACCGCGAAGTATGGCAAAGTGGCCGTCGGAAGGCTCCTTCGACATAATTACATTTTTATCGCCGTCCATCGCAAGTATGCCAAGTTTAGAAAGGCTTCCAAAGGCGCTGCCAATGTCTTTATTTTCTATATTAAGCGCCTTTGCTATATCGGGCAGTTTAAGTTTTCCGCTCTTTGTTTTTACAAGTTCGATGAAACGCTCTTCGGGACTTCCTTTTTCTTTCCATATTTTTCCAAGATCCGTTAATTCAAAAAACACCGCCGTTTCACGCCGGAGCTCGCCCACCAGCCCCTTGCCGGTAAGCCACGAAAGCGCCTGATTTCCGTTTCCGGGCTTAAATCCCAGATCCTGCTCAACCTTTTCTATTGTAAGTTCGTCACCTTTTTTATAGTTAAGGAGTATCCGTACTTCAAGCGGATGCAGATTTTTAACGATATTTTTTATATCTATTGGCATAATTACCTCAATTCTATATAAAAATTATCAAAAATTACATAAGCGGTCAATAGAAGAGGCCGTTAGAAAAAATTAAAAATAGCAAATAATAGTAGAAAAACCATGAATTTAATATAAGAATATAGTATAATGATGAAATAGTTGTGATTGCTATTGGAGGAAACAATGGGAAAAACTCTTCTTACACCTGTAATTAAAATAGATGAGGATAAATGTATAAATTGTTACGCATGTATCACCGGATGCCCTGTCAAATACTGCATGGACGGGTCAGGCGATAAACTGAGTATAAACCCTGACATTTGCATAGGGTGCGGAAATTGTATTTTAGTATGCTCGCACAAAGCCAGAAAATTAGTTGACGATACTCCTCATTTCTTTAGCGATCTTAAACAGGGACAAAAGATGGTTGCCGTAGTGGCTCCTGCCGCCGCATCGGTTTTCCCGGAAAAATACCTTCATCTAAATGGATGGTTGAAATCCCTTGGCGTAGACGCTTTTGACGTAAGTTTTGGCGCCGAATTAACAGTTATTTCATACCTTGATTATATTAAAACAAAAAATCCCAGAACGGTAATTGCCCAGCCATGTCCCGCGATTGTCAGCTTTATCGAGATTTATCATCCTGAATTACTGCCCTTTCTTGCGCCGGCGGACAGTCCCATGTTGCACACCATAAAAATGATCCGCGAATATTACCCTGAATACAAAAGTCATAAAATTGCCGTTATCTCCCCATGTATCGCCAAACGGCGTGAATTTGATGAAACAAAAATGGGAGATTACAACATAACAATGATTGCTTTAAAAGAGTATATCGAAAAGAATAATATCGATCTTTCTTCCTTCCCTGAAACATTTTTTATAGGTCCGCGCGCTGAACGCGCTGTTGGTTTTTCCTCTCCGGGAGGTTTACTGGATACCGCAGAACGTTTTGTCCCGGGTGTCAGACGAAAAACTCTAAAAACGGAAGGAGTTCACACAATATATCCGTATCTAAAAGAAATTTCAGAACATCTGAAAGATGATGATATTGAATTACCGTTATTGGTAGACTGCCTGAATTGTGAAAAGGGCTGTAATGGCGGCCCCGGAACGGGAAACAGCAAACAACCATTAGCTGTTATAGAAAATCCTGTCCGTAAACGCAGGGCAAGACTGGAAAAATACCATCAATCTGAAAAAGGAGAATGGGTATATAAAAAATATCATAAGGTTTTAAATCAATACTGGAAAAAGAATTTGTATAACCGAACTTACAGGGATTTATCCGATAATTACGCTGTAAAAAAACCAAATGAAGAAGAGCTGAAAGAAATTTACAAAAGCCTGAGAAAATTCAGTGAAAATGATATATACGATTGTACAAGTTGCGGATACGGAAAATGCAGCTCTATGGCAAGGGCTATTTTTAACGGACTTAATAAACCGGATA
>Ga0268262_10003544_pt1 | contig 16821 bp, 18 predicted proteins | sample TergutNc150P3_FD_190354 | JGI IMG/M metagenome (GOLD analysis project Ga0268262, IMG submission 190354) | Nasutitermes corniger P3 segment gut microbial community from laboratory colony in Florida, USA - Nc150 P3 (SPAdes) (version 2) | ecosystem: Host-associated > Arthropoda: Insects >... | reverse complement strand
TTACCGTGATCCTGATGTTTCATACATAGATAAACCAGCAATAAATATAGCGGCAGGGACATCTTCGGGGAATCTTGGGCCATTTAAGATTGCATTTAGAGAGGACAAGGCTAATGGCAGTTTAGTGGGTGTTACTATCAATTATTTAGATGGAAGTACTACCAAATTTAGATCTTGGTTAAACAATAGCGGAAGTAGCGATGGTTATTTGGAAGGACAACTTCCAAATAATATTTCTTTAAGTTTTAATGGCTCTAGGTTGACAGAAAATTAAAGAATAGCGCCGAGTGCCTGACACCGTAAATCGGTAGCGTATTGGCGAGAGGTGGGGGGTAATTCCCCCACCCTCATTTTAATTTTTAAGGGGGAATGAAAATGACTTTTGATTTATGTCCTGATGTTATAGTTGAGAATAATAATCCTTCAAAAGTTTATTTGCGTAATATTAAAACAAAAAATAATACGTCATTTAAAGATAAGACTGAAATAAAAATAATTTCAGCATTCATTGATGAAAGGTCTATTAATGTTGAAAAACTAGCAAAGATAGAAAACATTGATGAAGGTAAAATAAAAAGTCTATTCAGAAAATTAGCCAAAAGAGGTTTTTTGGTAGATACTTCGATACATAACGAGTTACAAGACTAAATGAAAATATCAATAGTAAGAAAGGAACGGAAATGATTTATTGGTATTATATGTATTATCAACTAAACCTTGCACAAAAAATCATCATAATCATAGCAATCTGTTCAATTATAGTAGCAATCATCGTAGCGATAAAAGGTATTATACTAATGAGGGAAATTAATATAAGGAATAAAAACAATAACCCTTTTACACCCATAAAAAAAAAGAAGGTAAAACATAAATGAAAATAAAAAGCAATAAATTACATATCTTCCTTTTTTTCTTTCTTCTTTTTTCTCTTTTCTCTAATCAGGTGTCAGACACCATAATTTATTTTGTGTTTTAGAGAGCAAGGCAACTAATCGGCGTACCGTAGGTACAAAATCGCCGTTGCATAGAATAGGTCTTGAAGGGGTCTAGTCTCATGCCAGGCGTTTTAACGCCAATATGCCTTGCTCTCTTTTCTTTCTATATAGTAATACTATTTAATTCTATATACAATATAACCATTTAATATAAGGTTTGTCAATAATAATCTACCTTTAATTAAAGGTTTTTATAAGTAAATACCACCATTTTTTACTATCATTTAAAAATGTCATTTAGAGACAACCTGCGAGAAACCCTTGATTACATGGGCATGGAACAAAAAGAACTAGCCTCAAAGACAGGATTAAGCCTAAAGACCATAGAGAACTACGTCAAAAAAGATTCATCGCTTCCAACGGTAGACAAAGCCGTAACAATCGCCCGCGAACCAAAGGTTCGACGCCCTCGGCGTATCAGTCGAATACCTAATGACAGGCAAAAAAACCAAAAAAGAAACTCCCCCCGTCATACCGCCCCAACACAAAGAAATCCTGGACACAGTATCAAAGTTGAACAAAACCAATTACGAAGTAATCACCACAGTAGCCAAAACCTTATTAAACCTTCAAAACAAATAAATCCCCCAAAAAACAATAATCTGAATATCACACAACGAAAAAAAAACCGCCCGATATTCAAATCAAGCGGCCAATACATTCACTGCTCACTTTTCACTTTTCACTGTTCACTTTTCATTGCTCATTGCTCATTGCTAATTGCTCATTGATTTGATATTCTCTAAATATGAAAACCGTTGTAATCATTGACGACCACGAACTAATACGCTCAGGGCTTGCGGCAATTCTGGAAAACAATTGGAAAGTCGCAGGAACGGCAGGTACGCTTGATGAAGCGAGAACAACATTGAAAAGCCTTGCCGACAGACCCGACCTTGTTATTTTGGACATAGAATTGGGAAAAGAATGGGGGCTTGATATAATCAGAGATAAAACTTTAGGAAACGGCAAACTTCCCCCCGTGCTTGTTTATTCCATTTACAATGACTATGCCCATGTAAACGCCGCAATTCGCTCGGGCGCAAAAGGCTATGCATGCAAATCGCAAAGCATAACGGAACTTCTGGAAGCGATGGAGGACGTATCATCGGGGAAAACCAGTTATCCGCATGAAATACTGCAACGCCATGCGATAATATCGGATAAACTGCTAGGATTAAGCAAAAAGGAACATAAAGTTTTCACATTGGTTCAGCAGGGAAAAAACAACAAGGAAATAGCCGACGCACTGAATGTATCGCTTCGCACAATCGAAAATAATTTAAGCATAATCTACGACAAGACAGGTACTAAAAACAGGCAGGAATTGGAAAAACTGTAAATCAGGTAACAGTGAACAGAGAAGGAAAATTCTCTTCCTCTATTATCTGTTACCTATTATCTGTTAAATGTATTTTTGGCTTGACAGCCAATCAAAAAAGGGATATATTTATATTGGTTGGGCTGGCGCGTTGCGCTATCCCGACCAGCCGAACCCGGTTCCGCTTATGCGGGGCCGGGCGATTTTATTTAGTGCCAATTATTGACCGTAATTCCCCATAAGTCCATGTATATAACTCCCCGGTTTTCTCAAAATAACATATAAAACTGCCTTCATCGGTACTGTTTTTCAATTCCCCCGCTATTTTAGCCTTCACGCTTCTAACGGTAAAATCAGATAATAAGCGGATAAATACCGAATGTGTCAGTATATCAGGAAAGCCTTGCACAGCGGTTTTACCTTGTTTGAAACCTTGCTCAAAAGCTGTTCCTAAAGTGTTCCTGTTGCCGGAAACCGTTTTTAGTTCGACTATTTCACCGTCTATAACTGTTTCAACATATACTTTCCCTTTACCTTCATTTTTCTTTTCCGGCAAAAAATACGCCGCGCTTCCCCTGCCGATTAAAATCCGTACCTGGGACATCTCCCTTTCCCATTTTTTGGGTTCTCTGTATTGTTCGACTAAACGGCTTTTTGCCACCCAAATATTGGCTTCTGTAGGTATCCATTTCTCATGGGGAAATAAAGCCGAGGCAAGGGCAAGGGATTTTTCGTTAAGGCCAAGCAATTCAAGGCTGTCATTCATTACAGTAATATCTTAACTGAACAAGAAAAAAAAGAAAGTATTTTCACTTTTTTCCGTATTTTTGCAAGCAAAACGCAAATTTGCGCTCTAATACATATATAGAGAACAAAGAACAGAGCAAGATACAACAATCTTAACTCTGTTCTCTGTTACCTGTTATCTGTTCTCTGTCTTCCACGCACGGTTTCTACGCACGAAATTTTTACAAAATTTACTCTGTTTTTTTCTTTTCTGTTGTGAAAAAATTTGCACATGACTCTCGTATGAGAGAAAAAAAAATGATGAAGTCTGCGGACTATAAACAAGGAGAGAGTAATTTATGAATAAGAAACTATGCGCGGCGTTGTTTACCGTTCTGGTACTAACGTTTTCAATCTACGCACAGCAGGAAGCGGACTTTATCGTTACGCTTACAGATGACGGCGAGGGGGCTATTATCAAGAAGTATACCGGCACGGCTGCCGTAGTACGCATACCCGCCGCCATACAGGAAATGCCGATACATGAAATAGGCGAGGAAGCTTTTTTTAACAACACTACCATTACCAGCGTCGTTATACCTGCAGGAGTAAAGAAGATTGTGCGAGCGGCGTTCTCGGGATGTTTAAAGCTTACATCGGTAACCATACCGGAGGGACTGGAGAGTATAGGCGATAGCGCATTCCTGAACTGTACTGCTCTTTCCGCAATTACACTGCCGCAAAGCCTTAAAACCCTTGGTGTAGCGGCGTTTCGAAAATCAGGCATAACCGCCGTTACCATTCCCGCCGGTATAACCGAATTTCTTCTTAATTCGTATGACAATAATTCAGCGTTTTCGGACTGTACAAAACTGCGAACGATAACTTTATCGGAAGGCATGAAAACCATACCCGGCGGTATTTTCTGGGGCTGTACGGCGCTTACAACGATTGCTCTGCCGGCTTCTATAACAAGAATAGACCAGAATGCTTTTAGAGATTGTACCGCGCTTACCACAATTACAATTCCGGATGCGGTGGAAAAAATCCTGTTTGCTTCGGTGGAAAAAAGCTGGCTTGACGATGACAGGGAATTCCAGGGATGTATAAAACTCACCCTGGCAAGCCAGGCGGCTTTACGAAAACGGGGTTATACGGGAAAATTTTAAAACACGGCGGCGCTAAATGGCACACAAAGGTGTCGCTCCCCGTTATACCGGTGATTGACACCTTTTTTATTCCAATTTTTCTAATATATCATACAAGACGGTGATCTCAATCATTTCTCCTTCTTCACCCGCTTCATATAAAATTGTTACGGTATCTCCTTTGATAAGAGTTACCCTGCCTACGTCATCCGTCTTAATAAATTCTCCGCTATGGCCTATTTCAACCTCTTCAAGGACTCTTACATTGTCATTAATCTTAAAGGGATTTACTTTTTCAGGAACCTTTTCGGCAGATTCCGTTTTACCTTCACCAGGCGCAGAATCAGCCGGTGCGCCATTTTTTTTACCCATAGAATAAACAGTCAGTACAAGTTGTTCCAACTGAACCATTGTTATTTTACTAAGATCATTATTAAAGAACTTCTTAATAACATAATTTGCATCAGCCGCATCTTCTATTTTAATATCTTCAATTTTCATAATCGCTCCTCCTTACCTATAAAATTATAATAAATTGCACTTTTCGTCAAGTATATAATGGCCGTACAGTTGGACATACCCTGGCGTCAGTCGCCGCAAAATCCCTAATCTCGCCCTCTTCTTTTGTTATTTGTTATTTTTTATTTGTTATTTGCCTATAACCCGGTACTAGGATAAATTCCCAAAATACGCTAATCTACAGTCATGAAAGTATGGGTAAAATTCTTAATTGGTTCAGTTTTGGGCATGATAATCGGCTTCCTTTTGCCGGACAATGAGAGTGTTTATGCGGCGCTCTCATGGTTTGAAAAATTGGCTATTGGCATAGGCCGTTACACAGTTATCCCGGTTTTAGTATTTTCTCTGACCATAGCGGTCTATGAACTGCGTATGGACGAGCAATTTTGGCCGATAATTTTAAAAAATATCCTGTTTATTATAACAGCGTCCGTTTTTGTGATTTTTACAGGCATTGCGGCAACAATGATCTTCACACCGGGCAGAATTCCGATAGAAACAGTCGAGCAGGTGGAAGTGCTAAACCTGAATGTCGGGGACAATTTGCTCGACATATTCCCGTCCAATATGCTAAGCGTAATATCGACGGGCGGAATATACCTCTTTCCGGTGTGTATTTTCGCTTTCTTTCTCGGCATGGGCTTAAATTACGACCGTAACTATTCAAAACCGGTTATATCACTTATAGATTCTCTTTCGCGTATTTTCTACCACGTCGCTTCATTCTTCTCTGAAATTCTGGGATTCATATTGATCATACTTGCCGCGTTTTGGGCAGTCCGTTTTAACGGCATATTACAGGCAAAAGTCTACAAGGATTTAATTGTTCTTTTGGGAGTATTCAGCATCGTTTTGTGTTTTATCGTAATACCCCTGTTTCTGTATATATTAAAGCCAAAAACAAATCCCTGGCGCGTCCTTTATGGTTTTCTGGGGCCGGCAATCGCGGCGTTTCTTTCCGGAGACATAAATTTTACAATACCGATACTCCAGCGTCATTCAAAAGAAAATTTCGGCATAAGGCGGCGGTCAAGCGCTATTTCCATATCATTATTTGCAACTTTCTGCAGATGCGGAAGCGGCATGGTAGCGGCGGCGGCATTTATTGTTATTATTAAATCATATTCGTATTTAACAATCAGCACTCTCGATTTATTCACTATCGGTTTGTACGCCTTCTTAATATCTTTCGCTCTTGCGCGCCATCCCGGCGACGGAGCATTCATCGCGTTAGCCGCTCTTTGCCTTACCTACGGCGGCGGAGAATACCGCGCGGGTTACCTGATTCTAAAACCAATGGCCTTCTATCTTGTAGCCATAGGCGCTTTTATTGACATAATGCTCAACGCTTTCGGCGCCTACATAATAGCGCGGACTAACGGCTTTATAGAAGAAAAAAATCTGGTGCATTTTATCTAAATGAAAGACTGGGCGACCCTTCTGTCGGAAGGAATAGAAATTTTACGCGGCGGCGACAAGGAAATCGACAGAATTATCGCCCCGCGCAGCGATGAATTTATTTTTTACCTTAAACGCTACATAAAAGAGATTGAACTTTTTAATTCAGCATACGGCCTTGTGGGGGCAAACGACACAAACGAACTGATAACAAAACATATACTCGACTCTCTTGCGCCTCTTGGATTAATTATGAAATTGCTTAAAGATACCGGCGCCGGAAAAGCGGCAAAAATAGCTGATGTCGGATCAGGCGCGGGACTGCCCGGCATCCCCCTGGCGATTGTCCTGCCGCAATACGGCTTTACCCTTATTGAGCGAATGGGACGCAGGGTGGGATTTTTGCTTAACACAAAAGCGGTATTATCCCTCTCCAACGTTAATGTAGAGGAAAGCGAATTGGAAAAAGCGGGAAACGGCGCCTTTAACCTTATCACTTTTCGCGCCTTGAAATCCATGGATCCGAAATTAATCAAGACGCTGATAAAAAAATGCGCTCAAGGCGGAATTATCGCCGCTTACAAGGGAAGGCGCGACAAAATAGAAACTGAAATGGCATCGCTGCAAAAAACCTGCGAAAATTGGGAAGCAATCCCGTACACAACTCCGTTTCTTGATGAAGAACGCCATCTTTTAGTAATAAAACCCCAAAATTAATCGCAAAAATTTTTATTATTACCCGTAAAACTGCCGATAATTAGCAGAGGGGAATAATGGCATATAAAGACGTTTCATCTTCATATAAAGAAACCAAGGTAAAAACTGCCGGTCAGGGGCAGCTAATCGTCATGTTGTACGATGAAGCGATAAAACAACTGACCAAAGCGACGGAACTTTTGGAATTGAATAACAAAGAAAAAAAAGAACCCGGCAGAATTGAACAGATATCCAAAGCCGTAATGAAAACCGAGGAAATTATTACAGAATTAACGGTTTCTCTGGATTTTGACCTGGGCGGAGAAATCTCCAAAAATCTGTTTTCGCTGTACACATGGTTTAACAGGGAACTTGTCGAAGCGAATATCAATCAAGATTTAAACAGAATATTAACCGTAAAAAATATGCTTTCCGATCTTCGCAATACGTGGAGCGCGATCGCAAGCCAGAAAATAACCGAAAAACCAAACCGCGAAGCGGTAGGTCTTAACATTGCCGGTTAACCGTATCAGGGAGATATTATGGCGATTATTGCGGATGAAGTAAACACGGCGGCGAAAATCGACTCTGCGGAACTTGCCCAAAGAGTGGCAATTTTAAAACGTTTTAAAACGCTGTTATCACAGCAGAGAGAACGTTTCCGCTCATATTTAAATTTACTTGACAAACAGCAGAATGTAATCGAATCGGGCAGCGCCGAAGATCTTTTAACCTACGTTGAAATCGAAGAAAAAATCGTCGCCGACATCTTCTCAATCCAAAAAGTTATTGATCCCCTCGAAGAGATGTACAATGCCGTAGTCTCTGAGCGGAACCCGGCAAAATCCCGCCTTAATGTTGAAAGCTCGGACTTTCAGGAAGAAGTGCCGAATATTAAAGCGTCGCTTGAAATACTAAAAAACGAAGCCGTTATCAGATCGACAAAGAACAAGGAACTACTCTCCAAACGCATGCTGGAACTTCGCCAGGAAATCAAATCACTGCGAAACAACCCCTACGCCGCAAGCGGCAAAAACGCCTACACCAATTCAAACAAAGCGTCATTAGTAGATTTACACGGATAAAACAACTTTTAAATAGCGGGCGATACCGGATTCGAACTCAATAAATTTGATTTTGTGGACGATACTGGGATTGAACCAGTGACTTCTACCGTGTGAAGGTAGCACTCTCCCGCTGAGTTAATCGTCCTATAAACTCATTTTTATGCTATTCTACTCGGTTTTTTGCGCGTCATCAAGAGCCGCGTCTGAAGGCGAGAAATTGATGTTCTTTACAAAGTCGCACGCTTCTTTCGCGCCGGTTTCCCTGTTCATTCCGCTATCTTCCCATTCAACGGAAAGCGGTCCTTTGTAGTTAATCGCGTTCAGTTCGCGGATAATGTTTTCAAAGTCAACGTCTCCGTGCCCGGGAGAGCGGAAATTCCAGCCGCGTTTGACATCGCCAAAGTTAAGGAAAGAACCAAGAAGCCCCGCCTTGCCGTCCAAAGTTACGGCCGTGTCCTGTATCTGGACGTGTAAAATTTGTTTGTGGAAATCCCTGATAAAAAGATGCGGGGAAACGCCCTGCCAGACAAGGTGGGACGGGTTAAAATTAAATCCCAGGGTTTTGCGGTTTTTAAATTCCTTTAGCAGGCGCTCGGCTGTATAATAATCAAACGCTATTTCCGCCGGATGAACTTCCAGCGCGAACTTTATTCCGTTCTTGTCAAATTCGTCAAAAATTGGCGTCCAATGCTTGATAATCGCGGCATACGCGTCATTGATCATCTGTTCTGTGGTTGGCGGAAAAGAGTACCAGTAAGCCCAAATGGGGCTGCCCATAAAACCGGTGACTATTTTTACGCCTAAATTTTTCGCGGCGGCGGCGGCATATTTCATCTCCTGAATTGCCCACTTGCGGATATCTTCGCCTTTTCCCGCGAGATTTGAAGGCGCAAGGGCGTTTAACCGAGGATCATGGTTATCGCCTACACACTGTCCGATTAAATGAGTTCCAATCGCGAATACTTTAAGACCGTAATTCTTTAATATATTTTTCTTTTCTTCCACATATTTAAGATCAGTCGCGGCTTTTTTTAATTCCAGATGATCGCCCCAACAGGCAATTTCAATCCCTTCATAACCAAAGGATTTTGCTTTTTCACAAAATTTCTCAAAGGGTATATCAACCCACTGTCCTGAAAATAACGTTACAGGTCTTGACATTTCTTCCTCCTAACCGATTAATACCTTTGACTAAAGCTATTTGGCTATAATAGAATAATAATAAATAAATTTCAAGAGAATTGACTATGAAAATTGAAAACTGTAAGTATTTGCTCCCCTTTTTACCGGTATTATTGGCCTGTTTACTAATTCTTGTGGGCTGCGGATTATTATCAGGCTGCTACACATTAAAACAGGGCGTAACCTTGCTTGGGTACCTGAACAGCGCAGTTCCCCTGGAACAGATCGATAACGAAGACTTTATACGGCTTGTTAAGGAAATCCGCGCCTTCGCAATTAATGAATTGGGGCTTAAAGAAAGCCGCAACTACACGCGTTTTGTAAAACTTGACAGAAACTACCTTGCCGCGGTTGTCTCCGCCTCGGCAAAAGATTCATTCCGCCGTTACGAGTGGAATTTTCCCGTTGTAGGGAAGATGCCCTACAAAGGTTTTTTTAATGTCGAAGACGCGCGTAAAGAACGGGCAAAACTGGAAAAAAAAGACCTTGATGTCTGGATTCGCGGGGTAGACGCTTTTAGCACTCTGGGCTGGTTTAAAGACCCCCTTTATTCCTATATGATGAATTATTCTCCCGCAAGACTGGCGGACTTAATAATCCACGAGCTTGTCCACGCTACGGTATTCATTAAAGGGCAGGTCAAGTTTAACGAAGAACTGGCGGAATTTATAGGCAGCGAAGGGGCAAGGCTTTTTATAACGAAGCGTTTCGGAGAAGATTCCGACGAATACCGGCAAATTTATTCATCAGACAAAGACAGCGAAAAATATGTTGAGTTTATTCAGGAATTGATCGCGGAACTTGACGCTCTTTATAACAGTGAAATCAGCCGGGAAGAAAAATTAATGGAAAAAGCGCGGATAATTAACACCGCGAAAGAGCGGTTTATCGCGGAGTATGACAGCCGTTTTTCCAATGACAATTACAGGGGTTTTACAGAAATACCGGTAAATAACGCTTTCCTTGAACTTTACAGGCTATACCACACAGAGGATAATTTTTACGAAGAACTGTATGAGCGCTCAGGGCGGAACCTTCCCGCCTTTATTTCCGCCGCAAAAAAAATAGCAAAAAAAGGCAATCCCCGCCAACAACTTGAAAACGCCCTGTTTCAGTGATATATTAAAAGTATGGCTTGGCTATTCGGCGATAAAAAATTTGGTCAGTACACTTATGAACACTGGTATGACGATGAAGAACACGTTGAGTTAAAGGACGGCAAAAAAGCTGAAACTACCGGTTGTCCTTGTAATACAACTCCTGATAAACCCGCGCAGCGGCAGGAACCCTCTTGCCATAATCCCTGTTCTCAAGATTCGTAATAGTTTCCACAAACAAATCAATTGGCAGCTTGCTTGCGGAGCGTAATCTGCGTACCCTGTTTTGCCCGCCGTTATAAGCCAACAACGCAAGGATTGTATCCTTAAAATAATCCTGTAAATACTTAAAATAATAAGTGCCAATATGAACATTCAGCGAAGGGTTTGTAGAATCAACAATACCGTTCTCGCCAAAGTAATCAGGCCCTCCCTCGCGCTTAAGACGCTCCGCCATATCCTTCGCCGTCTTCGGCATTAATTGCATCAGTCCTACCGCTCCCGCGCGCGAAACTACCGCTTCCCTAAAAGCGCTCTCCGTGCGAATAAGCCCATAGAGGAGCGAAGGCGAAATACCGTATTCCTGCGAGTACTTTTCCACCAATTCAAGATACGGACGGGGATACATTAATTCCCAATCGCGCCTATCCTTGCTGTAACCGTTTCTGTAAAAATACAAAGAGACAAGATGTATGGACTGCCAGCACATGCCCTCTTTATTAAGAGCCTGCGCCGCTATGCGTAATTCTTCGTCAGTCAGCTCTTTTTCCAGCTCTTTAATATACGGATGCGAAAAATCAGCCACTCCATAATCGAAAAACCCAAGAATAAACTGCAGGGCTTGTGAATACTCCTTATCATCCGATTCTGTAACTTCTTCAGTTAATTCAAGAAACGGCTCCTTTAAAATGTCAGCGCACTGTGAACGGTATAAAAGAGTAGGCAAAGAATTAACAACGCCAACATCATAGGCAATACGGTAAAATGCGGGAGCGTTAGCCGATTTAACGCCGATAACCTGCGCGGCAAGACGCATATCCGCCGCAGTAAGATATTTACTTTCTATTGAGCGGGCTATTACCCACGCATAACTGATCTTGGAAACATCCGCGCCTGTGTTCTTAATAAGATCATAAGTTCTTATTACTTTATTCCAATCGCGTTCAGCCACAAGTTTATGCAAAAATCTCTCTAAAAGATCATTATAATCGCTGCCCTTGTGCCACGCGGGAATATATTTCGCCAATCGTTCAATAAATGTTTTAGTCGGTCCTGTTATTGTTAAATCTAAAATATACCAGATACAGGCGTCCGATTGATCCGCGTTGGGAGAAAGAGATAACGCCTGTTCAAACAGTGAAATCCCCTGAGCGTTTTTCCCCCCTATGCGGCGGGCAATACGCCCCGAGTAAAAATTAAGTTTGTACTGTAAATCAGAAGACAATTCCTTGTTTGTTAGCCACTGTAAAAACAGGGTAAGTCCTTCCGCGGTGGATTTAGTGTATTGAAAAGTTTTACCCAAATCATTTACCAGTATCGGATAAGTAATAAAAATGTCGGGGAGCTGTTCCGGCCAATTATTTTCAGATTGAAAAATACGGAAATAATCCAGCGCTTCATTGTATCGCAGGCATGAAACGGAATAATGCCCGTGAATGGCGGCAAATTCCTGGTCTGAAAAAATTATTTCTTTTTTTGCGCATTCCCTTAAGATAAACTGCATGGCTTCACTATAAGACGCCGAGTTATGCTCATGGCGAAAAAAGAACGAAAGCGCCTTCTCTTTGTCCGGCTCGGATACGACATAAAAAGCTTCCGCCCAAAAACCGCGCAATTCGCTGCGGACGTTTTCCATTGTTTTACGGTGAATATCCGCGCCTTGTGACATTAAAACAGCAAGTTTTTCAGCCGCCGCCCGTCTTATATATTCATTGGGACTTGCAAGAGATCTTTCAAACAGTTTGATTTTTTCGGCAGTCGAATCATTCGCTAAACCAAAATAAAAATCACTTGGCTGAACATGAACCTGTATATGCGTCACGCATGATAAAACAAATGAGGAAATTATTAAAAAAGCTGATATTTTTATTAAACGAAACAACATTAATTCCTGGGGGGAATACGGATAGTTCTTCCGGATATAATCAAGTTAGGATTTTTAATGTTATTATACTTTGAGATTCTGGGATAAAGCCATGGATTACGGTAAAAAGCTTCCGCAATATCCCATAATGTATCACCCCAGCGAATCTTGTAATTAACACCCTCTCTTGGAATAGTCGTAGGAACCTTGTACGACGCGACCGGCGCATTACTCCTTCCCGTCTGCCGCTGCTTGGGCTCAGGCGGAGTAACGGGCGCTTGAATCACGGGCGCGGGTTCAATTTTTTGCTGAACAGGCTCTGTCTGCTTGACAGGCTCGACCGCTTTAGCGGGTTCTGTTACCACCGGTTCCGGTCCTTTAACAGGCTCCCGCCGAACAAATTTTTCGGTAAACGTATTGTTAATACTGCCAACCGTCTTGTCAATAAATGTACGGACAACATCCAGACCGCCGTAATAGAACAGCCATCCCGCAAGAAGCCCTAAAATAATCAATATGACAAGCAGAATAATAATCCATGACCTGGAGGAAGAATCTTTTTGCCTTATTTTCTTTGCATGTTGATACAGGCTTGAAGGCGGCTCTTCATTTGACTCAAGTTCAAAATCTGGAACGCCAATGTCGTGGGAGTTATCATCCATAGATTTTAATGAAACATTCAGCATATAATGCTCGCCGCTTGAACCGGTATCAAGATCGACGGCTTCGGCGGCAATTTCTCCGTTAACATCGGAGGAAATAACCATTTCTATGGAAGGCTCTCCCTTTGGCTTTGGTTTAATATTTTCAACAACCAGACTGCCTATATACTGGGCGTCAGGCATTGTACTTGCGGGACTCCTGTAAAGGTCAATCTGTACACTAGGCTGATTGTCGTGGACTGTGGTAAGTATAATCCTCTTTTTTATTGAAGAATTCTCCTCCATTATGGGGTAAAATTCTCCGTTGGCGATCTTAATGCCGATATTTGATGCCATTGGATCAGCTCCTCTCCAGAACCTGAAAACAGTTCTTTTTTAAGTTTATATGCGAAATTTGCCTTCTGTCAAGGGGAATTTTGCCCTTATGCGCCGACATACTACAAATTTGCCTGTTAATTACATCAATTTTTATTATCATTAATATATTTATCGGTAAAAACTGTATCAAAAAAGATAAAAATATCCGATAATATGTAATATGAATCCTATTTTTATAGGGGTAATCGCTCTCGTTTTAGTTGCTGCCATATTTTTAATTATAAAGAATGGCGCCAGCGGTCTTTCATTTGGCGGAGGAAAGTCATCCAAAGACCGCGAGCTCATGATCAAAGAAGCAAATAAACGGCTTACGCAGAACCCGAATGACCCGGAAGCTTTATTTATGTTAGCCACCGCTTATTTTGAGGAGGAAAACTGGGAAAAAGCAATGCCGGTATATGAAAACCTGACAGAACAAATAGCCATAAACAAAAACATTAAAGGCATTGATAATTTTGAAGTTTACCTGCGTTACGGTCTTTCGGCGAAAAAACTCAATATGATGGAACAGGCCTACAAGGGCTTTTCTTCGGCAAGAACCTACAGGAATGATAATTTTGAAGTAAATTTTGAATTAGGTTCGTTGGAGTTTGAAAGAAAAAATTATGAAAAAGCAATTCAGCTTTTACAGCAGGCGCGTATTCAGGAGCCCGATAACCCCGCCGTTCTGCGCAATTTAGGGCATTCTCTATTCAGAATAAAAAAACCCAAAGAGGCGATGAACTTTATCCGCAAGGCAATAGACCTTGCCCCGGATGACAAGGAATCGCTTTATACTTTGGCTGAATGTTATCACGAAGCCAATCAGATAGAACAGGCGCTGCGTATTTATAACCACCTGCGCGCCGACCCCAATATGGGGCCGACCTGCTGTCTCGCCGCGGGAAACATACATCTGGACACAAGACAGTACGAGTTGGCAATTCAGGATTTTGAAATCGGTTTAAGGCATACCAATATCAAACCTGAAACTTCAACTGAACTGCGCTACAGACTTGCCACAACGCTCATTAAGATGAATGATATTGGCAAGGCGATTCCGCTTTTAAAACAAATACAACGCGATAATCCTTCATACAAGGATGTAACAAACCTGTTAGGCAAATATATCGAACTAAACGCCAACCGCAATTTGCAGGCATTCTTAATGGGCTCATCAGCGGACTTCGTCGCCCTTTGCAGAAGAATTGTTATGACTTATTACAATAAGGCTAAGGTAAAAATATTAAATATCGCGGTAAACAAAACCGAATGGGCCGATATTCTTGCCGAAATTGATACGCCCAAATGGTCGGACGTTATAATGTTCCGCTTTATCAGAACTCAAGGCTCCATAGGGGAACTCATTGTCAGAGATTTTAATTCTCATTTAAAAGAAGTAAAAGCCGGCAAGGGAGTTTGTATCACAGTCGGCCAGTTCTCGGAAGAAGCCAAAAGGTACACTGAAGCCCGCCTTATCGATTTAATAGAAAAGGACAGGCTTCAGGCGATTCTTAATTCGCTGGACGCAAAATCAGCGGCAATAAAGAAATAAAAAAAAATTAATATCGCCAAGATTTTAACACAAAGGTACAAAGATCACAAAGAGCCAAATAACAGATAATGACGAACCCCGCCGCAGAGCAGCGGGGTATCGTCGATCTGTAAGGAATGGATTGTATGTGGGATTTAATACCAATGAATACAAAATTTTTTAGTAGGTGCGGAACCGCCCCAGAGGGGCGGGGTATTAAACCCACCTGCGAATAAAGGTAAGAAAATGAACTTATCTAACTTAAGCATGTTGTCAATCCGCAATGCTTGCTAACTAATGTCTTTCTTTGTTATTTGTTACCTGTTATTTGTTCTCTTTTTATTGCCCATCTCCCAATAACTTTATCGTCAGTATTAACGGCAGATGATCGCTCATTCCCAAGCCAGTCTTTGCGTTATAAGAAACCGGAATCCCACTGGAATTGGTAAACGGCTCAAAATTCCCGATTATCACCTTTTCATATTCCCACCCTGTATTGTCAAAAAAATGCCCGGAAACCAAAAAATGATCGATGGTTTCCCAGTTGTGTTTGTAAAAATAAGAGCCGCTCTCCAAATCGCGCATCCATGGGGAAAATAAGGTAACTGACCCCTGCGGGAAATGAACCGGTTCCGGCGGCCTGTTCCCGCTGATAATTAAAAAGTCTTTTTGCCCCTTAACATTTACATTGGATAATTTAACGCAATAAGAGTCATCGGGGATAAGGGCGCAGATTTTGTTTGCCGACTGCCTGTAAAACTCATCATAGTTTTCATTTAAGTCTCCGGCAATAATAAAGCCTGTTTCCGGCTCACTCTCATAAATTTCCCGAATCCGGCGCAGGATTACCCTGACTGAAGATCTGCGGACATTTTCTGTAGCGTCATCGCCGCCGAGTTTTGATTTCCAGTGGCAGACAAACAAGATAATATCGCCTTGTTCAGTTTTAACCCTAACCTCCAGAACAGGGCGCGGCGTAGTATCACTGCCAACTGTGATGGAATGGGTTTTTGTCTCCGTCAGCGGGAGGCGGCTTATTATTCCCAGTCCTATCGCCGCTCCTTGATTATTGGCAAAATGACACCAGGAATACGCATTTGGCAGTGAATGCGCAAGGTCTTCAATGACTACAAGGGATTCGATTTCCTGAAACATCAGGATATCCGGCTGGGGCTTTAACCTGCCAATCGCGTCGGATATGGTATTTATCCTGCCCTTGTATTTTTCCGCTGACCACCCTGCCGATTGCAGGAATTCATCGTACTCAAAGCCATTATCCGCGCCGTCAAATAAATTATTGATATTCCACGTCATCAGGGTAATGACCCCCTCAGCCTTTGTTGCCATTACCCCGGACTCGGAAACCGTGCAGCCGGACAAAGCCAAAACAAAGACCAACAAAAAGTAAAGTTTTTTCATAACAACCTCCAAAAGTTTATTTACTATATATGGCGCGAGGTATGCGTTTTGCTTGACCGAAAACAGAAAAATTTAAAAAATATTTATACTATATATGGCGCCCAAGTATGCACCCACAGGGTGTAGATGAATAATTCAACACGGCGTGGCGCTAAAAAAACGTAATAAGATGAATAATGCGCGAGTGCTTTAGCACGAGCAGTGCGCCCGGATGTGAGGTATGCGTTTTGCTTGACCGAAAACAGAAAAATTTTTGAAAATATTTCACACTAAGATCACAAAGAGACAAAGATCACAAAGGGGGGAAGGGGGTTTGTCTGAGGACTATGCGGGAGTTTCACGATAAGATAACGGACAGAGTTCCTGATTCCTCTTTGTGAGAACTCTTGGCTAGATAATCACTACGCAAAAGTGGTACACCTTTGCGTGGTCAGATTTCAAGCACTCGGCGACGACACTTTATCGTTCTTCTTGTCAGATTGTTTTTCACGCCAACCGGCAACTAAACCCCAAATTATAAGGGGAATAACGATTGCAAGCATAAAAAAAATTATCCACATAAATTACTCCTTGCCTTTCTTTTCATATTTTTTTGAAGTCCACAGAATACCGATTGT
>Ga0268262_10003543_pt1 | contig 16823 bp, 11 predicted proteins | sample TergutNc150P3_FD_190354 | JGI IMG/M metagenome (GOLD analysis project Ga0268262, IMG submission 190354) | Nasutitermes corniger P3 segment gut microbial community from laboratory colony in Florida, USA - Nc150 P3 (SPAdes) (version 2) | ecosystem: Host-associated > Arthropoda: Insects >... | reverse complement strand
GGCCTTGGAAGAGGGCGCCAAATAGTCCGGCTGATTTAGCCGGAAAAGCAAGGAGCGCATAAAAGGGCCAGGGGCTGCCAAGGGGAAAAGAATTTTGGGAAAAATTTAAAAAACCCTTGACGAATATCATAGGAGAATATTTAAGTAAAGCTTTAGTCTTTACAGACTACTAAATAGCGTTGGGGGTTTGCATGAATAAAGAAAATTTTGCGGTACTTGTCAGGGGATTCTGCGTCAACCTGTCGAAAAGGCCGCAAATGGTTATTTCAGAATCGGCTGATAAAAGCGTTCCAGCCTCCGCCATGAAGGTAGATATAAGCAACGTGGAAGACGAAGCAAGCGCCGCCAATGGCATTCAAAGATCCTATGAAGCATGGAAAAAATCCAGCGCGTCATGCGACCCAAGCGATGGAAAGATTCTGCTTCCTTCCTGCGTTGCGTTATGCGCTAACGGAAAGACTGAAACCCTGTGCTGGATTGGCCCGGATCTTGATTCAGCGCGCAAGCGGCTTTCCGGAAGAGATGCTTCGCCTGAAATCTTGTCCGCTCGTAAAGCCGGGATAGCAATAGACCCTTTAGAAAGGGCTTTGGTTGTTAAAAACAAGATCGCGCTTGTTACAGGCGGGGCTCAGGGCATCGGGGAAGAGATTGTCAGAAACCTTGCGGCGGCTGGCGCGCTTGTTTTCATCGCGGACTTAAACCTTGAGGGGGCAGAAAAGCTGGCGGACGCGATAAATGCCGAAGAAAAGAGAACCACCGCCCTTGCTATCAAAGCGAACGTTTGCGACGAAGCTTCCGTTGAGGCAATGTTTAAGACCATTGCCGAAACAGCGGGCGGCCTGGATCTCTGCGTCAGCAACGCCGGTGTGCTAAAGGCCGGCAGCGTGCTTGAACTGCCGCTCTCCGATTTTAAATTTGTTACAGATATAAACTACACAGGCTTTTTTATCATCTGCAAGCACGCCGGCCGACTTCTGCGAACTCAGCATTGCACAGCGCCTGACTGGAAGACCGACATTGTGCAGATCAATTCCAAGTCCGGCCTTGAAGGTTCAAACAAGAACGGCGCTTACTCAGGCGGCAAATTCGGCGGCCTGGGCCTGGTAGCGAGCTTTGCCCTGGAATTGGTTGATTACAATATAAAAGTAAACGCGATTTGTCCGGGCAACTTTCTGGACGGCCCCCTCTGGTCAGATCCTGAAAAAGGGCTTTTTGTCCAATACCTGAAAACAGGCAAAGTGCCAGGAGCCAAAACCGTTGCCGATGTCCGTTTCTTTTACGAGTCCAGGGTTCCGATGAAAAGAGGCTGTACCGGCATAGACCTGATTCGCTCGCTTTTTTACATCGTTGAGCAGGAATACGAAACCGGGCAGGCCATTCCGGTAACCGGAGGGCAAGTAATGCTGCACTGACAGGCTTCAAACATGTAATGCTACATTTTGTGAAACGACCACCACTTGAATAAACCTTCAATCTCACTCATCATTGAACGATAGAAGAAAAAGGGAAAAAATATGAAATTATTCCATTCTCTCAGATTCCGGTTTGTCGTACTTTTTTCCTTTTTCATTACTGCACTGATCGGGATAACATCCGTATTGGGAATACGCCAAATTTCAAAGACGGTCTCGGAGACTTTTGCCGCGCAGGGCATTTTCATAGTCGAAAAAGCGGCCTCCCTTATTGACGGGGATTCTTTTGAGAGGCTTGCGAAATCGCGTGACCCAAGCGACCCCTTTTATGAAGAAACCAGGGTTAAACTGCTGGAACTAAAAGACTTTTCAGACTGTCTGTATCTGTACACCATGGCACCGGTAAACGGCGATACTTGGCAATATATCATTGACGGCAGCGCGGAGCCAAGCGACATTGAAAATTTCTCCAATATCGGAGAAGAAGAAGATACAGGCTCTTATGACAATGCTTTTAAACAGGTATTGATTTCAGGAAAAACCGAGAGCGGCAATTTGGTAAATCAGGAAGAATGGGGCTGGCTGATTTCGATTTATACCCCAATTAAAAATTCCGCCGGAAAAATAGTGGGAATAGCCGCATGCGATTATAACGGAGAGCATCTTCATAACACCATAATTGCAAGCATTCGGCGTCAGATAATTATCGGCGGGCTTTCACTGCTGTTAGGTCTTGCGCTGGTCTTGCTCTTACTGCGGCAGATTTTTTCGCCCCTCGGCAGAATCAACTCAATCCTGAAAGAAATTTCAATGGGCGAAGGAGACTTAACAGGAAGGATCGAAACGGGCAGGAATGACGAGATGGGAGAACTGGCAGGGTATTTCAACCTTACCATGGAAAAAATCAAAAACCTTGTAGGGATAATAAAATACAAAATCAACGGACTTAACCATACCAGTTTTGAACTTTCCGCCAATATGGGCAAAACTTCGGCAGCCGTACAGCAGATCTCATCTAACCTTGACAACATGGAAAACCTTATGGTCAACCAGGAAAACGGCGCGCTGGAAGCGGGTAAGGCGGTAGGGGATATTAAACTCAGTATAGACAATCTGAATAAAATGATAGAAGAACAGACTAACAGCGTCGATGTATCATCTTCCGCTATTGAGGAAATGACCGCTAATATTCACTCGGTAACCCAGACTCTGGCAGAAAACAGCAAAAACGTCGGCTCATTAACCGAAGCGTCTGAAAACGGCAAAACAGGACTCCAGAAAGTCGCGCAGGAGATACGGGAAATAGTCCATGATTCCGAGGGGCTTCTGGAAATAAACTCGTTAATTAACAGTATCGCAAGCCAGACCAATTTGCTTGCGATGAATGCGGCAATAGAGGCGGCGCATGCGGGAGAAGCTGGCAAGGGTTTTGCGGTTGTTGCAGATGAAATCCGCAAACTCGCCGAGTCGTCGGGGCAGCAGTCAAAGACCACCGCGACGATGCTCAAAAAAATAAAAGCGTCCATAGACAACATCACCCAATCTTCCGACGAGGTTCTGGCTCGTTTCGGCGTTATAGACTCAAGCGTAAAAACAGTTTCCGAGCATGAGCAAAATATACTTAACGCTATGGAAGAACAGGAAACAGGAGGAAAGCAAATACTGGACTCCATAAGCCGCCTTAGGGACATAACAGCATCGGTCAAAAAGGGATCTCTTGACATGGCGGAATCTGGCAAGACTCTGGTTAGGGAAACGGACGAATTCATAAACACAAGTGAAAAAGCGGTAGAGGGCATGAACGAGATACTGAAGGGCGTTAATCAGATAAAAGTTTCGGTGAGCCATGTGAACGATATGAGTCAGGAAAACAACCGGAACTTTGAATCCTTAAAGCAGGAAACGCAAAAATTTAAAACTACTGCCGGCAACGAAAAGCAAAAGCTCCTCGTAGTGGATGACGATGCTGTCTTTTTAACAATGGTGGGAACTGAATTAAGAGATTATTATGATGTAATTACCGCCAAATCGGGTAAAGACGCGCTGGGCTTATTCTACCAGGGTCTTGTTCCCCAATTAATATTATTGGACTTAATGATGCCTGATATGGACGGATGGAATACTTACAACAGAATAAAAGCGATAGGCGGCTTACACGATATCCCGATTGCGTTTTTAACAGCCTCGGACGATCCAAAAGACATACAACACGCGCACGAGATAGGGGCGGTTGATTACATCAAAAAGCCCTGCAAAAAAGCCGATCTGTTGCATAGGATAGGGGAAATATTGAAAAAATAGAGTTTTTCGACAAATGTGGCACACCGGGGCTTGAAAAAAACATCACATAGCGACATAATAGTACAATGAATGTAGGTTTCGTCAATTTTATCCAAAATTTCCAAAATCTATACCAAAAAATGCAGAAAGGAATTTTAGACAGTGATCGGCTATAAATTTCCCTTTAGTTATGGTATTATTTTGCGGTATTGTGGTATTATTAAGGTATCATTATGACCCAAACAACACAGTCCCGCTCATGGGCAAAATTGAGCGAGGCAGGCAAGGACTTAACCATACAAAAACTCAAAACAGAAGACAACAGGAGCTTAGTGCTCGCGATATTCGACAGCCTGAACAACCTCTGCGAAAAATTAAGCAGACTGGAATATGCGCTAAAAAGAAGAAACTTGGAACAAATTCTATATCCAAAGGGTAAGGAGTAATGAAATGAAGATTAAATTCAAACTGAGCATTATGATGGTTGCCATAGTGCTGGTCGTGGCGGGCGGCATTGCCGTAATTGAACTGGTGCAGGCGTCCAACATAGCCCTGAGACTGTCCAGGCAGAAAAACATGTATATGGCGCGCCAGTACGCCAAGGAGTGGGACGGCAAGATAGACGGCTATATAAAGGTATTGCAGTCGCTGTCGAACGTAATGAACTTTTACGAAAACCTCGCCCCGGCGGGACGGCGCCAGGAGTATGAAAACACAATACGGTCTGTTTTTGAAGACATTCCCGATTTTATCCGAATGTTTACCGTCTGGAAGCCGGACGCCATTGACGGCATGGACAGCCGCTATATAGGCAGGCCGGGCTCAACCGCATCGGGACAGTTCGCATATTCCCTGAGTAGGGAAAGCGGGCAGATAACGACTCTCACCAGCGCCTTCGTTCAGCAGGCAATGGACCACCTTACCAGTTCCAACAGCAAAACAGTCGAAATGGCTGACCCCACCAGCATTAAGCTGTATGGAAAAGATACCTGGTGCTATAGAATCATGGTCCCCATTATAAACAAGCGCCTCGGTGAATCGGTCGGAATTATAGGCTGCCTGTTTAACATTGATATGATACAACCCCTGGTACAGAAGACTATGGATGAACCAAATGGAATATACAGTATGGCGATTTACACCAGTACCGGGTTTATTTTGGCAAACTACCTGCCGGAGCTGATAGGATTGCAGCTGGCCGACGTGGAAACGCAATACGGAAAATACTTAAACACTGTTTCCAATGCCGTTAAAAGCGCGCAGGAATGGGAGGGTTCAAGCTACGACCCCGAGATGAAACAAACCATGGTAATGTCCATAGCCCCAATTCCCCTGGCGGCCTCTCCGACAACATGGGCGGTAATGGTCGGCTCAACAAATGCTTACATCAAGCAAGATGTCAACGCAATGACGCGGTTTGTCATTATTTTGGCAACGATAGCCATTGTAATTGCGGTGGTAGTTATATACTTCGTCCTGGACAACACTACCAAGCCAATCGTCAACGTAGCGGCAACCCTCAAGGACATTTCCGAAGGCGAAGGCGACCTGACGCGGAGCATTCCCGTCCATTCAGACGACGAGGTAGGCGACCTTTCCTTATATTTCAACAAAACGCTTGAAAAAATCAAAGGGCTGGTGATTCTTATTAAAAACCAGGCCGGCATATTGAAAGACATCGGCAACGGCCTTGCCAGCAGCATGGCCGAAACCGCGGCGGCGATCAACGAAATCACCTCCAGCATCCAGTCCATCAAGGGCCGCGTCATTAACCAGAGCGCCAGCGTAACCGAAACCAACGCGACTATGGAACAGGTTATAAATAACATCGGCAGGCTCAACGGTCATGTAGAGAACCAGGGCCAAAACGTTTCCCAGGCCTCGTCCGCCATTGAGGAAATGGTAGCCAATATCAACGCGGTAACCCATACGCTTGTCAGCAACACCGCCAACGTAAATACGCTAAAAGAAGCCTCCGAAGTAGGACGGGCCGGATTACAGGAAGTCGCGACCGACATTCAGGAGATAGCCCAGGAGTCCGAAGGTTTATTGGAAATCAACGCGGTAATAGAAAACATAGCCAGCCAGACCAACCTGCTTTCGATGAACGCGGCGATAGAAGCCGCCCACGCCGGGGTAGCCGGAAAAGGCTTTGCCGTAGTAGCCGACGAGATACGCAAGCTGGCTGAAAGCTCAGGCGAACAGTCCAAGACGATAGGCACGGTACTGAAAAAAATATCGGACTCAATCAAAAAAATTACGCGCTCCACCGAGAGTGTGCTAACCAGATTTGAGGCGATTGACGCGGGAGTCAAGACAGTGTCGGACCAGGAAGAAAATATCCGCAACGCAATGGAAGAACAGGGACAGGGAAGCAAACAGGTTCTAGAGAGCGTCGGCAGTTTGAATGAACTTACCGAGCAGGTAAGGGGCAGTTCCGATGAAATGCGTACCGGAAGCCAGGAGGTTATGCACGAATGCGAGAACCTTGAAAAAGCGACGCAGGAAATAACCGGCGGCATGAACGAGATGGCATCAGGCGCGGAGCAGATAAACGTAGCGGTACACAATGTCAACGATATGACCCAAAAGAACCGTCAAGCCATTGACGATTTGTTAAAAGAAGTCTCGCGCTTCAAAGTGGAGTAATAGGATTATACTTATAAAGGAGTAAGAAAATGAAGAAGACGAAACCGAAAGCGAAAGCAAACGTGAAGGTAAAAAGGAAGATAGAGGTGGAGCCAGATACGGAAACTGAAGAAGAGGAAACGGGAACCAAGAAGAAAAAGAAAATGACGATTAAGCTCAAACTGAGCGCCATGATGATCGCCATTGTTGCTGTCGTGTCAATCGGCATTGCCGTAATTGAACTGAACCAGGCGTCCGCCATAGCCATGAACCTGTCCAGGCAGAAAACTTTGTATCTGGCGCAGGAGTACGCCAAGGAGTGGGACGGCAAAATAGACGGCTATATAAAGGTGCTGCAATCGCTGTCGAATATAATGAACTTTTATGAAAACATAGATCCGGCGGTACGGCGTCAGCAATATGAAAACACGCTGCGATCTGTTATCGAGGACATGCCCGAATTTGCCCGAATTTTTACCATCTGGAAGCCGAACGCTATTGACGGCATGGACAGCCGCTATATAGGCAGGCCAGGCTCAACCGAAACGGGGCAGTTCGCTTTTTCTCTGACACTGGAAACCGGGCAGATAACGGCCCGGACCGCCGCCACTGTTAATGAGGCAATGGACCACCTTGCCGGGCCCAACAGCAAAGCAGTCGAAATGAATGACCCCACCGTCATTAATCTGAATGGAACCGATACCTGGTGTATAAGGATCTTGGTCCCCATTATCAACAAGCGCCTCAACGAATCGGTCGGAGTCGTAGGCTGCCAGTTTCGTACTGATATAATACAATCCCTGGTAGAGCAGACCATCAAAGACTACGACGAAGTTGCCAGCATGGCGATTTACACCAGCAACGGGTTTGTTTTGGCAAACTACCTGCCGGAGACGATAGGAAAGCAGCTGGTCGACGTGGAAACACAATACGGAAAATCTTTAAGAAAGGTCAACTACGCCGTTAAAAACGCGGAAGAATGGGAAGGTGAAAGCTACGACCCCGAGATGAAGACAAATATGATAATGGCCATAGCCCCAATCCCACTGGCAGCTTCCCCGACAACATGGGCGGTAATGATCGGCACAACGGAAAAGTACATCCTGAAAGACGTCAACTCGTTGACACTGTTTGTCGTTATTCTGGCTTTGGTAGCCATTATAGCCGCGGTTGTAATTATATACATCGTCCTGGGCAAGACTACCGCGCCAATCGTCAACGTAGCTGAAACCCTCAGGGGCATTTCCGAAGGCGAAGGCGACCTGACGCAGAGCATCCCCGTCGAATCCGACGATGAGATAGGCGACCTTTCCAATTACTTCAACAAAACTCTTGAAAAAATCAAAAACCTGATACTCCTAATTAGAAACCAGGCCGGCATATTAAAAGATATCGGCAACGGCCTTGCAAGCAACATGACCGAAACCGCGGCGGCGGTAAACCAGATCACCTCCAACATCCAGTCCATCAAGGGCCGCGTCATTAACCAGAGCGCCAGCGTAACCGAAACCAACGCGACCATGGAACAGGTTATCACCAACATAAACAAGCTCAATACCCACGTTGAAAACCAGAGCCACAACGTTTCCCAGGCCTCGTCCGCCATAGAAGAGATGGTAGCCAATATCGCCGCGGTAACCAATACGCTTGTCAGCAACACCGCCAACGTAAACACGCTAAAAGAAGCGTCCGAAGTCGGCCGCAACGGATTGCAGGAAGTCTCGTCCGACATCCAGGAGATAGCCCGCGAGTCCGACGGTTTATTGGAAATCAACGCGGTAATGGAAAACATAGCCAGCCAGACCAACCTGCTTTCGATGAACGCGGCGATAGAAGCCGCGCACGCCGGGGAGGCGGGCAGGGGCTTTGCCGTAGTAGCCGACGAGATACGCAAGCTGGCCGAGAGCTCAGGCCAGCAGTCCAAAACGATAGGCAGTGTGCTGGAAAAGATAGCGGAATCGATCAAAAAGATTACTGCGTCCACCGAGAACGTGCTAACCAGATTCGAGGCGATTGACGCTGGAGTCATGACAGTGTCGGATCAGGAAGAAAACATCCGCAATGCCATGGAAGAGCAGGGCGAGGGGAGCAAGCAGGTATTGCATAGCGCAAGCGGCTTGAGTGATATTACCCAGCAGGTAAAGAGCAGTTCCGAGGAAATGCGTAATGGAACCCTGGAGGTTAAGCGCGAATGCCAGAACCTTGAAAAAGCGACGGATGAAATAACCGGCGGCATGAACGAGATGGCATCCGGCGCGGAGCAGATAAACACGGCGGTAAACAATGTCAACGAAATGACCCAAAAGAACCGTGAAGCCATTGAGGATTTGTTAAAGGAGGTTTCGCGCTTCAAGGTGGAGTAATGCGGTAATAATCAAGTTCAAACCAGGCATCATGGTGATCGCTGTCTGTAACAGTGGTCGCCGTGATGCTGCTACGGCAGAACATTAGCTGATTATTTTGAAGCACCGCAGTACTTTTTATATATTAAAGAATTAGATGTTACAGAGTGTTATATCTTCGGGGCGTTTTCCAAAAGATAGCTTTCCGCTTCTACATTCCACAGATTCCCATAACGGCCGCAAATCTTCGAGAGTTTCGCAAAGAAAGGATTGGCCTTGCCAAGCGCTTCAAAGTCGTCAATAGCGGTAAGCGGAAGTTTCTTATGCGTGTAAATAAGTTTCTTGCCACCTGGAATTTTATCCAGGTCGATAGTCGCTTTTGCCGCCGCGTCAAGGCCGCCTATGTGGGTGATCATGAAAACAGGGTTGAGTCTTCCCTGGGCCATCATGGCCAGAGATTCCTTCATGTCATCGGTGTTGCCGCCAGAGGTTCCAACAATATGGTGGGATTCGTAATGCACGTTGTAAAAATTAAGGCCGGCGGAAAAAGCCGTATCTGTGGGGCCGGCAAAAAAGTTCAGGCAGCCGTCCCGACCCAAAAGGCTGTCGCCCATTTCCAGCACAGGCTTAACAGGGGCGAAAACGAAGACGTCATCGTATAGCCGTCCCCCGTTCAAAGATTTTAAATAGCCCGCAGGATCAGAAATATCTTTGGTGTTCACATAGTGAAGCTCCACGCTGTTCTTTTTTGCCTCCTCAACTCTTAGGAGCTGGGCTGCCCTTTCAAGGCGTTTATCGTCGATGTCGGTAACAACGAGGCGGGACGGTTTTCTCTTGTTATGTATGGCATAATCAATAGCGCCAAGTCCCATCGGGCCTACTCCCGCGAGGAGGGCAAGGGAGCCTCCCTCAACAATCCCCATGGAGTGAACGTATGAACCGCTCTTCGTGTGGTATTGAGCGTTAAAAGCCCCGACAATGCAGGAAACAGGCTCCGCAAGGGAGCCCATGAAAAAATTGTCCGCCCGGTATTCCAAAAGGCAGTCCATTTCCATTACCTCTTTTGGAATGACAATATAGGTCGCGTCTCCGCCTATGTACTCATACGAGTATCCGGGCGCCCAGAGGGTTGGAACGCCTGAATCATCCGGGTAATTCAATGCGGGCTGTATGGCAAATTTATCCCCGGGTAAAAATTTTCCCGCCCATTTCGCGCCGACCTTTTCAATGACGCCGCAAAATTCGTGGCCGATAATGGGCTGATTCTGAGCCAGGTTGTGGCGTACCCTTTTGTGCGCGCCTCCCTGCACGGCCAGTTTATGGCTGGACATGCAGATAGAATCGGAAACAACTTTCGCCAGTATTTCATCGTCACCAATTTCAGGCAGTTCAAATTCCTCAAGCCTTAGATCGTTAGTTCCGTATAAGCGTATCGCTTTTGTCTTCATCGCCGTTTTTCCAAAACAGTTTTTTCATATTGATTTACTTTTTCAAGCCAGTCGAAGCCGGTTGGAACTCCGGCGTTAAGGCACAGTTTATCCCAGACTGCCGGAAATGGCAGAGTCTTTAGCTCCTCCATCAAAGCAAGGCGCTCGTGGTACCTGCCCGCCAATTCAGCTTTCTTTAAAAGTTCCAACGGCTCAAGAAGCGCTTCCAAAAGGCCCTTCCGCAAACTGCGGCTCCCTATAGTCCACGCCGCGATACGGTTGATCGACGCGTCAAAATAATCAAGGGCAATATTTACCCTGTTAAGGTATTTGTGCCTGGTTATTTCGCGGCAAACTTCCCGAAGCTCATCCGAGAAAATCGCGACGTGATCCGAATCCCAGCGAACTCCCCTGCTGAAGTGAATTAAGAGGCCCGGAACAAAAAGCATAATGGCAGAAATTTTGTCCGCGATGGTTTCGGTGGGATGAAAATGTCCCGTATCCAGGCATAGCCTGATCTGTTTTAAAGCGGCATAAGCCAGATAAAACTCATGCGAACCTACCACGTATGATTCACTTCCAATTCCGAAAAGTTTGGATTCCACCGCGTCGGTAATTGTATTCGCGTCATGTTTTATCGAGAGTATATCGTCCAGGGCGTCCTGCAACCTTTTTCGTGGGGAAAGGCGGTCGGCGGGCAGGTCTTTTGAACCATCGGGTATCCAGATGTCATTAACCGAAGCGGAACCCTGGTTGCTCCCAAAAGCAGCCGCTATTTTACGCGAAGCCTTGGCGTGCCTTATCCAGAAATCCCTGATTTTAGAATCGGCGCTTGAAAGGGTAAAGCCGGAATCAGCCATGGGGTGGGAAAAAAAACTCGGATTAAAATCCAGAGGTATCTCATTTTTCTTTGACCAGTCCATCCAGTTTTTAAAGTGTTCCGGTTCAAGCTCGTCTCTCGATACTTTTTTTCCGCCGGAAACCATAGTTTCCGCAGGTTCTGCGTAAAAGGTGTGGAGGTTAAAACGCTTTGTTCCGGGAATAAGGGTAAAAGCAAATTCGGCATCCGTCCTCAATTCATCCCCGTTCCTGGCCCTGCCGGGATAATTGCCGGTGGTGAGAATACCGCCCCCGGATAGCCCGTCCGCTCCCTCAAAGCCGGTAACATCGTCTCCCTGCCAGCAATGTATGGATATGGGAATACCCGCCGCGGCGCTTATCGCCTTGTCTGTGTCAACGCCAAAAGCGGCGTAAACAGGCTTTGCCAGAGCGTAAGCTTTTTCAATTGTTTCCGGGTTTAGACGCGATTCCATGTGTTCCTCCTTGCTTCACCTTGCTGAGACGTTTGCGCGATAGCGTTCTACTTCCCAGTCATTAATAAAATCAATTTTGTCTTTCGTCATAAACAGGGGCCCGCCGAACGATTGCGAGTACACCGCGATCTTGATCGCGTCCCTGAAGAGTTCTAGCGCCAGTCGAGCAGCCTTTTCCGAGGCCCCAACGCCGAAGGCCCCCAACCCCTGAACCGCAACTATTTTCGGCTTCCTTCCTGTTTTATCAACACACTCTTTCCACGCATCATGAATACCGGCGCTTGTATTTGCTTCGATAAAAAGTGGCTCGCTTCCGGCGTAGACAATGTGATCCGGCGTAAAGGCTGAGGAGACAGGAGCAAAGGACGCACGGTCTTTGACCAGCTCCGCGATTTCCCCGCTCCGCATAAAAACCGCGGAACCTGCAAGGCTTGCCAATGATTCGAAAATAACACTAATTTGAAGTTCGCTTTGAAAATCAATTGACAAAATTTTTTCATCAGAAAAATCCGGACGTCGTTTTATCCGCACGCCGATTTTATTCATAATTTCACCGTATATTTCTTTTATGCCTTCCGCGCTGTTGTCTCCCACAAATACGCCGTGGTTCTGCAAAAAGATGATAGCCGCAGATTTACCATTTTTGGATTTGTAGTCATCAATGGCGGTCTTTACAATTTTGGAAAGCACATAGCCTGGATTAACCGGAGCAATCCAAATGGCATCCTTGCCGAAAAGTCCTTCCGCCGCTTTTTCTCCTTGCTGTGAACACGTAAGGCCGTTTACCAGCGCCGGATGCAGATGCACAACAAAAGCAAAAGGCAGAATGTCGTGCAGTAAGGTCTCTACGCTTGGCCGTTTTTTTTCTTCGCCTGCTTTTCTTGCGGCCATAAGATCGACCAACACCGCGCTTTCCCGCTCGTCGTTTGATTCGGGATACCGTTTCTCCCAAATCATCGCCAGGGCCTTTCTGTCCATTTTGACAAATGAATCGGGAACTGCTTCTGCAAGAGATATGCCCGATCCTTTAATATAAAGAGTGTCCTCGTCTTTCCAGGATGTGTTTCCGCCTCCGGCGAGAACATAGTCAGGATTTTTTCCGTAATAGCGGGAAATTTCAGTCAGCGCTCCAAGGCTCATCATTTAATCCGCACTAAGAGCTTGCCCTAAACAAACAAACCGAACGCAGGAACCAGGCGTCACCAAAACAGATCCACACTTATAATCTTATGTTTTCCACGGCCCAATCATACATATCTTGATTGATTTCCACATAAGGCAGAAGAATATCATTTTCTATTCCCGCTTTTCTCGAAAGATCCCTGCGGCCAAATGTATACTTTTCTAACATTTTCGCAGAGAATTGTCCCAAAAGCACCATATTTCTGTAGTCTTCTTCTTTATTGCTCCTTTTGAGTATTTCCCGAAATAAATCTTTAACAATCAGCGGCCTTTTTGATACACGTTTAACAACATGGGGCTCCTGGGGCGTTTTTTCGGCAGCAGGCTTCTCCTCCTGGGACGCGTCCTCGGAAGCAGGTTTCTCCTCTTTGGGCGCTTCTTCGGTTGCCTCTTCCTCGACAATCGGCGGTTCTTCAGGCGCAGCCTCGGCTGCCGACGGCTCCCCTTGGAGCGCATCTTCAACAACCTTCGAATCTTGAAGAAATACTATATCTTCATCCTCATCTTCATCCTCATCCTCATCCTCATCTTCATCTTCATCAGTCGGCGGTTCCTCTTGGGGCGCTTCCTCAATAACTGGCGGCTCTTTTAGCACATCTTCAACAACCTTTGAATCTTGAAGAAATACTATATCCTCATCCTCATCAGTCGGCAGCTCCTCCTGTGGCGCTTCCTCGGCAACCGGCGTCACTTCAGGCGCAATCTCGGCTACTTGGGGCTCTTCAAGTACATCTTCAGCAACCAGCGGCTCTTGAAATACTATATCCGCATCCTCATCATTCGGCGGCTCACCCTCCTGGGGCGCTTCCTCTGCCGCTGGCTCTTCTTCCTGGGGCGCTTCCTCGGCTACCGGCGCTTCTTCAGGCACAATCTCGGCTACTGGGGGCTCTTGTGGCACATCTTCAGCAACCAGCGGCTCTTGAAATACTATATCCGCATCCTCATCAGTCGGAGGTTCCTCTTGGGGCGCTTCCTCGGTAGCAGGCTCTTCTTCCTGTGGCGCTTCCTCTGCAGCCGACCCCTCCTCTTGGGGTACTTCTTCGTCTTCAGGTATCTCTTCAGGCGCAATCTCGGCTACTGGAGGCTCCTTCTGGGGCGCTTCTTCGGCTGCAGGTGTCTCTTCAGGCACAATCTCGGCTACTGGAGGCTCTTCGAGTACATCTTCAGCAACCAGCGGCTCTTGAAATACTATATCCTCGTCAGTCGGAGGTTCCTCTTGGGACGCTTCCTCGGTAACCGGAGACTCCTCCTGAGGCACTTCCTCGGCTGCAGGCGTCTCTTCAGGCGCAATCTCGGCTACTGTGGGCTCCTCCTGGGGCGCTTCTCCGGCTGCAGGTGTCTCTTCAGGCGCAATTTCGGCTACTGGAGGCTCTTCGAGTACATCTTCAGCAACCAGCGGCTCTTGAATTACTATATCCTCGTCAGTCGGAGGTTCCTCTTGGGGCGCTTCCTCGGCTGCCGGCGCTTCTTCAGGCACAATCTCGGCTACTGGGGGCTCTTGGGGCACATCTTCAGCAACCAGCGGCTCCTCTTGGAGCGTTTCTTCGGCTGCAGGCGTCTCTTCAGGCGCAATCTCGGCTACTGGGGGCTCTTGGAGCGCTTCCTCGGCTGTCGGCGCTTCTTCAGGCGCAATCTCGGTTACTGGGGGCTCTTCCTGGGGCGCTTCTTCGGCTGCAGGCTCCTCCTCCTGGGGGGCGTCCTTGGCTGTCAACGGCTTTAACTTATCAAGTATTTTGGTATCAAGTTTGTGCATCTTGAACAATATGTTCAATTCTTCCAATAATTTGTTAATTACTCTATTATATGAATCATCTTTTAAAGCAATTCCAAGTTCAAAATTGTTTTCTTGCGAATGTTCATACAAATTTAATGGCGCTATTATTAGAGTACTGCTTGTGATATACGCTTTTGCATGAAAATCCGGCACACTAATAACATTTCCATTTTGCATTGTTTTTTCTAAATTATCAATTTTTTCCTTATCGCTTTCTCTGGTGGGTTCGTGACACAAGATGAAAATTTCGGCAGAAGACATTGACAGTATTGCTTCTATTTTTTCTGTTAAATCCAAATAAGGGGATAGTATAAAGATAAATTTTCTTTCATTTCTAAGCATATTTTCGATTTCGTAATTTAATTCTGTTGTGTTTAACAGATCGATTGATTCCGACATTGTTTGACCTCCCATCAAAAGCATGCTATAATACAATAGCACGAGCGGAAAAATTTAGCAATATATCGTTTCTAGCATACAATTTTCGCTTACTTGACTTTATTGGGGACGTTATATATATGTATTAAGAGACAATTGGAGGGACTATGGATTTGGAAAAATTGAAAGAAAGAATTGATTCTACTAAAGTTGTAGAAGAATTGATTATTTTAGCAAGAAAAGTATTTGATAAAAACAGCGATGATGTCAAACAAGTCATTGAAACGTTTATTACAAAATCATATTTGATGGGCAAGAAAAATATGGTTAAAACAATTGATGACTAAAATTATCGACAATAGGCTTTCTGGAGAGATTTAATATTTTTTAAGAGCGTAAGGCGGGTGTCTTACGCTCTCTGAGTTATTCTCTTCACCTTCTCCAACAGCTCTTCTTTGCAAGAGTGAGTTGAGGGGAAGGATAATGCCGACGCGCTTTGCCGACATTATCGTGTGCGGCATAGACTCCGGTAAAGTCCCTCCTGCTCAATCAACTCGGTATGACTCCCCGATTGGATAATACGCCCTTTTTGAAAAACATAAATAATATCCGCGTTGCGAATGGTAGAAAGACGGTGCGCGATGGTTACGATTGTGCGGCTTCCGGCTATTTCGTTGATTGCCTGCTGTATCTGCTCCTCGGTGTGTACGTCTACAGACGCGGTCGCTTCGTCAAGAATAAGCACTGGAGAGCGGCACAGCACCGCCCTTGCTATCGCTATGCGCTGCTTCTGGCCGCCTGATAACTTGACACCGCGTTCCCCTATCTGCGTCTGATAGCTATCGGGCATTTGCGTTATATCATCATGTATCCTTGCGGTCTGCGCCGCCGCTTTAATTTCCTCAAATGAAGCGTCGGGCCTTGCAAACGCGATATTTTCTTCGATAGTTCCGTTAAATAAAAATGTGTCTTGTAGAACCAAAGAGATATTGCTTCGGAGGCTTTCCAAAGTGATGTCCCGCAGATCGTGCCCGTCAAGGCATACTCTTCCGCCTGTCGGATCATAAAACCTTGATATAAGTTTGCTTAAAGTGGTTTTTCCCACTCCTGTCGCTCCCACAAGCGCCGCCATTTGCCCCGGTTTAATTTCAAATGACACGTTATCAAGAACGGGAACACCCTGAACATAGGAAAAACTGACATTCTCGAAAGTAATTCGCCCTTCCGCTTTTCCGATGGATTTGGCCTCGGGGCTGTCCTTGACGCTTTGCGGCGCGTCTAAAATTTCAATCACGCGCTCCGCTCCGGCAAGCGATTGCTGGGCCGATTCCAAAAGCTGGGCAATGCCTGTAATCGGTGCGTAAAAAAGGGCAAGGTAAAGAAGAAAACCGACAATCTCGGAAACGGAAAGCTCATTTTTATACGCCAAAAATCCGCCGAAGCCTACGACAATAACGCTGCCCATGGAAGTCAAAAACTCCACACTTGGATGAAATATGGCGCTTAACTTCAGGGCGCGAAGCATGTTATGTGTAAAATCTTTGCCTTTGATCAGAACCTTTTCCGATGCGTAGGCCTGGCGTCCAAAAGCCTGGATTTCCTGTATGCCGGAAAAATTATCCTGCAGTTGCGCGGATAATTCTCCCTGTGACTTTTGCGTTTTCCGGAAATTGGGGCGTACCTTGCGGCTGAAAAACCATCCTGATACCAGAATGAACGGAATGGGAATACAGGTAATAAGCGCAAGATGGGCGTTTAAATTAAATAGTATAACTGTTACGCCTGTAAGGGTTACAAAGTTTGTTATTACATCGGGAGTAATGTGGGCGTATATCAATTCAAATGTCGCAACATCGTTCATTACGCGGCTCAACAGATCGCCGGTTTGCTTGTTGTGAAAATAGTCCATGGAAAAAGACTGAATTGCGTTGTAGACTTTAATCCGCAATTCAAGCACAAGCCGCCACGCCGCCCTGTGCGAGCAGTAATTGGATAAAAACCGGAACAGGATGCGTGTCAGGTATAGGCAAAACAATCCGCCTGCCATCCAAAGTACGGTAATCAAATTTACCCGCGTCATGCCGGCT
>Ga0268262_10003542_pt1 | contig 16823 bp, 10 predicted proteins | sample TergutNc150P3_FD_190354 | JGI IMG/M metagenome (GOLD analysis project Ga0268262, IMG submission 190354) | Nasutitermes corniger P3 segment gut microbial community from laboratory colony in Florida, USA - Nc150 P3 (SPAdes) (version 2) | ecosystem: Host-associated > Arthropoda: Insects >... | reverse complement strand
CCCGTTCGGCGCAGAGCCGCGCCGCCGTTTCAATAAATTCCTGAGACTGGGGCCTGATGCCGCTTTCACCCTGAACGGCTTCAATCAACAGCCCTGCCACGGTTTGCTTGTCCAGCGCTTTTTCCAGCGCATCAATGTCGTTTGACGTAATATACACGAAGCCTTCGGTAAAGGGACCGAAGTTTTTGTGAAAACTATCCTGGCCCGTGGCGGCTAACATGGTGATAGTCCTGCCGTGAAAACTTCCCCGCAGGGTAACAATGGTATGCCTGCCGGGACCGTATTTTTTCAGCGAGTATTTGCGGGCGATTTTACAGGCCGCTTCGTTTGCCTCCGCGCCGGAGTTGGCAAGAAATAAATTTTTCATGCCGCCGGGAGCGCAAGCCGCGACCAGTTTTTCCGCAAAGTTAATGACCGTATCATTTTGGTAGTAGTTGCACACATGGTTGCATTTTGCCGCCTGCTCAGCGATTGCTTTAACCAGCGGCGGGTAATTATGGCCGAGGCAATTGACCGCGATACCGGCGCTTAAATCCAGATATTTTTTCCCGTTGGCGTCAAAAAGCCAAACGCCATCACCCCGGACAAACGTAACCGGAAGCCGGTGGGAATTATGCATAAATACGTCACTCATTTCTTACTCCTCGCTTTTCATTTTCAATTCACCTAACGCCTTTTCCGCTTCGGCGATTTCATCAAAAGGCATTACACGATCTTTGTATATAATCGTATTCTCGTGGCCTTTGCCCAACAACAGCGCTATATCGCCTTGACGGGCAAGGGACAAAGCCTTACGAATGGCGGCAGGGCGGTCGGGTATTAAAAAAAGATTTTCAGCTTGTTTGAATAAGCCTGATTTCTCAGCATATACCCCGCGGGCAATTTCATCAAGTATGTCCATGGGAACTTCGCCCCGCGGGTCTTCATCGGTGAGTATGATATAGTCCGAATACATAGCGGCAATTTTTCCCTGTTCAGCGCGTTTCTGGGTATCCCGCTCGCCGGCGGAACCGAAAAGGCTGATAATCCTGCCGCCTGAACAGTCTTGCCGTTTCCGCAGCGGCGGAAAAATCGCCTGAAATGACGAAGGGGTGTGGGCATAATCCACCAGCACTTCAAAAGGCTGGCCTTTGTTAATGGCGGTCATGCGCCCCCGCACCGGCAGCAACCGGGGACAGAGCGGGGCGATTTTCCGCACCGGAACTCCGGTCAGGCCGGACACCGCCAACAGCGCCGCCAGCACATTCCCCGCGTTAAAAGCGCCGGGCAGCCGGTCGCGTATATCAACAGCGGTATTTTCAGCGCTGATAAATACATTGTACCAGTTGCCCAAAGCGCCGCTTTCTATCATCTTCATCGTCAAATCCGCGTCTCTTCCGTTTACGCTGAAACTTAATGTTGCGCTTTTGGTCACACCGGCAAAATAAGACGCGCTGTTGTCATCGGCATTGATGACGCCAAACGGTTCGGGAATCGTTTTAGCGCGATTCTTATCGAGAGCGCGGAATAAATTGGCCTTATCATCGCGGTATTGTTCCCATGAGCCGTGGAATTCCAGATGTTCATGGGTTACATTGGTGAACACCGCCGCGTCAAACTCAACATCCCCCAGCCGGTTGGTGCGGGGCGACAGGCCGTGAGAGCTTGATTCGACCACCGCGTAAGCGCAGCCGTTTTCCGCCATTTCGTATAACATCCGTTGTACCGCCGTCGCCTCCGGCGTTGTCTGATGCTCAGGATTCCACTCCGCCTCGCCGCCGTCAGAATGTTGTACCGTGGAAAAAAATCCCGCCTTTTTTCCCATAAGCCGCAGTAACTGCCAAATCAGGTACACCGTGGTACTTTTGCCCTCGGTTCCGGTGACGCCCACCGTCACCAGCCGTCGTGAAGGAAAGCCGTAAAAAGCCGCCGCGACCGGCGACATGGCAAAGCGGGAACTTTGTACTTTCAGGTACGCCACACCGGGCTTTTTTTCAGCGATTTCCGCCTCATACACCACCGCGACAGCGCCTTTATTAACAGCGTCATTGATGAAGGTATGCCCGTCCGTGTGCAATCCGGGCAGGGCAAAGAACAGCGTCCCCGGTTTGACCTTCCGGGAATCGTATTCCAGCGCGGAGACCAGCGGGTCAGCGTCACCGGAGCGTTCCGTCAAACCGGCGCAGGCGGCGGTTTCCCCGGTAATAAACGCGGATAAGCGGCGTTCAGGAAGGTGGCTCATACTTCAGTGTAGCAGGTTATGGGGATCGATAACAGTCATAACATCATAAACTTAAAAAAAATATAACCACGGAGGTCACGGAGTACCACGGAGTTTTGGTACGAAAATCTTTTATTCCTCCGCCGCGCGCTCGGCTGGATAAATCCAGCCGGCATTAATGTACACTGTGGTTTATATTTTGCGCGGTAACGTGTCGCATTTATCGGTCAACGCCCCTTGTCGGGGCGCGGTTATTTAGTTACCGTGAAACTCCCAGGCATGCTTTGCATGCCAGTACTCCGTGGTAAAAATTCTTAAGTTAACACTCATGGTGCTTGATACTTGCACGCGGTATTTTCACGGCTTGTGTACGCCTGAAAACAGTTCCAAAATGGTCGCTCCGGAGGCCAGCAGGGCGCAGAAGGTACATTTCACCGGAATATAAATGCCAAACGGAATTTCCGTAATTGAAAACAGAAAGAGAATGGGAGCGATCAAGGCAAACATGGCTATGAACATAACCAATCCAAAAAGAACGCCGAATAAAACGGCGCACCGCATCAGGCGGCTGATGAAACGCGGCAATCTGCCGCCGCCTGTTTGTGTTTCCCGGAATTTTGTCCGTTTCAGGCTGGCCCTGCTGAACAGTATGGTAAGGACACCGATAAACATACAGACAATAAACAGGTCTACGCCAAAATCGATTAGATTGGTCGGAACATAATCAGCCTTGTGGAAAATCAACGCCACGACCATACCGGTAATAAAGAAGTTAAACGCCGCGGAGGCGATAGCTTCAGCCCTTATGTATGAACGTATTTCCCTATTCATAGACATCCTCCTCAAATATACAATATAAAAAAGATAAATTTTTGTCCATATTCAAGCATAAAAAGCGGTACCAGGCACCTGTGCGCCGACTGGGATATGTACGATGCTTTATGTCGCTTTTTGTACAGATTTTGTTGTATAGACGAAATAAAACATCATACACAAGTAGTTAGGCTAAATAAGAACCAGAAAGGGTTGACATTAATAATTTAAATAATATAATAAATTATGATTAAAAAAAGGTTTTTATTAATTATAGTAATGTTTCTTTTCAGTTCATGTTATTCTTATAAATGGACAGAAAAGACCACAGAACGTTTATTTGGTAAAAGTATTTATTTGAAAAAAAATATATGCCAAATCATTAGTGTCCAAAATAACTTTTCAGGCCAAATTTTTCAATATTTTGGCTAATTTTGTTCTTTTTGACACTCGGCAGTGTGTCAAAATGACACATTTTTCTGTTTCAGGCCCCTATTTTTCTATAATTCATCCAGAAAATCCCTGAAAAACCTCCGAAAACAGGGGATTTTATTTATTTTGGACACTAATGATGCCAAATATTCATCAGAAGGTGTATTTGATATAAATATTAATGGTGATGGATATGATATTGATGTATTTAATATACCAGAAGAATATGTAAATTATATTATAAACAATTTCGAAAAAATAAAATCAGAATACCCAAAACATAATAATGGGTTGTATCCCTATAAACCAATGGAAAGTGTCCACTGGAAAGAAACGCCAATAGATGACAATGAAAAAATAATTCATGATGAAATCATTGGAAATGAAAATTGCAGAACGCAAGGAAAAATTGCATACTGCATATATCAAGAGACAGGAATACTGGCGTACACGAAACGCCAATTCCTGACACACCTTATATGCTTGCCTCAAAAACGGCAAGTTCAGCATAAGCAGTACACAATAACCCCCTTTATACTCCTCTTTGTGTTCTTTGTGAGACCTTAATTCCCATCGTTTTTTTCCTTGCACTTCCGGCTTATCTCAGGTATACTGGCTTATACGAACGGTTGGGAGGGTGAACCGTGAATGTTATCCACGTTGATAATAGCGGGTTTTTCCGCAAACTAATGAAGGTTTTTCTAACGGAATTGGGCTTTTTTTGTGAAACCTTTGACCGGGGCGAGGATGTGCTGGACGCGGTTGAAAGCCGTAAAGTAACCTGCGTTATCACCGGTTTGGAACTTATGGATATGAACGGCGAAGCTTTAATCAAAAAACTGCTTTTTACCGGTCATCCGATGACCATAATCGCGGTTACTTCCAGCGGCGATGAAGCGCGGATGCAACGCCTTGCGGAATTGGGAGTTAAGGCAACCATCCAGAAGGGAGGCGACTGGAAAGAAAAGTTGCGTGAATATTTGTAGTGGCGACTGATTCTTTTCAACTGCTTTCTGACGGTCTTGTGGAACTGTGCCGTAACGATTCCGGCGCGGATCGCCTTATCACCCCCCGCCGTGAAGAAATCCTTTCCCTGCTAATCAAATACATTACCGAAATTGAATTATGTAATCCCGCTCTGAGCCTGGTGGGAACCAATGACCGCCAGGAATTAATCGTCCGGCATATTCTTGATTCCCTTGCGCCGCTGGGACTCATGACGCGAATAATAACGAAACATAATACTCCGCCTGCCCGACGGTTACAGATTGCCGATGTCGGCTCAGGCGCGGGACTGCCCGGCATTCCCCTTGCCATTGTCATGCCGGACGCGGAGTTTACCCTTATTGAGCGCAAGGGCCGCAGAGCGGGTTTTTTGCGGAATACCCAAACGGCGCTGGACCTTTCCCATGTTACGGTGGAAGAAGCGGAAATGGAAAAAGCACAGCCGGGTCGTTTCGATGTGGTTACATTCCGGGCATTCAAGCCGCTGGAACCGAAAATAGTAAAAAAATTGTTGAGACTCTGCGGTGAAGGCGGAGTTTTGGCGGCGTACAAGGGCCGCCGTGAAAAAACAGACGATGAAATAGCCGCGCTGGAAACGGCGCGGAAACAGGGGAATACCCTTGTGTGGGAGATTTTCCCCTGTTCAGTTCCATTTCTGGATGAAGAGCGGCATTTGGTTTTGATTAAAAGTTTTAATTAAAAAGATTTCACACAAAGTTCTGTAACCTGTTGCATACCTCGCTTTGTCCGCGGCGCAACCGGCTGGATATATCCAGCCGGCATCTCATTCGTCATAAAGACTTGTCCGGCGCCGGGGCGTTTGGAATTTGCTCATCTACACCCCTTAACGGGGTGCATTATTTGCCCCCTCTTTTCTCATATTGATTTTTCGGCTATACTCAATATTAGCTCCAAAGGAGTCTTTTGTTGGCGCTATAAAGTGATAGAGGATGCAGGTATGGTAAACGATGACATTATCGCGATTAAGGATACTATTCTCGACACTGTTGGGGAAACTTGCGAAAAAATAATCCTGTTTGGGTCTCATGCTTATGGAACCCCTCGTGAAGAAAGCGACTATGATTTTTTCGTGGTTCTAAAAGATGATTCGGAAAAGCCAATTTTAGCCCTTCAAAAAATTTACCGCAATCTTGCAAAAAGACCAATGTTAATACCGGTAGACGTGCTTGCCAATTATAAATCCCGCTTTGAATGGCGCAGCACACAGCCAACCATAGAGCGTAGAATAGCCAATGACGGAGTAATCTTGTATGAGCGACCATAAACTGGTGCAAGAGTGGTTTAGCTATTCGCAAAATGATTTAACATCAGCGCATCATTTATATAATGATTTACATCCCAAACAATCAGAGATTGCCTGTTATCTCAGCCAACAATGCGCCGAAAAAGCATTGAAAGGATATTTATTATTTAAGGATACCGAACCGCCGCGAATACACAATTTGGTTGAGTTGTGCCAAATATGCATGAAATTTGATAGTACATTTTCAGAAATATTGGATGCCTGTTCAGACTTAACCCCTTATGGCGTTGCGGTTCGTTATCCTAATGAATTAGCGGTGGATGATGTATTGGCAAAATTAGCCATAGACAAAGCGCAGATAATATATAATTTTTGCACGGGAAAAATTCCGCAGTAACAATTACCGCTTGCTTTAATACCCATTCAACACTTCATTCAGAATTTCATTTACCGACAGATCAAGGTGTGTTTTTATTTGCGTTTTAATGTGTTTTTTCATGGAGTTTGGCAGGCGGGGAAAAATGTTTTCGGCGTTGAAATTAATGTCATTATCCGTCCGGTTTTTGAAAAAGTGATAGGGTTCCAGTTTAAGTACGACGGCTATTTTTTCTATCATCTCTATGGAAGGAAAGCGCCGCCCAATCTCAATATCCCCGATGTAACTGGTCGCGGTATTACAATATTCTGCCAGTTTCATCTGTGACAGGCCTTCTTTTTTGCGGAATTCCCTCAAATTTTTGATAAAAATCTGCTTTAAGGTCATTATTATAAGCTAATAGCCGAAAGTTTTAATGAACAATCAGCCATTTGACGTTAATTCAGGATAGACTATTATCAGCCATCTGCGTATAATACGAAAGGGAGAAATGTTTCATTTGAAGCATTATTTTTGGATAAAATGACGAATTTTCCATTTTTTAGGGAGACTCGGGTGCGGAAAGCCAGTTATACCGCCGTTTTTGCGGCGCTTTTTTGCTTACTCTTTCCCGGATGCGATATTTTCAATGCCCCTCTGAAAGACTTTATCAAAGATGCCACCGGCAGAACCGAGGGACTGGGCCATGTAATTCTTACCGACCACTACATGAGGGCCGATGGTACGGCGGCGATACCGCCCGCTGACGTAAGCGAACACACCATAATAAACGTCTTCTTGAGCAACGAACAGAACTACTATCTACACATAACTCTGACAGGGGAGGGTTCAGAGTATGCCGGTTTTACGTTAAGCAATGACCGGCGGACTATTCTGGTAACCCTTCTCAACCAGCCCCGTGAGTATGTGTTTGACCTGACCTTAAACATGACCGCCAATGACCGGCCCATGCCTTCCGTAAAACTGCCCAGGATGGAATGTCGTTATCTGGACGATCAACTGGCGGGACTTTCCGTTTCGGAGATTGAACTTTCTCCGCCTTTTAGACCTGATACCACAGCGTATGCGGTCAGCCTTCCCCATGAAATACCGTCCATTACCCTGTCGGGCATCCTGCCCCGTTTTGGCGCGTGTCTGATACAGGACACTCGCAAGAATTGGACGAATGACGCTTCTGAGTTTACCCATACAATTCCCGTGGGTGTATCGTCCATCGTGTCGATCAAAGTTATTGCCGACTCAGGGAAAGCAAAAGATTACTTCATTCAAATAAATCCATTCACCATTACTTTCAACAAAAACAACAGCGATTTAGACAGTACCGAATCAAATCCGCAGACCAAAATGGTAGCCGCACCGGCAACAACCATAGATTCGCTGCCGACAGCGCCAATGCGAACCGGTTATACCTTCATCGGGTGGAATACTCAGGCGAATGGCAGTGGAACGTGGTTTACCGCAACAACGCCGGTAACGGCAGATATTACTGTATACGCGCAATGGACGATAACCGTCACGTTCAACAAAAATAATACCGATACAGGTAGTACCGAAGCAAGCCCAACCACCAAAACGGTCACCTATCCGGCGACTACGATAGACGCGCTGCCAACAGCGCCGACGCGAACCGGCTATACTTTCATCGAATGGAATACTCAAGCCAATGGTTCAGGAACAGCCTTTGTTCAGGCAACGACCGTATCAGCAAGCATTACCGTATACGCGCAGTGGAAATTTGATTTCTTTACCAGTGTTGCCGCATTGAAAGCATGGTTGGATGCCCAACCCGCCAATACCGTTGCCGAACCGTATGCTGTTAAGCTGAACACCAACAGTCTGACCGGCATTCGTACCGCGCTGGATGCTAACAGCGCCAAATATGTCAAGCTTGACCTTTCCGGTAGTACTGTCACCAGCATTGGGAGTAATGCTTTTTTCGGTTGCACCAGCCTTATCGGCGTAACTATACCCGCCAGCGTGACCAGCATTGGGAGTAGTGCTTTTTCCGGCTGCAGCGGGCTGACCGGTGCGCTGGCCATACCCGATAGCGTGACCAGCATTGGAGATAGGGCTTTTTACGATTGCAGCGGGCTGACCGGTGCGCTGACCATACCCACCGGCGTGACCAGCATTGGGATTGCTGCTTTTAACTATTGCAGCGGGCTGACCGGTGCGCTGACCATACCCGCCGGCGTGACCAGCATTGGGAATCAGGCTTTTTTCCATTGTAGCGGGCTGACCGGTGCGCTGACCATACCTGCTGGCGTGACCAGCATTGGGAGTAGTGCTTTTTCCAGCTGCAGCGGGCTGACCGGCGCGCTAACCATACCCGATAGCGTGACCAGTATTGGAGATTGGGCTTTTCAAAACTGTAGCGGGCTGACCGGCGCGCTGACCATACCCGATAGCATTACCAGCATTGAGAGTTATGCTTTTTCCGGCTGCAGCGGGCTGACCGGTACGCTGACCATACCCGCCGGTGTCACCAGCATCGGGAATAGTGCTTTTGCCGATTGCATAAGGCTGACCGGCGCGCTGACCATACCCGCCGGCGTGACCAGCATTGGGTATCAGGCTTTTCTGAACTGTAGCGGGCTGACCGGCGCGCTGACCATACCCGATAGTGTTACCAGCATTGGGAGTTATGCTTTTTCCGGCTGCAGAAGGCTGACCAATGTAATCTTTCAAGGCACGATTAGTGCGGGAAATTTTGATAATAACGCATTTGGTAGTTCGGGTGCTTTTGGCTACATTGGTGACCTACGCGAAAAGTACCTTGCCAATGGCATAGGGACATATACAAGATCAGATACGTCAAGTACAACGTGGACAAAAAGTGAGGAACAGGCAAATGTTTATACGGTTGCCTTTAACAAGAACAACAACGATTCAGTCAGTACCAATGCAAATCCGCAAACCAAGACGGTAACTGTACCGGCAACTACGATAGACGCGCTGCCGACAGCGCCAACGCGAACCGGATATATTTTCAACGGGTGGAATACTCAAGCCAACGGCAACGGAACACCGTTTACTGCAACAACGGCAGTAATGGCAAACATTACCGTATATGCGCAGTGGATAAAACTAGATATGATCTATGTCCCTGGTGGCAGTTTCCAGATGGGTGATGTAAAGAATGAAGGCATGATTTATGAAAGACCGGTACACACGGTAACGCTGACCGGCTTTTACATGGGCAAGTACGAGGTGACCCAGGCGCAGTATCAGGCGGTGATGGGAACGAACCCGAGTTATTTTTCAAGCGATCCCGCAAGCGGGGAGATACAGGAGAACCGCCCGGTGGAACAGGTAAGCTGGTATGATGCTATTGAGTTTTGCAATGCCTTGAGCATAAAGGAAGGGTTAAGCCCATACTACTCTATAGACAAAGTAAATAAAGACCCGAATAACACAGATAGTTCTGATACGTTGAAATGGACGGTAATGACCAACAGTGCGGCAAACGGTTACCGTTTACCGACTGAGGCGCAGTGGGAATACGCGGCGAAGGGGGGGAACGGTTCGCCGGGGAACTACACGTATGCGGGGAGCAATACGGTTGGTGATGTGGCGTGGTACGCCATTAACAGTGACTACAAGACTCACGAAGTAGGAAAGAAGGCTCCCAATGGTCTTGGCTTGTACGATATGAGCGGAAACGTGTATGAATGGTGTTGGGACTGGTTTGGGAACTACACAAACGGATCACAGGACAATCCATCGGGGGCGGTCTCTGGCACATTCCGTGTGATACGCGGTGGGGGTTGGATATATTGGGTTGATGACGTTCGTTCAACCAGTCGGGTCAACGGCACTACTACTCCACTTCCATCGTACCGGGGCAACGACGCTGGCTTTCGGCTGGTGCGTCCCTGAGTTCTGCGTTCCGGGAAGGGCGAGAAGCGCAGAGCGCCCGCCTGCGTTAAGCAGGTGGAAGAAATTGATAGGAAGGGAATGATAATTATTTATGAAAAATCATTATGAACCACCAGATATTCTCAATTCAAAAATAAAGAAAATCAGAATTGAGCTTCCTGATTATGCTTTTAGTCATTCCTCGTCTGGGGACTCGCATCATACCTTTATTGGGAGAGAACGAATAAAGGAAAAATTAAAAAAAGTAATTGAGGATTCCCCTGATGAGCCTGGTGTTTATTTAATTGCGGGGAATAGGGGAGTAGGGAAGACGAGTCTGGTAAGTTGGGTAATTAATGAGACTTCTTTAAAGAATAAAACTAGTTTTACTGAGATTATAGTATATTTGATTTTCATTTTCATGGCTGTTGCCGGAATTCTTTTTTATTTACAAATATTTAATACTCCTAAGAATTATTATATTATATTGTTAATAGCTTCGATTTTAATTTTATCTTTTATCCTACTATGTTATTTTTGTTATAGGCAAAGAATACCTAAGCAAAAGCATGAAAATATGGAAAAAGTAAAAAAAAAGGTGGATTGCAATCGGTCTTTTAGGAATTTTTTAGGCTACTACAATCGCTTGTATTTACGCATAAATTTTGGACATAACTTAAAAGAAAAAGATATCTTGAGGTTAATTGCACGTACGCTAAGTACTGAATACCATAAATATTATCATTTACCTTGGCGAATGCTGCTTCAGCGGGTTATGACATTTCTCATCATTTTTATTTTTGCTTGTTTGTTTAATACAATTGTAGATAAACAAGAAGTCTATATACCAGTAAAAGAAAAGGTATATTCAGAAATTGTTTTTTCTAAAGTAGAGACAAATGTGGAAACCAATATAGAAACTAAAGTAAGTGTTGTAGTCGGTATTTCTTTGAATATACTTAACGATATTTCTTCAAGAATTAAAAAAATAACAAAAAATATTTTAAAGTGTATTTCGATAAATGAAGAAATATTAAACGTAGATAATAAAATACTGGTTTCTATTTTTTTAAATAATTATCCTTTCTGGCTATCATTAATCATAATGTATTTATTTTGTGTATTGCTATCTCGTTGCAATTGGATTACTCCTTTTTTTGTTACACATCAAATAATAAATCGAAGATTGAAGAAGCTGAACAATGACATCACGCATCGTACTGAACTTGAAAATTCAATAGGTGTTAATAGTGAAAAAAACGGTCTTATACTTGGAATACAAACAAAGAAATCGCGTAATGTTGCCGATGCACGGGAAATTGAAAAGGAATTACAGGATATTTTATACGATATGCAGAGAATACCGGTCATTATGTGTCGTCCCAATATTGTGATTGTGTTTGATGAATTGGACAAAGTAGAACCGGGAGAATCCGGTTTGGATAAAGAAAACCCACAAACGAAAGCAACATTGTTTTCAATTCATGCTACGCGCGAAAGGCAGACGGAGATTTTGAGAATTTTATCCAACATGAAGTATTTTCTTTCAACCGCACGCGCAAAATTCATCTTTATTGCCGGACGTGAAATGTTCGACATTCATTTGGCAGATGTGTCAGAAAGAAATAATTATATTGGTAGTATATTTAATGTCGTTATCCTCGTGCCAAGTTTTCTTACTGATCACCATACTGGAAATGATTTTTTACCTATGGAATCGAGTATAGCATCATTGCCAGAAGAATTTGTTTGCCGAAAACTTATTCCGTATGATTATTCGGTGGAATCTTATAATTTAGAGAGTTATCGGGATTATTTAAGAAGAGAGAGGTTGTGTGACATTATACAAAATAAAGAACAAAAAAGAGAGGTAAAACAAAAAATAAAGAAAATAATAGATTATGTAGAGAATAAAGAAATAGAAGAAATAAATAAAATAATTGATGAACAGAACGAAGAACAAGGTATAAGCACGCTCGAAAAAAATAATATAAAACAATTCATAACTGAACAAAACAAAAAAATAGAACGAAAAGTTAGAAAAATAATCACATCCATAAAAAATAAAAATCCTGAGCAAAGAATAAAGAATATTATTACTTCTGTAAAAAAGAAAGAAATAAAGCGAATATCTAAAATCATTGGAAAAAATGAAAAAATAAGAATAAGACAAATTATCAATAAACAAAACGATAATCTGGAACAACAAATAAATAATATAGGACAAGAAATAATACAAAAAGTAATCGCCGTATTGCAGCAATTTATTATTTATCTTGCCCACCTAAGCAAGGGTGCGCCCAAAAAAATGACTCAGCTCTTTGAGTCCTTCATTGAAATACGTAATGATAGGGACAAAAATAGAGAAGACGATTTTCTGATTGTACAGCGCTGTCATGGTTCACGGCACTTTTTATCATTCAATTATTATAAGCAATATACGCTGGGTATTGTCGCCTACCTGATAACGCCAATTTTTTATCGTCTGGCTGAAAGCAATATTAAGGAGCATAGCGATAAATTACTGGTGTCGTCTTTGCGATTTGTTGATTTCCTGTTCAAATTTCACAAACATTCTTTTTCGTGGAAAATTCTGGATATTTCACCTGAAATGCTGGAGGTAGACCATGCGCCGGAACTGAAATCGGTTGCCGTAGAATTGCTCAATTATTTGGCGCAGATACATATCAATAAGTCGAATTTTAGCCTCTACGACTACAAATTTGACAGTTGGATTGCTAATGAAATTTTCGCTATGGCAAAAACCGATGATCTTTTCTCGGCTCTGTTTAGCTTCTCGCTTGATGAAATGCTGCCGTTGAAAAAGCATTATCTAGACCTGTTGGAAAAGACAGAAAAAGAATACCAAAAGAAAAAAAAGTTTTCTGAATATATAGATGCAATCTCTTCATTGCAAATAGTTCTGGGCGATTTATGCTACTACAATGATGAACTCGAAGAAGCAGGGGTATACTATAAAAACGCCGTAGAGATGATTCACAAAAATGAAAAAAAAGGAATAATGGATAACGAACGTCTCTACCTGTACATACGTAATAAATTAAAATTGGGGATGATTCATGAAAAAAGGAAACAATATGATTTTGCTTACTGGACCTACGGTGAACTATGCGAACGGATTATTTTGGGACGAGATATTGCATTTAATGAATTAGATATTGGAATTGAATTAAGAAGGAATAATGTCAAAGATGTATTTGTAAAAGCATCATCAATAGGATGTGTAAATGACGAAGACAAGAAGTATTACGACAATATAGAAATTCCTAATAGAACAAATGAAGTAATAGTCAATGATTCATTGGCTAGGTTACAACCGCTAAATTTTGGGAAGATTTCACCTAATACTTACGACTCATTGTTTAAGAGAATGACATACGATGGATTGAAAATGCTTTATTTACCTTTTATTGCTAAACTTCAAATACTTGAAAAAAGCCATGTAGGTGGTATTACCCGTAATCATTTAGAACAATTGGATAAAGAATTCAAATTCCTGACTCTTATTATAGACCATACGGAAACAAAACTCATTGAAGCTGAATTTTATTCACGTGTTGCGGATATTTTATATTATAAAAACTCGGATTTAAAATGTAAGAAGAAAAAGGAAAGTAGGGAAAAAGATGACGATAAAGACAAATATTGCGATAATAACGAAAATACGGATATTTTATCTGAAAATTGCTCCTGTACGGCTTGTTATTATTATCATAAAGCGCTTTCAATTTTGTTAGGTAAGACAGAATTAAATAAACCAGAAGAAAAAAGTAAAAATACCGTAATAAAATTACTAATTGCAAGTGTTGAACAACTTTACGATAAAAATATGCAAGCTAATGGTAACTACAATGTGAAATTTTATACAATATTAGCAAGGATACTCTCTGATTGGGGCAATGTGTTTTTTTCTTGTGACACTAAAAGTAAAAACAGCAAACGTGGATGTTATATCTGCGATGCAATATGTTGTAATACACAACAAATGTGTTATTATTGTGCTTGTTATATTTGCGAGTCGAAAAATTGTAATACACAAGAAATGTGTTACAATTATGCATATCATATTTGTGATATGGTTGATTGCAATAAATATGACTTAGGATATATTTTAAATAATTATATTAACTATGAATATTATGAACCGGAATATGGAAATACTATTTTAAAAAGATTAAAAAGTGGAAGTCATTTTACGAAATTTGAAATTACTTTTGCAATGTATTCCATATCATCTGAAGCATACCGCAAATCAAACCTATACAAACGATCTTCTTACCAAATGTATAAGATGCTTAGTTTATTCAAATATTATAAAATATATAATAATAAAAATTTTGATGATTATATCAAAACTATCAATGTATTAAGTAAACAAGCTATTCATTATTTATGGTACGCCAATGACGATTTGAATGTACTTGAACTCAATAAACGTAAAAAAGATTTTGGTAAAGAGTTGATTGATGAAACAATACCTTTGCAAAATCTTTTGGTAGACAGTGAAATTACCAAAATACGGATTTTGGTAAAAGAGTTGGAATTAGCCAAAAAAAACAAAACACCCGATGATTTAACAAAATATTACGATATACGCATTACTTCACCTTATAGAATTAATTACAGCATTGGAGCACGTATTTATCGGTTGTGGCTGAAAACTAAAGTTAATTATGAAACGTATCAACAACTTATTAAAAATTCAGGAACGGCAGGATATATACCATCAGAAATTAAATTTATTTTAGAAGACAACGATTGTAAAAAAACTGCACAAGAAATTTTTGAAAATTATATTAATTTTGAAAATGATAAAAGGAAACCAATAATTGAAGTTTTTGAAAACCTCATTGCCGAATCAATCTATTGTTTAATAGACATTGCCCAATTAACAGAAACAATGGAAGAAACATATGTTTTCACCCATAGCTTTTTAGGTTCAATACATGAAGACCTTTCTCTTTGGATAAGACGATATGAAGTATATGAAATGTATAAAAGAGAAAACACGAAAATAAAAAAACATTCACATGTAGATAAGTATTTAAAAAAATATCTTGATGAAGAATGGAGAGAACAGCTATCCGGTTATCGTGAGAACCAACGAGCATTGTCGCATTATTACAAATCTTTAGAAATGCACAGTGAAGGTAGGGCTTATCATAACATGATAGAAACCATGTGTTATGTAAAGGACGATTTCAATGATCGCTCAGATCATTTTAACATCGCGGAAGAAAGACACCTTATAGTGAATGGAGAAATTGAAGATAGAATCAATAAGATAAAAAATCTTTATAAGGAATCCAAGCTATACAATGTGGATAATTATTATGAAAAGGAATACCAATGAAACCAACCCCAGCCCCCCAACCCGACAAAATAACCTACCCCCTCGGCGCAAAACTCATTGTCATTATTACCATACTGCTCTTGCTTTCGCTGGGGGCGATTACCGCGCTGGTGTCGGTGCTGGTGTCGGATGACGTGCGGTTAACCGCCGAGGATAATAACTTTACCACCAACAAAAGGTCCGCGGCGGAAGCGGAAAATGCGCTGGTTATGGCGCGGAGTAACGCCATCGTCCTTCTAAACACCCTGAACGCGGTGGGCAATGCTTCTCACGCGGCAAGCCTTGCCGCGGATTTTTTCTTTGAGCGTAATCAGGAATTTGCCTTTATCGGCGTTGTTCACGAACAGGCGGGCGGCTTTACCCTCAGGCGCAGTCTGGTTAACCGGCAGTTTTTCTCTTCCAACGAGCTTGAGACGGGTGTCATTAACGACTTTATCGCCGCCCATCAGGATGCCGAAGAACGCTGTAGTTTGGGCGAAACCCTGCTGTTAAACGCGGCTCCGCTTTTTGGCGTACCGGCGCTGGCGCTTATTTTTCCCTGGCAGGAAGCCGGGGAGCAGGAAGCGGCGATGGTGTTTTTCTCGTCCAATTCCATTACCGAGAACTTTGGCGCGGGGGCAAACCTCTCGTTTATGGTAAATGACGTGGGCGACTACCTGGTACACGCGAATTATGACCTTATCCGCGCGGGGGCGGGAGCCGCGTCTTCGCCTCTGGTCGCTATGACGCTGGAAAGCGCCGACCAGGGCCGCCAAATTCTCTACACTGATACCGACGGCAAAAAATATTTTGGCGCCTTCCGTAAACTGTCGCTGGCAAACGCCGCGGTTATCACCACGATTCCCTACGACGTGGTTTTTGAGGGCGTAGCCGCCACTACGCGGCGTAATCTGTACCTGACCGGCGCGGTGCTGTGCGTCGCCGTCCTGTTCGTGTGGTTTTTCAGCAAGACTGTCAGCGTCCCCCTCAAGGCGCTGGCGAAAGCGGCGCGCCAGATAGAAGGCGGCGATTTCAACTTGCACCTAACGGCGAAATCCAAAGATGAGGTGGGCTTCTTGACCAAAAGTTTCCAGCGGATGAGCGGCGCGCTGAATGTCTTTGGCAGGTTTACCAATAAAGAAATAGCGGTGCGCGCCATGAAGGGCGAAATTAAGCCCGGCGGCCTGCCCCGGCACGCCACGGTGTTCTTTTCCGACATACGCGGCTTTACCGAGAAGAGCGAAAACTTTACCAAAACTTTTAAGGAAGAGGCTTCCAACCGGATTGTCCATTGGCTTAACGAGTACTTTACCCGCATGGTTGAGTGTGTGGAAAAAACGCAGGGCGTTGTGGACAAGTTTATCGGGGACGCCGTTATGGCGCACTGGGGAACCGCTTATACTTCGGGCAGTCCCCAGAAAGACGCGTATAGCTGTGTTCTTTCCGCCCTGATGATGAGAAAAGCCCTGCTTGATATGAATAAAGGCCGTACCGACGATGATAAAAGCAACCCGCCTATCCG
>Ga0268262_10003541_pt1 | contig 16824 bp, 13 predicted proteins | sample TergutNc150P3_FD_190354 | JGI IMG/M metagenome (GOLD analysis project Ga0268262, IMG submission 190354) | Nasutitermes corniger P3 segment gut microbial community from laboratory colony in Florida, USA - Nc150 P3 (SPAdes) (version 2) | ecosystem: Host-associated > Arthropoda: Insects >... | reverse complement strand
GACATCTTGGCTTAAAGTTACCCCCTCCAGTGCGCAGTAAAGCTCCCGCAAAACATCAGGATTACTGAAGATGAAGGAGAAAACACTGTTTTTAAATTTTTTGTTAGCATTTTTCATAGCAACCTCGCAAAACAATTTTGTACAAGCCGTCACAGGACAGACTAAAAAGTACATACCTTATATGGCGCGAGAGTGCTGTTTTGCTTGACTGAATTTGAAAATATTTTTGTTTTTTTACCGAATTTACCCGATCTTGCCGAAATTTAACAAATTAGTTTTATTTATAAAGGTAAGACATTCGTATATACATTCGACCCAATACATCAAGAATTTCTTGATATATATAAACAAATGATAATATTTATTGAGAACTTAAAACTATTAAAGAATGAACTAAAGCGTTTCCAATTTGTTGAAAAAAAGGAATTAACAAGTGGTAGATATTCCTTCCTTTACTCTTTTACAGTAACCGCTTTCGGAACTTTAATTCCTTGCGTCTTGAATGTCGCGTTGTACATTTCCACGTACTTTTTTGCTGAAAGTTCCCATGTAAAGTCCTGCGCCATTCCGCATTCCTGCATTTTTTTGATGTCTTTGGGTCTGTTGTGCCATGTCCATACTGCCCATGTAACTGTGTCGTAAATCGAGGACGGACTTAAGTAATCAAACATAAATCCTGTTCCGTTGCCTGTCTTTTCGTCGAAGTTTTGCACGGTGTCAGCAAGACCGCCCGTTCTGCGCACAATCGGCAAAGTACCGTAAACCAACGAATACATCTGATTCAATCCGCATGGTTCGTAGCGGCTAGGCATCAGGAAAAAGTCGGAGCCGGCTTCTATAAGGTGGCTTATTTTTTCGCTGTAGCCTATTTTTGCTTTAAAGTTTGATAATCGGGAAGCAAGTCCGTTGATTTCATTCTCGCACCACGCTTCGCCGGAACCGAGCAGAACAAATTGCAAATTCAAGTCACGGCAAATTGACCATGCGCAGCCGTATGTTGGACCGAAAAGTTCGCCTACTCCCTTTTGATCCGTCAGGCGGGTGACTATTCCGATAACGGGTACATTCGCATCCGGCGGTAAGCCGAATTCTTTTTGCAGAGCGGCTTTTGCTTTTGCCTTGCCTTCCATTTTCTTTATAGAATACGGTTCGGGGATATATTTGTCCTTTTCGGGATTCCATACTTCTGTGTCGATGCCGTTTAATATTCCGCAGTAGTCGGCGGAACGGTAGCGTAAAACTCCGTCCAACCTGAAGCCGTGTTCATGCGTCTTTGTTTCTTCGGCATAGTTCGGCGAGACTGTGTTTATTTTGTCCGCGCTGTAAAGACCGGCTTTAAGCATATTCAGCATATTCCAATCTTCAAAGCCGCCGTTGTAAAAAACATCCCAACCAAGTCCCATGTAGTCAAAATTATCTTTGTGATAAATTCCCTGATATCCAAGGTTGTGAATAGTAAGAATTGAAACTGTATTTTTAAAATTTTTGTCGCCGCCGGAAGTTCTTTCTCCGAATTTTAAATAAACGGGAGCGACTGCCGCAGGCCAGTCATGTGCGTGAAGCACATCGGGATACCATTCAATTTTACGGCAGAGTTGAAAAACTGCGCGGCTGAAAAAAGAGAAACGCCTTGAGTTGTCGATAAAATCGGTTTCTATAGCGTTTCCGTAAATGCCGTCCCTTCCGAAAAATATTTCATGATCAATAAAATAAACTTTTACGGGATTTTTCTCTGTGCCCGGCATATCGGTGCTGTAAATTGCGCTCCATTCTTCAATGCCGCCGCCCATCGGCGTTCCCATCGCTCCGGGAATAAGTTTTAATTTGCTGCGATCAATCGAGTAATAACGGGGAATAACGACTCTTACATCGTGTCCCAATTTCGCGAGACTAATTGAGAGAGCCGAAACCATGTCGGCAAGACCGCCTGTTTTTGCCCAAGGGACAGCTTCGCTTGATACCATTAATATTTTCATCAGAAGTTTTCCGCCATTTTAAAGCCTTTTTCGCTTAGTATTTTCTGCCCTTTGTCATGATCTTTTAATTTGAAAATGACAACCGCTTTCCCTACTTGTCCCTCAAGCGAGGCGTAAAGGTATTCGATATTTACCTGCGACTGCTGAAACAGTTCCATCAATTTGGCGAGACTGCCCGGCTCGTCTTCAATTTCAACCGCTACTACGTCAGTCTGCCGTGTGGTAAACCCCGCCTGAGTCAGAGTTTCAATCGCCTTGTCGGTCTTGTCGGCAATAATGCGCAAGATTCCGAAATCCGCTGTGTCGGCAATACTTATCGCTCTAAGATTTACTCCGGCGTTGGCAAGGGTTTTTGTAACCTCGCTCAATCTGCCCGTTGTATTTTCCAAGAAAACCGATATTTGTTTTATCCCCATAATAATTACCCCTTTCTATTATACCTTAAATTTTACGATTGTCGATAACTCTTTTTGCTTTTCCAATGGAACGTTCAATCGTTTTCGGCTCAACCAGTTTTACTTTCAAGCTGATTTGCAGTTTGCTCTTCATTACATGTTCTATGCGGCTGCGAAGAGCTTCAAGATCACGGGTTTCGTCGGTAAAGAAATCTTTCTTAACTTCGACTTGCAGTTCCACTTCGTCCAAATGGCTTTCGCCTCGGTTTACAATGATAAGGTACTGCGGTTCTGTTCCTTCAATCTCGATAAGAGCCTGTTCAATCTGGCTTGGGAACACGTTTACTCCCCGAATAATCAACATATCGTCCGTGCGCCCGAACAGACGGTGTATGCGTCTTGTTGTGCGTCCGCAGGCGCAGGGCTCTTCCATTATGAATGTGATGTCTCTTGTGCGGTAGCGCAGGAGCGGAGTCCCTTCTCTTGTTATCGTGGTAAAGACAAGCTCGCCTTTTTCTCCGGCGGGCAGAACTTTTCCCGTCGCCGGATCAATAATTTCGGGGTAGAAAAAATCCTCGTTTACATGAAGCCCGTCCTGAGCCTCACATTCAAAGGCGACGCCCGGTCCGATAATTTCCGTAAGACCGTAAATGTCGTAGGCTTTCATGTTGAACCGTTCTTCGATTTCGACACGCATATTTTCGCTCCACGGTTCCGCCCCAAAACAACCCTTGCTGACAGGCAGCGATTTAATATCGATGCCGGCTTCCGCCGCTTCTTCGGCAAGGTATAGGGCGTAGGAGGGAGTGCAAGTGAGCATGGTCGAACCAAAGTCCCGCAAAATCATAAGTTGGCGTTCTGTGTTGCCGCTAGACATGGGCAATACTTCCGCTCCGATAGTAATCGCTCCGTAATGCGCCCCCGCTCCGCCTGTGAAAAGCCCGTAACCGTAACAGTTCTGAACAATGTCATCACGGGTACAGCCAGCTCCGGCAAGAGTTCTCGCCATGGACTGCCGCCAAATATCGATATCTTTAATTGTGTATTCGTTCACAACAGGTTTTCCCGTAGTGCCGGAACTCATGTGGACTTCCACAATTCTGTCCTGCGGGCAGGCTCTAAGTCCGTGAGGATAATTTATCCGCAGGTCGTCCTTTGTGGTAAAGGGCAGTTTGCTTATGTCCGCAAGAGTGTGAATATCCCGAGGGGTAACTCCCGCAGAAATTAATTTGTCTCGGTAAAACGGCACTTTTGAATATAACGTTTCCACAAGGTTTTTAAGCGCCGCAAGCTGAAGTTTTTTTAACGCTTGCTGATCCATACATTCGTACTCAGGATTAAAAATCATAACTACTCCTATTTACAATAATATAGGCGATGAAGCCAGTTTTTCATCGGTTTTACGCAAACGACGGCAAAGATCACGGGCAAGATTCATAAGCATAAGAGAGAAGACTTTAATATCCATCTTGTAAATTTGACGCAGGTCTTTATTGGACATCGACATTACTGTGGTCTGTGAAATAGCTTTGATGGACGCTATAGCCGGCATAACATCAAGCACTTCCATTTCTCCGAAAGCCTCGCCCTCGCCGAAATGAGAGAGTAATACATCTCCTTTGCATACTGACACCTGTCCTTCGAGTATGAAATATATTTTATCGTTAGTGTCGCCTTCGTTAATGATAACATCGCCGGGGTTGTATTTTTCTTCCTTCATTAACGGAATAATGGCTTCTATTTGTTCCGCCAACAATCCGCCGAAAAGAGAATACTTTTGCAAGGCTTCAGGTCTTACCATTATCTTATGTTATCAAATTTTTGGAGTTTGGGCAAGATCAAAAATAAATCCGTAAAATAAAAAGTTTTGAGTTTTGATTCTTTTTTATGTAAAAATCAACTAAAACGACCAAAAAGGTGTCATTCTTTAAATTTTTTTGACGATAAAAAGAAAACCGCTTTTTAATTAAACAGGTTAAAAATTAAACGAGGAGGTATAGCAATGACATACGGCTATATTAGAGTGAGTACCGACAAACAAACGATTGATAATCAACGGTTTGAGATCGAACGTTTTTGTGTAAAAAACAAATTGAAAATCGATGAATGGATCAAAGAAACTATCAGCGGAAGCAAATCCCCTGAAAAACGTCTTTTGGGATCTCTTCTTGCCGAAGTAAAATCGGGGGACTTGATTATTTGTACTGAATTATCAAGACTTGGAAGAAGTCTTTTTATGGTTATGTCGATTCTTAATCAATTAATGCTGAATGATGTAAGAGTATGGACAATTAAAGACAATTACAGATTGGGCGACAATATTCAATCAAAAGTTCTGGCGTTTGCCTTTAGTTTATCGGCGGAAATTGAGCGTGATTTAATTTCTCAAAGAACAAAAGAAGCGCTTGCGCGCCGCCGTTCCGAAGGCAAAATTCTCGGCAGACCTCACGGCAGTTTATCAAGTTATTTAAAACTTACAGGACACGAACAGGATATCAAAATGCTTCTTAGCAGAGATTTTTCAAAAACCGCAATAGGCAGGATTTACGGCGTTCATAGATCCACAGTGGAAACATTTGTAAAAAAAATGGTATCAAAATAAAAAAAAGCGGCTGGAAAATACAGCCGCTTTTTGAACTAGTCAGTTAAGCGCAAATTTATTCACTATCCTGTAAAGCGTCGTAGCCTTGTTCGCCTGTGCGTACTTTAACAACGTTTTCAACATCGTAAATAAATATCTTGCCGTCTCCGACTTTTCCCGTATACAGCACTTTCTTTACTGTGTCGACTACGGTTTGTGTCGGTATCTTGCTTACGATTATATCAACCTGAACCTTGGGTAACAGTTTGATTGTTACAGGAGCGCCGCGGTAATACTCGGTATGTCCTTTTTGCATTCCATGACCAAGTACGTTGGTAACCGTTAACCCTGTAATACCGATCTTATCAAGAGCGGTGTGAAGAGCCGTAAGTTTATTCTGATTTGTGATGATTGTAATTTTGGTCATTTTCGCGCCCGGTTTTGAGTTATTAACAACAGGGATCGATACATTAGCGGGAACTGTTTCTTCTTTGTCGTCGCGCTTAAAGTCCGCTCCGGCGGGTGAAATCATAAAGTCGGCATAGCTGCTTTCAATGTTGTGTTCGGTAATATCCAAACCGGCAACTTCTTCGGCGTGTGAAACGCGCAGACCCATTGTGAATTTAATCACTGTAAAAACAATGCCCATTGTTACCGCTACCCAAGCCGCTACTGAGACAACGCCGAGAGCCTGAACTCCGACCATTCCCCAGCCGCCGCCGTAAGCCAATCCGCCGTCAAGAGCGAATATACCGGTAAGAATTGTTCCCGCCGCTCCGGCAATACCGTGTACGCCGATAGCGCCGACAGGATCGTCAATTTTTAATACTTTGTCGACAAACTCAACGCCGAATACGATAACAATCGCCGCTATAATACCGATTAAGAATGCGCCGAACGGTGATACGGCATCGCATCCTGCGGTAATAGCGACAAGACCGGCAAGAGCGCCGTTCAATGTCATGGACACATCAGGTTTTTTGTAACGCGCCCAAGTAATGATCATCGTAACAACAGCCGCTGTAGCCGCAGCCAAGTTTGTTGTAACAAAGATACTTGCGGCTGAAATAATATTTTCGTCGCCTGTCATACAAACAGTTGAACCGCCGTTAAAACCGAACCAACAGAACCAGAGTATGAAAACGCCGAGCGCGCCGAGAGTCAAACTGTGACCGGGAATAGCGCGTGATTCGCCTTTTTCGGAATACTTGCCGATACGAGGACCGACGATTTTTGCGCCGACCAAAGCCGCTACGCCGCCGACCATGTGTACTGCTGTAGAACCGGCAAAGTCATGGAAGCCGAGATCTGAAAGCCAACCGCCGCCCCATATCCAGTGACCGGATACCGGGTAGACAAAGGCGCTGATGATCAAACTGTAAATACAGTAAGCGGAGAATTTTGTTCTTTCCGCCATAGCTCCCGATACGATGGTCGCCGCTGTCGCGCAGAATACTGTCTGGAAAATCAGGAACGCCATCGGCGGGAATGTTAATTCCAAACTATCGACATAATTTTGTCCCCTGACCATAAAGTCGAGTCCGCCGATAAACTTGCCGCTTCCGGCGAACATGATACCAAAACCGACCAACCAATAAACAGGTGTGCCAATCGAGAAATCCATCAGGTTTTTCATGACGATATTTCCCGCGTTTTTCGCCCTTGTAAAACCTGTTTCTACCATAGCGAAGCCGGCTTGCATAAAGAATACAAGAGCCGCAGCTATGAGCACCCATGCGGTGTCAATTGATGAAAAAAACTGCGCCGGCTCAATCAATTCAACTACTTCAAGCATAAAAAAATCCTCCTTTATTTATAAAAATTATATTACGCTGTACAATATTTGTCCGTAATTCGGGTACGGCCAATGTTTCTTTGACACAAGCGTTTCAAGTCCGTCAACATCGATCCTGAGTTCCACCATTGCGGCAAAAACTTTCTCGCGATAGAAACGAGCTTGAGCTTCAATGTCCCTTTCTTCTTTGGTTTGCAATATCACGTTCTCCAAGTTTGTCAATTTTGTAAGCAGACTGGCGGATAACTTTGATATATTAGTTATCAAATTTTCCTCCAATGATGAATCGTAATAACCCAACGCTTTCTTTCTCTGGAGAAGCTCCAATAAATCGTTTTGATATTTTAATGTGGCGGGGATAATATCTCCCTTAACCATATCAACCATAGCGAGAGCTTCAATATGGATAGTTTTGCAATATCCTTCCATGAGTATCTCATAGCGTGAGTGCAATTCTACTTCGGTAAATACATGGTGCTTTGTAAACAGCTCTATGCTTTTCTTGGAAACAAATTGAGGAAGAGCGTCAACTGTTGTTTTAAGGTTGGACAATCCTCGTTTCTGCGCTTCGACTACCCATTCTTCGGCGTAGTTGTTGCCGTTAAACACAATTCTCTTGTGATCGCTGATCGTTTTTTTAATCAACGCCGCAAGGTCTCCTTTAAAATTCTTGGATTTCTCAAGAGAATCCGCAAACTGACTCAAGCTCTCGGCGACAATTGTGTTTAATACGATGTTCGGTCCGCCGATTGAGAAAGCAGAACCGAGCATGCGGAACTCAAACTTGTTGCCTGTAAACGCGAACGGAGATGTGCGGTTGCGGTCTGTTGTATCTTTGGGGAAGTGCGGCAGAACCGAAACGCCTATTTCCATGTCGAGTTTTTCTTTGTTTTTATAACCTTTGCCTGATTCAATGGCTTCGATAATTTCAGTCAATTCTTCGCCGAGGAACATGGACACGATAGCCGGAGGAGCTTCGTTCGCTCCCAACCTGTGATCGTTGCCCGCGCTCGCTACGGATACGCGCAAAAGGTCCTGATATTCGTCGATAGCTCTTATAACCGCTACAAGGAACAGAAGGAACTGCGCGTTGTCATTCGGCGTATCGCCCGGCTCAAGTAAGTTAATGCCTGTGTCGGTGCTGATTGACCAGTTGTTGTGTTTACCGCTGCCGTTAACACCCGCAAACGGTTTTTCGTGAAGCAGACAGACAAGTCCGTGCCTGTTCGCGATGGACTTCATCAGTTCCATTGTCAACTGATTGTGGTCTGTTGCGATATTTGTCGTTGAGAAAATAGGAGCGAGCTCATGCTGTGCGGGCGCTACTTCGTTGTGTTTTGTTTTCGCGTTTACGCCGAGCTTCCAAAGTTCTTCGTCAAGGTCCTTCATAAAAGCGGATACGCGCGGTTTAATAGCGCCGAAATAATGATCTTCAAGCTCCTGTCCTTTGGGCGGTTTTGAGCCGAAAAGAGTTCTGCCTGTGTAGATTAAATCGGGGCGTTTAAGATACACCTCTTTATCGATAAGGAAATATTCCTGTTCGGGACCGACTGTTGAAAGAACACGCTGCGCTGTTGTGTCGCCGAAAAGTTTGAGTATGCGGAGCGCCTGTTTGCTGATTGCTTCCATTGAACGGAGCAAAGGAGTCTTTTTATCAAGAGCTTCGCCTGAATACGAACAGAACGCGGTGGGGATACACAATGTATCGTCTTTTATGAACGCGAAAGAAGTTACATCCCAAACGGTGTAGCCTCTCGCTTCAAAGGTGGCGCGTAAGCCGCCTGACGGGAAACTGGAAGCGTCCGGTTCGCCGCGGACAAGTTCTTTTCCCGAAAATTCCATGATGATTTTACCGTCGCTTGTGGGGGAAATAAAACTGTCGTGTTTTTCCGCCGTTGTGCCGGTCATGGGCTGAAACCAGTGTGTAAAGTGGGTTGCGCCGTGTTCAACCGCCCAGTTTTTCATCGCATTGGCGACGACATTGGCGATATCAAGCTCCAAATGCGTACCTTTTGACATTGTTTTTTTCAATGCCTTAAAAACATCCTTAGGAAGACGATCTTTCATGACTGTCTCATTAAAGACCATACTGCCGAATAAGCCGGGAATGTCTTTCATTCTAATTACCTCCAAAATAATTAATTTCTTAAAAGATTAGTTTACAAAAAAAAGGCGCTCAACGACAAAAGACAATAAGCCCCTTGTCAATAAACGCCTTTGTTTATCTTGGTAAATCCTATAAAAAAAGAGTATTTTTGTCAAGGGTAAAATATAGAAAATTTTACTGCAAGCAACACAAAAAACACTAACTTTTAGATATATCTTATTGTTTTAACGCTATTTTGACTGCCTAATCTTTACATGTACCTCACGAAGCTGTTGTTCTGTAACTTCACAGGGGGCGTTCATAAGCAGGTCTTGGGCGGAGCTGTTCATGGGGAAAGCGACCACTTCCCGAATATTTTCTTCCTCCGCCAACAGCATGACAATGCGGTCTATGCCGGGAGCCATGCCGGCGTGGGGCGGCGCTCCGTAGTGGAAGGCGTTATAGAGGGCGGGGAATTTTTTCTCAATATCGGCTTGAGTATACCCGGCAATTTCAAAGGCTTTTGTCATTACTTCGGGCAGGTGGTTACGGACAGCGCCCGAGGATAGTTCTACGCCGTTACAGACAATATCGTACTGCCAAGCGAGAATGTCGAGGGGGTCTTTTTTTTCAAGAGCCTCAAGTCCGCCTTGCGGCATAGAAAACGGATTGTGGGTAAATTCGATTGCGCCCGTCTCCTCGTTTTTGCCGTACATGGGAAAATCCACAATAAAGCAAAATTCAAACTTGTCTTTATTGATAAGGTTAAGCTGATTGCCCAACGCCGTGCGAATCTGCCCCGCAAGAGCGTTTACTTTTGCCGGCGCATCGGCGATAAAAAACAGCGTGTCGCTTATTTTAAGATTCAAGACTTGTCTAAGAGTGTTTTGTTTTTCTTCGGAAAGAAATTTGACAATAGGTCCTTTTAAACTGCCGTCTTCCATAACGGAAATATAACCAAGCCCTTTCATGCCGATTTCTTCGGCAAATGCGAGCATTTTTTCAAAAAATGATTTTGACTGCAATGCCGCTTCGCCCGCTACAATTCCTCTAACCGGAATATTTTTGAAAGGCTTAAAATCCACGTCCTCAAAAAATGAAGTAAGGTCTGTGATAACAAGCGGATTGCGAAGGTCGGGCTTGTCCGTTCCGTATTTGAGCATAGCTTCCGCATAGGGGATTTTTACGAAAGGCGGGGAGCTTATCTCCTTGTTTGAAAAAGTTTTGAAAGCGCCGTACGTTACGTTCTCCGCAACTTGGAAAACGTCTTCTTGCTCCGCAAACGCCATTTCAAAATCAAGCTGATAAAATTCCCCAGGTGAGCGGTCGGCGCGTGAATCTTCGTCGCGGAAACAGGGGGCAATCTGAAAATAGCGGTCGAAGCCCGAAACCATCAATAGCTGTTTGAAGATTTGCGGGGCTTGCGGCAATGCGTAAAATTTCCCCTGATGTTTTCTGCTTGGAACAAGGTAATCCCGCGCCCCTTCAGGCGAGGAAGACGTAAGTATCGGCGTTTGAAACTCCGTAAAACCCAATTCTTCCATTTTTGCCCGCAGATAACTGATTACCTTTGAACGCAGTAAAATATTTTTTTTAACTTCGGGATTTCTCAAGTCGAGAAAACGGTAGCTCAAGCGGATATCTTCCCTTGTGTTTTTGGATTCGTTTATTTCAAACGGCAAAGCTCGGACAGCCTTGCTCTGAATTATCAGTTTTTCGGCATGAACCTCAACTGTTCCGGTCGCAATTTTATGGTTGATAGTATCAATATCTCGCTTTTTTACAGTCCCTGTTACAGTAAGAACCGTCTCCTTGCCGGATTTATATTCCTGATGTAAAACCACCTGAGTAACGCCGTATTGATCCCGAATGTCGAGGAAAGTTACGCCGCCGTGGTCACGGATAGTATCCACCCAACCGGAAATCGTGACAGTTTGTCCTGTATGTTCATCCCCCAGTTCCCCGCAGGTATGCGTCCTATATTGGTTCATGTTGTTTTTATTATGCCAATTATTACGGGATTGTGGAAGGGGGAATTTTTCCCAAGAATTTCACACAAAGGACACTAAGAGGGATTGTCTATCGATGAAATAAAAGAGCGGTTAAAAAAAATTAAGAGCGATTAACACCATCCTAACCCAAAAAAAAGACTGCCCGCAGGCAGTCTTTTTTACACTTACATTAAGTTCAAATTAGAATTTGAAACCAACTGCAAGTTTGATGGGGATGATGCTGTTAATTATCTTGTTTTTGCTATCATCTTTGATCTGGTCATTCATTTGTTTGGAAAGGAAGTCATATCCATATCCTACTTCGCCTCTTAAGTAGATTGAATCTGTAAGATCGAAGTCAACGCCAACGCCTATAAGGAGTTTCAAGCTGCTTGTTACATCAGCTTTGGAGTAATCGTTACCGTCTTTGTCCACACCGTATTTACCATCTTTGAAAACATCTTCTCCGTCAGATTTTGTGGAGAGGTTGATATTGTATTCAATACCGAGGAAGGGGAATAACTTTACTTTGTCGCCGAGAGCAAAGGGGTATTTTCCAACCAAGCCTAATGTTAAATCGGTTACATCTGTACCTTTGTCACCGTCAGCAACTTTACCGTCTTTGTCTTTCTGTTTGAAATTACCGCCAAGGATACCAATGTTTACTTCGGCGTATGTAATATCAAAAAATACATTACCTCCGATCATTACACCTTCTGTGGATCCCTTTTTTTCACCATCGTAGGACTTTTCACCAATCGCAGGTACAATCAAGAGACCAGCACCGGCGCTTAATTGGAGTTGGGCAAATGCTCCGCCCGCGAGAAGTGTTGCCATGAGCAACGCTAATACTACTTTCTTCATCTTTTTCTCCTATTTCATAAAAATCCTTGTCCCGACCTCATTTCAAACAACGTTTGATTTAGCTTTTAACTTTGGATCAGTAACAGGAATTTTACATTCCTAACTAATTATTTAAATTATTTCAAAAATTGTCAAGATCATAATATCGTTATATTTTAAATTTTTCAATATAAAATTAAAATTTTTACAAAATTTCACCATATGTCACATAAAATTAACATTTTTAACGTAATATTATACAAAATATTGTAATATATTACCATTTTTATGAAATTTGACACCCTTTCCTAAAAGACTATGATGCCAATTATTACAGGATTGTGGAAGGGGATTTGTTATTTTAACGCCTCTTCCAGCGATTTTTTCGCCATGTCGGGGTTCCCTTTTCCGCCGAGTTTTTTCATCACCTGACCCATTAAAAACCCGAACACTTTTTCCTTGCCGGCGCGGTAATCCGCAACCGAGTCTTTGTTTTCCGCTACTACGGCTTTTACCGCTGTAATAACGGCGTTGTCGTCGTTTATCATCATTAAGCCTTTTTCGGCGATGTATTTTTCGGGGTCAACATTGTTTGTGAATACGGCTTCAACTGTCTCTTTATATGCGCCTCGGTTGATTTTTCCGCCTGTAACAAGGGTAATGAGAGCGGAAAGTTTGCCGGCGTCTATGGACAAATCTTCCGGCAGAATGTCGGCGTTGTTCATAAGCCGCATAATTTCGCCCGTCAACAGGTGCGCCGCTTCAACGGGCTGTCCGCTTTTCTGCGCGATGGTCTCGAACAAATCGCAAATGTTTTTGTGGACGGTAAGAACCGCCGATTCGGATTCGGGTATCTTAAAATCACGGCAATAGCGTTCTCGTTTTTGGTACGCAAGTTCGGGCAGATTTTTCTTAACGTTCGCAAGCCATTCGTCGTCAATCTCCATCGGCAGTAAGTCGGGCTCGGGGAAGTAGCGGTAGTCCTGCGCGTTTTCCTTTGAGCGCATTCCGTAGGACTCCATTTTTTCATCGTCCCAGCGGCGTGTCTCCTGAACAATTTTTCCGCCGTCTTCCAGTACTTCAATCTGACGCGCGGTTTCATATTCAATGGCTCGGGCAATCGCCTTAAACGAGTTCATATTTTTCGTCTCGGTGCGTACGCCAAGTTCTCCGCCAACGGGGCGCACAGACAGATTGATGTCGGCGCGGATGGAGCCTTCCTGCATTTTGCAGTCGCAGATATCAAGGTACAAAAGAGTTTCCCTCAGTTTTTCAAGATAGGCGATTACTTCGGCGGCGCTGCTGAAGTCCGGCTGCGAAACAATTTCCAACAATGGCACGCCGCAGCGGTTAAAGTCCATGAAAGTGCCGCCGCTTGCGTCGTGTATCAGTTTTCCGGCGTCCTCTTCCATGTGTATCTCTCGTATGTTAATTGTCTTTTTTTTGCCGCCTGCTTCGATGTCAAGATGACCGTCACGGCAGATTGGGGAGTATAACTGCGATACTTGGTAGGCTTTGGGCAGGTCGGGGTAAAAATAATTTTTACGATCAAACTTGCAGTGTTGGGTAATGGAGCAATCAAGAGCGATGCCTAGCCGAATAGCGTACTCTACAACGGAGCGGTTAAGCACAGGCAGTACGCCCGGCATTCCCGCGCAGACGGGACAGACGTGAGTATTCGGCTCGCCGCCGTAAGCGGTGGTACAGGCGCAGAATATTTTTGATTTTGTTGACAACTCGGCGTGAACCTCAAGACCGATGACTGTTTCCCACTTCATACTAACCTCTTTTCCGTGCGGTCGAATGACCGCACAGTTAAATCGAATATGAAACGAAGTTTCATACCTTTATACCCTCAGGTTTTTTAAGATGATAATCGGTGCGGGATTGATAAACTCGAGCGGTGTCGATAATTTTTTTCTCCGAAAAAGCGTCGCCGATTAATTGAAAGCCAATCGGCAATCCCGCCGAATCAAATCCGCAAGGGAGAGCGGCGGACGGAAGTCCCGCCAAATTGATCGACACGGTGTAAATGTCGCCCATGTACATTTTTATCGGGTCGCCTGAATTTTCTCCGATTTTGTACGCCGTTGTAGGAGCGACAGGAGAGAGTATCATATCATACTTGGCGAACAATTTTGTGTAAGCGTCTTTTATAAGAGAGCGTACCTGCAGCGCTTTTTTGTAATAGGCGTCGTAGTATCCCGATGAAAGCACAAACGAGCCGAGCATTATTCTTCTTTTTACTTCCAGCCCGAAACCTTCGCTGCGTGAAAGACGGTACACTTCGGAAAGCGACTGAGCGGCGGAACTGCGGTAGCCGTACTTTAAGCCGTCATAACGCGAAAGGTTTGACGACGCTTCGGCGCAGGCGATTATGTAGTAGGTGGGGATCACATAATCCATAAAAGGCATTTCAAATTCTTCTATAATAGCGCCCGCCGCTTGGAGTTCTTTTGAAACAGTCAGAACGGAGTTTTTAACTTCATCGTCAATTCCGCCCGCGAAATAATTGCGAGGCAATCCTATCTTCACGCCTTCCAAATTTGATTTGCCTTCGCCGAATTCAAACGGCTTTTTTATTACGCAAGTGCTGTCTCGTGTATCAGGTCCCGAAATAATCGAAAGCAAGGCGGCGCAGTCTTCAATGTTTTGTCCGATGGGACCGATTTGATCCAGCGACGACGCATAGGCGAGAAGCCCGTACCGTGACACAGAGCCGTAAGTCGGTTTAATACCCGTAACGCCGCAGAAGGAACAAGGCTGGCGAATACTGCCGCCCGTATCCGAACCAAGAGCGATGGGTATTTCTCCCGCTGTGACAGCGGCGGCGCTTCCGCCCGATGATCCGCCTGCGACACGTTCGGTATCCCACGGATTGTATACCGCTCCGTATGCGCCTGTTTCGCTTGAGCCGCCCATAGCGTACTCGTCCATGTTGAGTTTCCCTACGACAATCATGTCGGCTTCTTCCAATTTTTCTATAACCGCCGCGTTAAATACCGGAGAGTATCCTTCGAGCATTTTGGATGCGCAGGTGGTTTCAATTCCTTTTGTGGAAATATTATCTTTTACGGCGATTGGTACGCCGGCAAGAGGCGAGGTCGCTTTGCCTGCGTCAATGCGCGACTGAATTTCTTTCGCGCGCGCTAAAGCCTTTTCTTTCGCTACAGAAAGGAAAGTGTTGTATCCGTTGTCGTTTTCTACAATTATATCGATATATGCGCTTACGGTTTCCGCTACGCCGAGTTCTTTTGTTTTTATATTTGCCGATAAATCCAGCGCGCTTAATCCAAACATTACTATCTACCTTTTACTCGACTGTTTTCGGCGCAATGATCATCTCGTCGTTTTTGACAGGCGCATTTTGCAGTATCAGCGCGCGATCAAACGAAGAACACACTTTGTCGTCACGGAAAACATTTACATTATCAAGAGGGGAACCTTCGCCCTTCGAGCTCGGTTGAGGTCCAAAAGGATGACTGCGCTCGACTACGCCGTTAGTATCGATCTCGCTTAGTCTCGCCATGTAATCAAGTATTTCCTGCAAATCATGAGTCAATTTTGTTTTTTCATTGTCCAAAAGCGTAAGGCAGGACAAGTCCTCCAGATAAGCAAGCAATTTATCGTCTATTTGCATGAAGATACTCCAATCTTAAATTATAATAGTACAATTCCCGCAGACTTGCAACCTGATACCGTCTTTTCGTCCCACACGGAAACTTGCACTTCTCCTACGTGCGCTTTTTGAAGCAGGAGCATGCACAGTCTTGACTGCCCAATACCGCCGCCCATTGTAAGCGGGAGTTTTCCTTCAAGCAGCATTTTGTGGAAAGGCAGTTTTCTGCGGTGATCGCATTTATTTTTTGAAAGCTGTAAATCAAGCGATTTTGAATCGACACGGATGCCCATTGAGGAAAGCTCGAAAGGGCATTCCAGAACATCGTTCCAAAATAAAATATCGCCGTTTAATGTCCAGTCGTCATAGTCAGGAGCGCGACCGTCATGTTTAATGCCCGATTTTAAAACGTCGCCAATCTGCATGATGAATACCGTTTTATTTTCTTTTACGCAGGCGTTCTCACGCTCTCTGGGCTTAAGGTTAGGATATATATCTTCCAACTGCTGTGTTGTAATAAATTGCACATCACGAGAAAGATTGATAGTTAAAGCGGGATACTTCTCTTTAATTTTGTCCGCCGTATCGCAGATGGCGTTTACTATTGCGATGACAGTTTTTTTTAACGTATCTTCATTGCGCGAATTTTTGTCTATTACTTTTTCCCAATCCCATTGGTCAACGTAAAGCGAATGAAGGTTATCCATTTCTTCATCACGCCGCACGGCGTTCATGTCGGTATACAATCCTTCGCCGACCGGAAAACCGTACTGGTACAGCGCCATGCGTTTCCATTTGGCAAGAGAATGAACAATTTGAGCTGTACCTCGGGTTTCCTTTATGGCAAACTCTACCGGGCGCTCTATGCCGTTAAGGTCGTCATTCAATCCTGTTTGCGGCTCGACAAAAATCGGCGCAGAAACACGCTTTAAGTTAAGAGCGTTCGCCAGATTATCCTCGAACAGCCGTTTTATAACGCCTATAGCGGTCTGGGTCTCGTACACTGTAAGAACTGATCGGTATTTTTCCGGCACAATCAATTTGCTCATTTATTCCTCTCTTGTAATAAGTACATTTTAGCCAAAATACAGCCTTAATCACAATAGGGATTTTCGTCTGTTTTTAAACCGCAAAAAAAAGGTCTGTCTCCGTTGGGGACAGACCTTTTTTTTGCGGTTGTGTTTGTTTAATTATCTCTTTAACCGCTCTTTTATTTCATTAATAGACAATCCCTGCTCTATCAATTCAAGAAAATATCGTCGTTCTTAATTATCGGAAATGCGATATTCAAATAAAACCCATAGATTTCTCAAAATATTTTCAAATTCAGTCAAGCAAAACAGCACTCTCGCGCCATATAAGGTATGTACTTTTTAGTCTGTCCTGTGACGGCTTGTACAAAATTGTTTTGCGAGGTTGCTATGAAAAATGCTAACAAAAAATTTAAAAACAGTGTTTTCTCCTTCATCTTCAGTAATCCTGATGTTTTGCGGGAGCTTTACTGCGCACTGGAGGGGGTAACTTTAAGCCAAGATGTC
>Ga0268262_10003538_pt1 | contig 16832 bp, 17 predicted proteins | sample TergutNc150P3_FD_190354 | JGI IMG/M metagenome (GOLD analysis project Ga0268262, IMG submission 190354) | Nasutitermes corniger P3 segment gut microbial community from laboratory colony in Florida, USA - Nc150 P3 (SPAdes) (version 2) | ecosystem: Host-associated > Arthropoda: Insects >... | reverse complement strand
TACAAAAAATCACAACAATCGCCAAAACCTACTATTTTACTAGGCATTATAAGGATGCTTTCTGAAATCTATTGACAGGTAAAATGTTATATATCATACTAAATATATTAAAAGTATATAAAAGGGATTTTCCCTATTATATAAATAAATTGGAAGGAAGGATTATTATGAAAGAAAAAGAAAGAGTAAGAGAAATGAATGAAATAATTGGAATGGAAAGAGCTGAAGAAGCTAAACGCGAGCATGAGCAAGATGGAATTGAGAATACTGTTCTAAAAGAAGAAGAAGAATATAATGCCAAAATAAATAAATTTGAAGAAGAAACATTAGAAGAGCAAGATAGAGTTGGAGCTCTTAAACTGGGTCCAAAATAATTTACCGGTTTTATCAGCTTAATTAACATCTTCCTTCAAAAAATTACTTCTGTCGCCGGTAAGTTCCCAGCTTGTAAGAATCCGCGCCTTGCCTTTATCCACAGATACAATAATATAAGAGTAAAAGGGCAGGGCGTGCTCCTTGTCATAGCCTGAAGGCGCGGATGGATGGTCGGGATGAGAATGGTAAAAGCCGATAACGTCAAGTTTCATCGATCTTGCGGTTTGTTCCGCCTTCATCATATCTTCCGGCGTTATAAGAAAGCGGTGGTATTGTTCGCCGTCTTCCCTTGCGTTATCAATGGTAAGGGTACTCTTGACGGTTTTTACTCCCGCGTTATCAACTTCGCCTATTAGAACTCCGCAGCATTCGTTAGGATATGCGGCTTCTCCGTCCGCTCTTATGTTTTTTTCAAATTCAGAAGGAAGCCGCAGCATTATATCTCTTTCCATAAAGGCTGAGATAAATAGCGGCTTCCGTTATCGCACAGAATTGTCGCTACCCTTGAGCCTGAAGGCAGAGTTTTTGCCAGTTCCATGGCGGCGAACACGTTTGCGCCGGAGCTAATACCTGCAAATACGCCTTCCTCAGCGGCAAGACGGCGCGCTGTTTTGTACGCGTCTTCAGTTTTTACCGTTATGTGCAAATCGGCAACGCTCCTGTCAAAGATTTTAGGCGCTATCGTAGATTCCATGTGCTTCATTCCCTCAAGACCGTGAAAAGGAGAATCCGGCTGCATAAGAATAACTTGTATCGATGAATCAATTTCTTTTAGCCTTTTGGTAACGCCCATAAAAGTTCCCGAAGTGCCGGTTCCTGCGACAAAATGCGTAGGTTTGCATTGGTTATAAAGTTCAACTCCTGTTGTTTCATAATGGGTGCGGGAATTTTCAAAGTTGTCGTATTGATTTGGGAAAAAATATTTTTCGGGTTCTTTTGCCGCCAACTCCATCGCAATACGGTACGCGCCGTCTGAGCCTTCAAGCGGATCTGTTTCCGTAATTTCCGCTCCGTAAGCTCGCATAATTTTCTTTCTTTCTTCGCTGGCGTTTGCCGGCATGAACAATTTTATCTTGTAACCGAGAGCTGCGCCGAACATTGAATAAGCGATACCCGTATTGCCGCTAGTGGAGTCCAGTAAAATTTTATCCTTTGTAAGCCGGCCTGTGTTTATGCCGTGTAACATCATGGCTTTTGCGGCGCGGTCTTTAACTGAACCGCTGGGGTTAAAATATTCGGCTTTGGCAAAAATGGAAACTCCGTTTACAGTTTTGAATATGTTTTTCAATTCGATAACCGGAGTGTTGCCGACAAGATCTAAAACATTCATGTTTAAAAAATCGCTATAACGCCGCCGCCGTATTTACTGTCGATAAAATCCTTTACCTTCTTGCTTAAGAGAGCCTTTTTAAGAGCGGCGATACCCGGATCATTTTCTTTTCCTTTCTGCACTACAACGATGTTTACATAAGGAGAATCCGCGCCTTCGATTATAAGAGAATCTTTTACGGGATTAAGCCCCGCGCTAAGCGCGTAGTTGCCGTTGATCGTAGCGGCATCCACATCCTGCAGTGAGCGGGGAAGCTGAGCGGCTTCAAGCTCTCTGAATTTGAAATTTTTAGGATTGCCTGTAATGTCGCGCACAGTTGCGGTAAGACCTGCACCGGCTTTAAGAGTGATAAGCCCTTTTGACTGGAGCAGAAGAAGAGCGCGTCCTCCGTTGGACGGATCGTTGGGAATCGCTATGGTAGCGCCGTTCGGCAGAGCGCCGACGCTTTTATGTTTTGACGAGTATAATCCGAACGGTTCCACATGCACCCCGAAAGCGGAAACAAGTTTTGACGACCATTCCGTGTTGGTTTCAAGGTACGGAATATGTTGGAAGAAATTTGCGCTTAAGTCCCCTGAGATTACTGCCACATTCGGCTGCACATAATCGTTAAATTCCACAACTCTTAAGGTAAACCCTTGAGCCGCCATATCGTCTTTAATCAGATTGAGAAGCTCCGCGTGCGGAACAGGTGTAGCGCCCACCGAAACGACAGGACGCGAATTTTGTTCTTCAATGCCTTTTGCATGAACCGTTTGAATAGCGGTAAAAACCATTACGCCCGCAATAAGCAGGCTTGCAATTTTTTTCATGATATCTCTCCTCTATATTCTGTGAGTCTATTAGTATACACATATTTCCTATGTGTATTAGGGCTATATAAATACATAATAATATTAACTTACCGCTTTGACAAGATACTCCTGCTGACGGCTGTCCCGATAATCTGCACCAGTTCCACAAGTATCAATATAACTATAACCGCGCCGATAGTAACGTCCGTTCTGAAACGGAAATAGCCGTAGTTTATGGCAAGACTGCCAAGCCCGCCGCCGCCGATAGCGCCCGCCATCGCCGAATAACCGATTAAATTGATGATTGTTAAGGCGAGGCCTGAAACCAGAGACGGCATGGCTTCGGGGATTAACACCTTGCGGGCGATTTGAAAATTGGTCGAACCCATCGCGCGCGCCGCAGTTAGCACACCCTGATCAACTTCGGACAGGGCGGATTCGGCTATGCGGGCGACAAAGGGCGCGGCGGCTATTGAAAGGGGAATAATTACCGCCGTAGGTCCTATGCTGGTATTAATTATCATCCGTGTAAAGGGAATAAGAAGGATCATCAGGATAATAAACGGAAGGGAACGGAATATATTGACGATTCTTGAGAGCACATTGTACAGGGCGCCGCGGGGGGTAAGGCCGGCGGGGGATGTGACAAAAAGGTACACGCCCAAGGGGAAGCCGAGAAGACATGCTAAAACAGTTGAAACGAATGTCATATAGACTGTTTCCAGAGTCGCAAGGGGCAGCATAGATAACATATCGATAATTTTTTCGTTAAGCATTGAGCATCTCCTTTGCTGCGGCCGTTTTCGGCGATTCAAAAACCGAAGCGACGCTCCCTGTTTCCGCGATAAGCCCGGCGTCCATTACCGCTACTTCCCGGCATATCTCGCGGATTACTTCCATTTGGTGAGTAATAAGCACCACCGTAATTTTAAGCCGCTGATGAATGTCGCGGATCAAAGCGAGTATTGAGCGGGTGGTCTGAGGGTCAAGCGAGCTTGTCGCCTCGTCGCAGAAGAGCACTTCGGGGTTTGCGGCGAGCGCGCGGGCGATTGCCACCCGCTGTTTCTGCCCGCCTGAAAGTTCTCGCAAACGCGCCTTGCGCTTGTCGGCGATATTTACCATTTCAAGAAGTTCTTCAACCCGCTTGTCTATAAATTTGCGCGCAAGGCCCGCTATTTCCAAAGGGTAGGCAATATTTCCCGCAACGTTACGTGAAGAGAGCAAATTAAAATTTTGAAATATCATTCCCATCTTTCTGCGCCGTTCAAGCAGATCTTTGCCGAGCAGGGTATCCACGCGCTGTCCGTTGTAGTACACTTCGCCTGTGTCGGGCGTTTCCAACAGGCTCATGACGCGCAAAAGGCTTGATTTCCCCGCTCCGCTTCTGCCTATAATCCCGTAAATACAGCCGGGAGGAATGGAAAGATCGACGCGCTTTACAGCGGTAACTTCCCCGTATTTTTTGGAAATCGCTTTAAGATCGATCATTTATTTATTTTATCAAAAAAACAGATCAATCACAAGACCGCTTAAAAGGGCGAATAATATCGTAAACAATATAAAAAACAGAAAATGCTTAAGTCCCAGAACTATTTTTACCGCACCAAGGTTGGTTATTTTCATTGCTTGTCCCGTGATCATAAAAGCCGAAGCTGATCCCAATGTCATGCCGCTTAACATCCATTCGCGCAGAAGCGGAATAGTGCCGCCGCCGCAGACATAAAGCGGAACGCCGATAGCCGCCGCCATCAATACGCCGAAGCCCCTGTTTCTGCCGAATAATCCCGCAAAAGCTTCCTGAGGCACATAACGCTGAAAAAGGGCGGTAAGAATAATACCTATTAAAAAGTACGGGCCTGTCGCAATGATGTTTCTTCCGAAGTTTTTTAACAGGCGCACAAGCGGATTCGGGTCTGTGTCGCGGTTAGCCATCTTTTCAAATTTGGTAAACTTAAAAAAAGGCTCTTTCCTGAAAAACAATCTTACGCAAAGCCCCGCCGTTATGCCGCAGAGAAAACAACAGACAAAGCGTACAATAAGTGCCGGAACGCCAAGGGCTGCGCTGTAAAAAAGAAGCTGAGGGTTTAGAAGAATTGAACTCATAACAAAAGAGGCTATCCATTCTTCCGCCATGCCTTTTTCGGCAAAAGACGCGGCGATGGGGATTGTCCCGTACATGCACAAAGGAGAAGCGATGCCCAGAAGGGAAGCGGGTATTATGCCGAAAGCGCCCATTTTAGTATCCCGCATTTTAACAAAGAGCGCGTGGATTTTTTCTTTCCCGAAAACGGAAACAATAGAACCCAATACCATTCCCAACACCCAGTACCAAACAATCTGTTCAAACTGGATAGAGAAGTAGTACCAAAGATAAATAAATTCCCTTTGAATTATTTCACTTATTGTAACCATTATTGTTACAACTTAATCAGATCGTAAGTTTTGCTTCCCAGTCCTATTTCGGCTCCGTGGTCAATTGTGCGGACTCCGTTTCTTGACTCAATCCTCTGTATCAGGCTTTTTCCGTCGGGGGCGGCGTACACAAGATCGACGCAGGCCTGATCGAGGGCTACGGGGTCAAGGGACGAGAGGATGCCGATGTCGTGCATGTCTGGGGCGGCGGGGTTGCCGTTGCAGTCGCAGTCAACAGAGAGGCGGTTCATCACGTTTATATAGAGGATTTTACCGTTCAGGCTGTCTACGACGGATTTTCCCGCCTCGGCCATCGAGTCAAGAAACGCGTTTTGATCCCCGGAGAAACCCGATTTGCTTTTTCCCGCCGAGTGTATCCACGATTTACCTTCGGGTGACGCGATGCCTATCGAAATATTTTTTATCGCTCCGCCGAAGCCGCCCATTCCGTGTCCCCTGAAATGTGAAAGCACGACAAAGTATTCGTAATTCTTAAAATTAGCGCCGACAAAATTTTCGCGCAGTCTTGAGCCGCCCTTTACAGGAAGGCTTAACGAGCCGTTCTCGTCGAGAATGTCCACAGCCGCAATGTCCGTAAAGCCGTGATCTTTCGCCGTCTGTTTATGAACCGCCGTGCTTGCCCTTCTTCCGCCGTAAACCGTATTTGATTCAACAATTGTGCCTTTTACCGATTGCACCAAATCTTTTATCAGGGCGGGTCTTAAATAATTGCTGTTAGGCGGCTCTCCCGTGCTGATCTTTACCGCGACTTTGCCGCTCGGCTGCTGTCCGAGGGCTTTGTATACCGACATTAAACCCGCGGGGCTTATGTCTTTTGTAAAATACACTTTGGCGCGGGGCGCGGGAGCGGCAGGCTCCGAAAGATTGTCAGGCGGATTTTGAACAGGCTGAGCGTGAGCTTTTTCGAAGCAGTTTGTGAAGGATATTGCGGCTGTAACCAAAAAGACCGCCGTTATCAATAAAAAAATTTTTTTGTTTTTCATTTTATCCTCCCTTTATTCTTTTTCCCGCGCTTATTGCAAGCTGTCCCAATCGATGCTTTTTAACCTGTCCAGAGCGTTACGAAGTACGGCCCTTGGGCAGGCGGTGTTTATGCGCATAAAACCGTTTCCGCCCTTTCCGAATGTATAACCGCCGCTTAACCATAATTTTCCCTTATTTGTAAGCGTTTCGTCAAGTTTTTTTTCGCCCAATCCGAGATCTTTGCAATCCAGCCACGCAAGATAAGTTCCCTCGGGTTCAACAAGTTTTATTTTAGGAATATTGTTAACAAGATATGTTTTAAGAAACCGCATATTTCCCTCAAGATAGACTAAAAGCTGATCCAGCCAGTCCGCGCCCTCTTCATACGCCGCTTTGCAGGAAACAAGCCCCATTATACCCGGCTGGCTTAAACCGCAGTTTGCGTATTCGTTCTTGAATTTATCGCGCAGTTCTTTGTTGGAAATAAAGATGTTAGCGCATATTAATCCGGCTAGATTAAAAGTTTTTGAGGGTGAAGTGCAGGTAACAGTAATATTATCAAGTTCCTTGTTAATCGAAGCGAAAACAATGTGTTTATGGCCTGACCCTTGGTCTTTAAAAATAAAATCCTCGTGGATTTCATCCGCGATAACGGTTACGCCGTGACGAAGGCATATTTCGCCCATTCGGGTAAGTTCCTCCCGGTTCCAAACGCGCCCGACAGGGTTGTGAGGATTGCACAAGATAAACATTTTTGCCTGCTTAATCTTTTCCTCAAAATCCGCGAAATCTATACTGTATCGCCCGTCCGAATAAACAAGTTCGTTTACAAGCAACTGCCGTCCTGTTTTTCTTATGCTCGATTCAAAAGGATAATAAACAGGCTGTTGAATAACAATGGCGTCTCCTCTTTGAGTTAAAGATCGGACGGCGATGAAAAGCGCGTTTACCACTCCGGGCGTAATCGTAAGCCAATCGCGTTCGACAGTCCAGCTTAAGCGTTTTTCAAACCATTTGCGCATAACATCAAAATACTCGGCGTCAGGCTCCGAATACCCGAAAATCCCGTGCTTGGCGCGTTTTATAAGCGCATTCTGCACGCAAGGCGGAGAAGCAAAATCCATATCGGCAACCCACAAAGGAAGCGCATCCGCAGGCTTCCCTCGCCATGTAGGTTCGTACTTTATGCTGTATGTATTACGCCTGTCTATTATCTTGTTAAAATTATATTTCATTTAAGATTAACCCGCCGCTTGTTCCAAATCCGCGATTAAATCTTTTGCGGCCTCTAGCCCCACGGACAGGCGCAAAAGACATTCGTCTATGCCGCGCGCTTTTCGCTCGCTTTCGGGAAGATCGGCGTGGGTTTGAAGCATGGGGTAGGTGATAAGGCTTTCAACTCCGCCAAGGCTTTCGGCGTATTTTATCACTTTTACGTTTTCAAGTATGCGTTCCGCCGACTGTTTGCCGCTCACGGAAAAAGATAACATTCCGCCGAAACCGCTTGTTTGTTTTCGTGATATTTCATAATCGGGATGATCCTTTAAGCCAGGGTAATATACTTTTTTTACAAAGCTTTGCTTTAACAGCCATTGTACAATCTTATCCGCGGTTTCCTGCTGGCGTTCCATGCGGACAGCGAGCGTTTTGATTCCGCGGATAATCAAAAAACTGTCAAAGGGTGAAAGGCATCCGCCTGTTGTTTTTGCGATAAACCTTATTTTCTCAGAAAGATCAAAATTTTTTACAACCAACAATCCCGCCAGGGTATCGTTGTGGCCGCCCAAATACTTTGTTCCGCTGTGAAGTACAATGTCGGCTCCGAGTGAAAAAGGTTTTTGAAAATACGGCGTAAGAAATGTGTTGTCTATTATTAAAAGGACATTGTGTTTTTTTGCGACGGCGGAGGCGGCGGCAATGTCTATTACGCGCATCATCGGATTGGACGGAGTTTCTATAAAAATCGCTTTTGTAGAAGAAGTTATTTCCTTTTCGATATCCTTTAAATCGGCGGCAAAGGAAAATTTTACTCCGTTCTTCTGCGAAACGTGTCTGAAAAGGCGGAAAGTGCCGCCGTAAAGATCGTCGGAAGAGATGATATGATCGCCTGGCGAAAACAGTTCCATTAATGCCGAAACAGCCGCCATGCCGGAAGAAAACGCTACGGCGTATTTGCCGCCTTCAAGCGCGGCGACAGTGTCTTCCAGATGTACAGTGGTGGGGTTAAGCGAGCGGGAATAGTCAAAACCTGTGCTTTTTCCCACTCCGGGATGGGCGAAAGTAGCCGAGGCGAATATCGGGACGGCTACCGCCCCCGTTGTATCATACTTTTTATCACACCCATGAACGCATATTGTGCTTATATCCATAATACCCTATTTATAACATAGGATTACTATGCTATCAAGGTGTTTTTTTCTTCCCCCATATAAGAAATCATGCAATTTATGATTTCATTGAAATCTATAGGTTTACCGATATGTCCGTTCATGCCGGAATTAAGGCATCTTTCGACATCCTCGCGGAACACGTTAGCTGTCATGGCAATTATAGGAATTTGATTGCTTGCTTCTGTTTTATGAACGTGTAATTGGTCTTCAACGGCGCGGATATGTTTCGTCGCCTCATAGCCGTCCATTTCGGGCATTTGTATATCCATAAAAATCATATCGTACCTGTAAGGGGCGGCGCTGAACATTTTAACGGCCTCCTCTCCGTTTTCGGCGCAGCAAATCTCCAAACGGGTAGGTTCAAGCAGGGTTTGCACGATCTCGCGGTTAATTTCCACGTCTTCCGCCAGCAGTATGCGCCTTCCCTCAAAGATGCCGGCAATCTCCGCGGTTTGCGATTTTTTCACCTGATGTTTATCGACGCCCAAACATTCGTTTATTGCTTCCGCTATGGCTGATGGGAACAAAGGCTTGGACAGGAATTTGTCAACGCCCGCCGATTTTGCTTCCTGGGCGATAGAACTCCATTCAAAAGATGTAATCATTATCACTACAGAATTATCTTGTTTTCGCATCTTTATTTTGCGCGTAAACTGTATGCCGTTCATGCGCGGCATTGTAAGGTCTACAAAATAAATATGATAACCGCCGTTCTTTTCCGCAAGCTCAAGCGCTTCCTCTCCGCTGCTTGCCGTGTCGCACATTACGCCGAAACCGCGCGATATATCGGTAAAATAGTTTAAAACATCCTGTTCATCGTCTACTGCCAATATACGGACGTTTTTCAAATTGACATCTAACAGGCGTTTTTGCTTTTCTTCTATTCCGCGCTCCATTTTAACCGTAAAAATAAAGGTAGAGCCTTTTCCCGGTTCCGATTCAACCCAAATCTTTCCGCCCATCATTTCAACTATGCTTTTGGAAATGGCAAGCCCCAAGCCTGTGCCTCCGTATTTGCGGGTTGTGCTGGATTCGGCCTGTTCAAATGACTGGAAAATCCTTTCTTTTTGTTCCGGCTTTATGCCGATTCCCGTGTCGCTTACGGAAAATCGCAGGGTACACATGTTATTATTTTCCTCCTCAAGGCGCGCCGCAAGTCTTATTGAGCCTTGTTCGGGCGTGAATTTTACAGCGTTCCCGAGGAGATTGGTAATAACCTGGGCAAGCCTTTGGTCGTCTCCTATCAAGGAACGGGGGAGGGAACTGTCAATATTTACCGAAAATTTCAGGTGTTTTTCTTCGATGCGGAAATTGTTGACATTTACAACGCGGCGAAGCGTTTTTTCAAGCTCAAATTCCGCCGGGGCAAGGTCAAATTTGTTGGCTTCGATCTTTGACATATCCAGAATGTCGTTGATTACACCTAACAGGTGGTTGGAAGCGTCGTGAATTTTCTCAAAGCAATAATCCTTGCGCTCAATGTCACAAGCCGATTTTCCTATCGTGATCATACCGGCTATTGCGTTCATTGGAGTTCGTATTTCATGGCTCATATTAGCGAGAAATGCGCTTTTGTGCTTGCTTTCCCTGTCCGATTTATTTTTTGCCATGTCAACATTGATTAGAACAACTATCAGAACCGCCGCAAGAGCAAAGCCCGATAAGCAAAGAATAAGCGCCATTTGATTTACTGCCTGAAAATATAAATCTTTCGGCGATAAAAGACCTAAACGCCATCCGTTGGAAAGGGTCTTGAAAAAACCGACGACAGGTTCGCCCCTCCAGTTGATCCACTCGGCTCCCGTTATTTTCCCCGTGCGTACCAATTCATCGGTTAAAATTGAAAGAGGAACCGACGGATCGTACATTTTCAATCCGATAAAATCAGGATTCATGTGGCCTATTATAGTTAAATCCTGACTAATCAAAACTCCGAAGCCGCCTTTTGTAAGAGCGGTATTGGCGACTTTTTCCCCGATATGCCCCGCGCGAACGTCAATGGCGACAACACCCAAGCGGCTGCCGTCTCTGTCGAAAATACAGCGGGAGTAGGATAAAACCGTTTCTCCTGTTACCGTGTCAATAAACGGCTCTGTTTCCGCAATGGCGCCGCCGGCCTCGATTGCCGCCTTGTACCAAGGGCATTCCTGCGGTTTATATGACGCAGGCGGTTTCCAGCCGATACCGTTAATAAACACAGGACCGCCGGGGAATTTTTCTAAATAACAAAAAGGACCGTTGGAACTGTAAGAATCTTTATTTCTTAATTTTAAGTTATTTGTTATATCCGTGTTATAATCGGCAAGTTTTTTTACGTCGGATCCGCTTAAAATTAAACTCTGTACGGATTGCGCGAAATCATCCAGTATTGTGCCTGATTCCAGCAGATCCGAATTAATTTGTGATTCCACATAATCCAGTACGCTGTCCGCGTTGCGCACCAAATTGGTATTTACGATTCTGTATGTGAAGATACAGCTTAATACAATCATCATAAAAAAAGCAAACATAGTAAACGCAAGTTCCACATACAGGGGATGTTTTAATATTATCTTTTGTTTTTTTACAAACATTTTCTTCCTCCCCTTTTTTATTCCTTTTTGCTTCTTGAGTTAACTAAAATACTTTTAATTAACTAAAAATTTACTAAAAACCCCTTTATTAAAAGATAAAAAAAATAAAGCTGTAGACAAGGTAATTCGTATTAAAATACAAGCCGGATTATTAATGCATAGAAAACATATAGGTATAGTATGTTATTAATTCTTGACAAATCTAAAAGCCGAAAAGCGGAATTCAACTCTATCAAATAAAAACTGTACGGCGGAGCAGACGATTATGTAAATAAGGAAAATATCAAAATATGCTTCTATGTAATTATAACCGTAGCTTGCCTCGATTTTGGCGGTTGCCGTAATATCTCTTACTGTCATCATAAAAGCAAGGGACGTGTTTTTGATAAGGATTATTACAAGGTTGCAAAAGTTCGGTATCGCCGTAACAAGCGCTTGAGGTATGATAATTCGTATGTAGCTCCTGACAGGAGAAAGACCGTTTGCAAGGGCCGCTTCATATTGTCCCTTGTCTATCGCAAGAATACTTGAACGGAAAAGTTCGGCAAGCTGGGCTGAGTTGTTCACCGCAAATACAATAAATGCGTAAAATACGGGATTAATATCGAAGATGTTTATATTCCAGCCCCTGCTCTTTATAAAAGCGTTAAGCACGCTCGGAAGAAGGCTGTAGATAATCAATATCTGCAATACTATTGGCGTGCCTCTAATAAAAGAGATATACAATAAAGAAAGTTGTTTAAGGACTTTAACGCGGTAAATAATGCATAACGCCATTAAGAAGCCTGCGGGAACGGCGATAATAAGAGCGACTATTGTTATTTCCAGAGTAGTCGGTATCGCTTTTAGAGAGGCGATAAAAGTGTTCAGCAAAAAAGGATAATTAAGCCGCATTATGAAACGCTCCTCCTTCCGCGCGAAAGGCGTTTTTCAAGAAAAATGAAACTGCGCTCTATTATGATTGTAACCGCCCAGTATATTATAGCGAGCGTTATCCACGTTTCCAGTCCGTATGAACCGTAGTTACGTGCAATTATAAGATTGCCCTGTCCCATCATGTCGATCATACCGATGGTGTAGGCTAACGCTCCTTCTTTTAATAGCGCCGTAATAGTATTGCACAGGTTAGGCAGAGCTGATGTTACCGCCTGCGGCAGTATGATGCGTAAAAAGGCTCTCGCGTTCGCCATTCCCGTGCTTAAGGCCGCTTCTCTTTGACCGGGATCGACAGACAGGTAGGCGGCGCGCATAAGCTCTCCGAGGTTTGCGCCGAAAAGCATGGACAGTGTGATGAGTACAAAAGCGGCCCTGCTCATCCTGTTGATGTCGATTCCCGTTAACGCTTTTACCGTTATCGGTACGGCGTAGTAAACAAGAAACAAAAGGACAATTGACGGAGTACAGCGCATGATCATGATGTAAACGCGGGCAATAGCGCCCGCCCGAGTGTTCTTCAATCTTGCCCTTGCAAGCAGAAAACCGATGCATGAACCCGCTATCATCGTTCCTGCCATTAACCCGAGCGTAACGGGTAAATAGGCAAGGATACGCGGAAATATTTGAAGAATAAATTCCGGATAAAAAGGTCTGTCCATGCCTTATGTTACTATAAATACTTAAAAATATCCTCTCCGAAATACTTCAAAGAAAGTTTTGCAAAGGTTCCGTCTTTAATAAGAGTCTGAATCACTTCGTCGTATTTTTTCGCCAGATCCGGATAATTCTTATTAATCAAAGGGTATGTTGGAATGGCCTTGTAAGGAGCGTACGACAGTTTATCCGCGTAACGGTGCCAAGCGCCTTCTTTTTTTTCAACTCTGTCTTGAAAAGAAAGTTTGATGTCAAAGAAAGCGTCGTACCTTCCCTCGACAACCCAAGTGTAGGCGTCTGTTATGATAAAAACGTCAGACGGAACAAGTTTAATCTGGGAATTGGGATGTTTCTTGTTAAAGTCTTCCACTACAGGCCACTGCGCGCTTGAAGGCGGAATGGGAACAAGTTTGCCGCTGAACTTCGCAAACGATTCAAGATCGCGGATCTTATCCTTGTTTTCGGTTCTGAACGCGATACCGATAATGCTTGCGGCAATATGCGTATTCGGAATGATATACTTTGTCTTTCTTTCCTCGGTAAGCCACGCGCCCTTGATACCCACGGCGTATTTTCCTGTTTCAACCCCGATAAAAAGATCTTCGTCGGAAGTGCCGACATATTCAAACTCGTACTCCGGGATCAGCTTGTCCACTTCCCTTAATACCGCCACTTCAAACCCGTCCGATTGCCCTTTGTCGTTGATAAAAACATAAGGATAATAACTTTGAGTATGAGCAACTAAAACCTTTTTTACTCCTCCTGACCCTTCTTGGGAACCTGTACCGAAAACAGGCGTCAAAGCGGCAAGCCCGAATAAAAGCGCCGCTGTGAGAACTTTGTTAAAACAATTTTTCATAAAACCTCCAATTTAACACCATATAATACCTATGTGTTTAGTATGAATTATGAGTGTTCCAATAAAAATTGTCAAGTAGGTAGTTTTTATTTTTCTGTTTTACTTAAAAACAATCGAATCCTTTCGTGGTTTGGATTGTCGAAAAATTGCTTTGAAGGCGCGTCTTCCACGATTACTCCTTTTTCCATAAAAATTACGCGGTTGGCGGCATCCCTGGCAAAACCAAGTTCGTGGGTTACAACCACCATGGTAACGCCTTCGCTTGCCAGAAGTTTCATTACGGACAGAACTTCTCCTATAAGTTCCGGGTCAAGCGCCGAGGTCGGTTCGTCAAAAAGAATAAGATCAGGTTTGGGAGCAAGTGCGCGGGCGATTCCCACGCGCTGTTGTTGACCGCCCGAAAGCTGACTAGGGTAGTAGTCGTACCTGTCGGAAAGCCCTACTTTGTCCAAGGCCTCTTTCGCAATGCGTTCCGCTTCCGGCTTCGGGATTTTGCGCGCTATCAAACCTTCCATTACATTGCCCAATGCGGTTTTATTGTTAAAAAGATTGTAATTTTGAAAAACAAAACCTATCTTTCTGCGGATCGAGTATATTTGATTTTTTGTTACGTTCGTAAAATCATAACTTTCGTTATCGAAGACAAGCGTTCCCTCGTCGGCGCGTTCAAGGAAGTCGATACATCGAAGAAGGGTAGTCTTCCCCGCGCCGCTCGGCCCTATTATCGTAAGAACGTCCCCTTTGTTGATTCTGAAACTTAAACCGTTAAGAATCACGTTCTTGTTGTATGATTTTTTAATGTTTGATACTTCGATCATGCACAAGCCTCCCGTATCCACATAAGTCTTTTTATGTCTATGTCTCTCGGCAAAGTGCAATCCGCGCCCAGAGCGATTCCTTTGCGTCCCGCTTCGGCAAGGATGCGTTTTGTTTCAGTTTGAATTTCTTCGCGGCTTCCTTTGTATAAAAGCCCGTCTGTTGTATTGTCAAAACCGCCGATAACTGGTTTGCCTTTAAACAATTTTTTTCCTTTTCCCAACGGTAAATTTTCAAAAACAGCCGCCCAGTTAAAAATATCCGCAGGATAATCGACAAAATCCTCAAAGTTGTTTGTATGCCCCGAATAACCGCAGATATGGAGGATATTAAATACGCCGCCGTTGTTTCGAGCGGATTTTGCGGTTTCCAGAATACGGCAATCGCCGGGGAAAAGCGCATAACTGTGGAGTTTGCCGTCTATTCTCGTATCGCTTATATTCTGTGCGCTTAAGTATACGCCGTCTGCTCCCGCTTGAACAATGCGGGAAGCAAGATACGCCAAATCCTGCGCCGCCGTATTTAACGCGTGAAGAACCGCTTCCTTGTCTTTAACAAGAAGCTGTGCAAGCAGGGTATCGGGATTAATGTTGCGCGAAAGGAATTCTTTGTTTCCCAATCTTACAAACTTGAAGGTTGTCGCCGGAGAAAAGATATTGTAGAAAAGCATAATTTCTTTTCCGAAAAGCCCTGCAAGGGTTTTGGCGTAAGATGCTTGTTCTTCTATCCACGGATGATTTTCGCCGATAGGTTTTACTTTCCATAAATCTTCAGGCGTCTGCGCCTCCCGGAATTCGCGGTTGGGATAAATAAAAAAACCGTCTGTCATGATCTTTATCATGTCGGGCTGAAAATCGTTAAAAAATTTTTTATGCCCTTCGATATTCTTTTCTATTATTGTTTTATTTATTATACCGTCTTCCGTAAAACCGTCGGTAAGTTCGTCTTGGGCAAAGTGAAACCAGAACCCGAGAGGTATTTTTTCAAGTGTTTCATTGGCAAGCCATTGCGCCAGCAGGTCGCGTTTATTCATATATTAAAGTTATCACTGTATTGTTATTTCTTTATTTTTGAATGGTTCAAGAGCATTACCGTTAAAGTCTTGGACTATTGTTGAATCATAATGAATAGACGTTGCTCCAATATTAATATTGGAAAATATCCATGTTGTTCCGTTACCCTCAGGGTCATCGATATTTTGGTTAATATTATTTAGATTATTATTACCACTAACGCTAAAACCGCCGAATTCGCCCGTATAAAAAACCGGCTCGCTCCATGTAAGAGTCAGTATATTTCCCGTTAAAACCGCGCTGATTAAGATTGGGGGGCGATTCGTTTCGTCTTGCAAATTGGAGAGTATATCGCACCCGGCAAGCGTCAGGCTGAATAACAGGGATATTATCAATATTCCTAATGGGCATTTTTTTATCATTAATTACCTCTTATTATTTATATCATTTTATATAAAAATACAAATTAATTATACTGTTAATTTTAGTAAAAAACTTGAAAAAAGAGATAAAAAGGCGTATGTCTAAAGATTTTTCTTAGGAAAGGCAGGGCAGGCTGTTTATAGAATAAGTTCGCTTTATATAAAAGCCGACTTACGCAAACCCCTCCCGGTGATTTAGTGCCGTGTCTTTGTCCTAGCACGTTTTGACGTGGCATTATACGATCCACGGCAATATCACCGGAAGAGCTTCGCGTAAGCTCGGCTATTACCCAATTTATGGAACATTTTTTCTATTGAAATATTAACAATATTTATCTAAAATAAATCTTAAGGAATACCATAAAATAATGGAAAAATATATAAATATTAAAAGCGAACATCAATTACGTTCTCTTGTTTTCGATGATTATTTCAAAAACAAAGATATATCTTGGGAACAAGAAATAGATAAAATAGATTTTATTATTACAGGTAAACAATCAAGAAAAAGCAAAGAAGGCGGTGCAGAAAAACATTACCTTTGGGCAGAAACAAAAAAAAGCGAAACCGAACAATATGTAATGCTTACACAATTATTATTGACCATAAAAAAACCTTATGACAAAAATGATTATATTATTCCTAATTTTGTAGGTTGCTTCGATACTGTAAAAATAATATTTGTACCTACTTGTTTGTTATCAAATATCTTACATGATAATGATATAAAATGGAATATTACCCCATCAGACATAAAAGATGAATATTTTTTGAAAATAATAAGTAAATTAAAATACGTTCTTTTTAACAATAAAGATGTAAAAATATTTACTTTTGGTACACAAGATGAAGAAATAAAAAATTTTATCAAAAAAAACATACTAAAAGGTGATATTGAAAATAAGTTTGAAATTACAGAAGATAATTTTGACAGGGTTTATTTGAAATGGGTAGATAAAGTTAAACCTTCAATAGCGATAAATTGGGAAGAAGAAAAAAAGAATGGTTTGTTAGACGCTGATTTTTATCTTGCTGATTTATTATCAAAAGAAGATGTATCAATTAAAGATAAATTATTAATTGTATTGCAAAATGACCATTATAAACTTATACAAGCACTTAAAAAAAGTAAAATATTGATTGAAGATAATGAATATTTTTTTAAGGATAAACAAAAAGCATATAAAGAATTCTGGAGTATATATCAAAGACCGCCATTACCTGTTTATTGGGAAAACATACTAAATAGAAAAGATTTATTAGTACCGCAAGAT
>Ga0268262_10003537_pt1 | contig 16835 bp, 11 predicted proteins | sample TergutNc150P3_FD_190354 | JGI IMG/M metagenome (GOLD analysis project Ga0268262, IMG submission 190354) | Nasutitermes corniger P3 segment gut microbial community from laboratory colony in Florida, USA - Nc150 P3 (SPAdes) (version 2) | ecosystem: Host-associated > Arthropoda: Insects >... | reverse complement strand
CCATGATCGCCTCGCCGTCGTCAACCTCGCCGATACGGTGGCTTTTTCCGGTATAAAAGAGGATTCTTTCCGTGGTAGTCGTTTTACCGGCATCAATGTGCGCCATTATGCCGATGTTTCGCATTGTCGAAAGCATAGGTCATTTTAGACAAGAAATAAAATTTATTCAACTTATTGGGAGAATCTTAGAAATATCCGCTTGTCATAGGTCTAAATACATAGTTGCTAAATATTAAAAAATAATGTAAAATAATTTAAATATGGGTATAGGTTTATCTTATGTTCTTGTAACTCCATACACTGTCGCGAAAAGCAGAACAGGCGGCGTACTTTCACGGCTTTTAACGCGTACCGATTTGGAGTTGGCAGGAGCGCAGATATTCGCGGCGGATCAGGAATTTGCGGAAAAGTACGCGCGTTCTCTTAGGGAAAGGGCGCCTCAGAACCAGCTTGTTCTTTTAGCCGATTATGTAAAACAGTATTTTGGCCCGTCAGGCGGCCGTCCACACAGAACGCTTTTTCTTTTATTTAAAGGGGAAAACCCTTGCGAAAAACTTTTGAACGTATGCGGCCATTTGTACACCCAGCATGTTGAAGTTGACGCTCTGGCCGGAGAGACAATCCGCGATACATATTCAGATTTGATCTTTGCAGCAGAAAATTCCGAAGAAGTCCGTTATTTTGAACCTGCAGTCCTTACTCCCAGATCGCAGGAAGAGGCAAATTTTGATTTGAAAATGTTTGCCAATTTTCTTGACGGCAAGGAAAACCTTGTTCAAAATGTCGTATATCCCGATCCTTCAAAAATTGAAAGAACCCTTGTAATTATAAAACCGGATAACTGGAAGTATAATTCTTCCCGTCCGGGCGCTATCATTGACATGTTTTCCCGCACGGGCCTTCGCATAGTTGGAATTAAAGTCCACCGTTTTTCACTTGCGCAAGCTCTTGATTTTTACGGCCCTGTAGAAGAAGTGTTAAAGAAAAATTTAGCCCCCAATTTTGGAAAAAGGGCGATTGAACTTTTAGAAAAAGAATTTAGTTTTACAATAAGTAATGAATTATCAAATCTTTTAGGCGCGGGATTTGGCGCGGAGTGCGCTAGGGATCAATTTTACAATATTGTAGAGTTTATGTCCGGGAAACGGCCTTGCGGTAATTCGCCTGAAGACATGGAAAAACCAGGCGATGTTAAATGCATGATCATTGTTTACGAAGGCGAGAACGCGGTAAAAAAAATAAGGGATGTCCTAGGACCTACCGATCCTCTCAAAGCTCCCGATGGCACCGTCCGCAGGGAATTTGGCAGCAATGTAATGGTTAATACCGCGCACGCTTCCGATTCACCTGAAAGTTATGAGAGGGAACAAAAAATAGTAAGGATCAATTATAATTCGGTAGTATCAATCATCAAAGAACACATAGGTTAGAATTATTGACTCTAAAAACTTAAATTGCTATTATGAATAGAGGCCCCTTCGTCTATCGGTTAGGACATGAGATTCTCAATCTTAAAAGAGGAGTTCGATTCTCCTAGGGGCTAAAAAAAAATTGAATAATAATTAATTTAAAGCGTAAGAGATTTACAATAACAATAATTTAGAATCTAACTCCCGCTCCCTTCTTTTTTGCCTTTAATAGGTTGGAAATCCCTCCATATTCGGGTGCTAGTATTATTAGAAGAACTGCCATTGGTCAAATTCAAAGCCGTTTTTGTGCCTGGTGTCCGGGATGACTGTTTCCGGTTTAACGCCCAGACTGCTATAGAACACAAAGACTAAATTATGCACGTCGGTAACGGTTCTATCCAAGTCTATCGTTACAGTGCCGTATTTTCCTTCATCCCCTTCTTTAGCTTTGATTAGGAGGCGCCCTATTACCTCCCCGCCTATAATCCGCGCTTTGCTGGTACCGGTAAGGTTGCCGTTATTCGACGTTACTCCGTCCCCGTCAGGATCAAGCCGAAGTTCTATCGCCCCGACATAACCCGGCGTATCAGGGGTACGCACCCTTGCCGTGAATCTTGTTGCTCCTGCGCCGCCAAAATCAACGCCGTACACGGCAAGCCAGTCGCCGGTGTCTATGGAGGTGACAACCATTCCGTTCCCCGCGCCAGCTTCAGGACGTGTATATATGCCTCCCTGAATGCCAATGGTTTCGGCCTCGTTCAAAAGATAGGGATCTAGGTTTTCAACCTGTTCGACTCCTTTGCGGGTCATCGTGACTGGTGACATATTACCTTGGTTCATTGTCACATTATCAATGGAAGTTGTTCTGTAACCAGCCCCGTTTTCCAAACCCATGGCCTGTCCCGCTTTTTGCGTATGGTACGCGATGTAAATATTGCCCTTGAACTCAAAAATACGCTGGTGGTTATTGGTGTCTCCAGATGAAAGCTGGCTTGACGCGGAATTAAGTATAGGCCGCGGATTGCCGAACGTACCCATTGGGGTTGGGGACGACATATAGGCAATCTGGGAGTTTGAAAGGTTGAAAGTGTTTCCGCCTGTATTCCAGTTGGTACAGTATGACAAATAGTACCTTCCGTTAATCTTTATCATGTCCATTGCTTCAAACAGATATGGAACCTTGAAAGTTTCAGGTTCGCCGTTAAGGCTGATCATATCATCGTTTAATTTGACGCGGCGGGCCTGATCCGTATTGTTCATGTCGGAAAGACCTTCAGTGCCGCCGCCGCAGACGAGATAAGCCTGGCCGTCGTCATCAATGAAAACGCCGGGGTCAAAAAGCCATATTACCGAACTGCAATTTGGAGTATTGCGGTCTATTAAAAGACTGTTAAGAGGCGAACTCCAGGGGCCTGTAGGGCTGTCCGCGGTAACTACGCCAACGCCGTTCCCGCTGTTGCACCAGTACAAAAAGAATTTTGGTTTTCCGTCAACAATTTTCCACGCGGCGGACGGCGCCCATGTAGCGGAAGCGAAGGTTATCAGTTTTTCTGGCGTTGGGTACAGCGGGTTTGTTGATTTAATTCCGACAAAATTCACAACGCCATGATCTGTCCAGTTTGAAAGATCCGCTGAAGACAGAATGCGGAAGCCCTGAATCCCGTTCGCATAATTATCGCCGTTTTTAAGAACCGAGGTTCCGGCTGAGTCATACAGCAAGGTATCATTGCTCATATAAAGGTATACGCGGTCATTATACACCATCGTTGTAGGATCGGCTCCGAAGCCCTGGGTTAGCACGGGATTACGGTGTCCCCAGATTTTCCAGGAATTTGAAAGGCTGCTTGGGAAGCCGTTGTCGATGCCAAATAAATCGGCTAAAACCTGATAGTCCGGCTGAGCTTCCAGCAAGGATACAGTCCATTTTGCTTTTAGGGAAAGGTTCCCGTTAATGGCGGTGGTTTTTGTGTATATCTTATTATCCTCGGAATACCATCCGTCGAAAACATAGCCTGTCTTTGACGGGTTCGCCGGATATTTGTCGTTCATGCTTTTACCCTTGTCCACCTTAAAACCTGTAATTGTTTCAGGACTGCCGCCGTCGGTGTTAAAGTTGACGGTACAATAGCCGGAATCACTGGGACTGGAATTTGACGGGCATGACAGCAGAAGCGCCGTAGAAAAAATTACCATTGCCATGAGCAGTGTGATTTTGATCTTCGTTTTTAAAAGGAAACCGGACGATTTTTTCGTTTTCATAAAAGACTCCTTAATTATTTTACTTGTTTTAATTTAAGCGCTTCAATAATTTTATAATAGGCGGGTTTGGCCTTAATGCTTTCTAATATTAAAGAGAAACCTTCACGTTTACCTTCAAACGGCAGGGGCTGCCCTCTGGAGCGCCAACTGGCAGCGTCTGAAACACCCCAGAATGTTACCCGTTCTATTATGTCGGCGTTGTCAAGAAATACCTTGAAATAATCCCCATACTGGTTTGCCTGGTTAAAAAGCCCCGTAATTGTTACGGCTTTTTGCGAGTCGTAATCGTTCCAGTTCTGAGCCAGCAGATCAAGCTCGCTGATTGATATTTTTACGCGCAGTGCCCTGAAAAGGGTCAGAGTGTTTTTTATAGCCGTCGCACTTACGCTGGAATTGTGATGGCTCTGCATTCCGATTCCTTCTATAAGCTTGCGTCCGTTGGCTTGCGGATATTCTTGAGCGTATCTGGCGTTGACATCACGTACCATGTTGCGTACCATTGTGGCTTTACCAACATTGTCCAAACTGTAATCGTTGTAGTACAGAACAGTATCCGGATCAGCCATGCGGGCGGCGAGAAACCCTTCATATACAAAATCCGCGCCCAGCTTTATGTACCAGGGGTTGCCTTCACTGCCGCTCCTCATTACATCTTTCCAGTTATCACCGGCGCTGACGTTGTCAGGAAAGACTTCGTTCAATACGTCCCACGCGTAAATACTGCCTTTGAATTTTGTAACAATATCCGTTATATAGTCCTTTAAATAACTAAGAACCTGTTCCCTGGTATCGGAACTTGTGCGGAGGTTGTTCTGCCATGTTGGAAGCTGGCTGTGCCAGAGCAGGCAGTGGCCTTGGATCTTAATATTCTGGGCATGGGCAGCTTCGATCATCCTTTTCGCCGTTGCAATGTTGGCATCGTTATACAAGCCGGGAGCGGAGCCGCACAGGTAAACAGGCTTCATGGTATTTTGATGGGTAAGGATATTATAGTGGCGGGTAAGGTATGGTTTATTTATAGTATATGGCTCAGTATTAGGTACGTCACCAGGATCGAAAATATTGCCCATCATAAAATAATTTTTAAACGAATCCTTGAGGGGTGGAATAGCGGATATATTCTCCTGGGCCGCCATGGTGGCGGTAACATTGCAAGTTGCGGTAAAACCGCCGTCATCGGTTGTGGCGGTTATCGTCGCCGATCCCGTGCCAGTTGTCGCATCGGTATAATTTAACGCCGTGACCGTTCCGTCATCTGAAACAGATGCCACATTCGGGTTGCTGGATGTCCATATTACTTGTTTGTTGGTTGCGTCTGACGGTTCAAATGTCAGCTTTAACTGGCGTGACGCATAAATCGTCAAAATCAGAGAATCCTTTTCCAAACTTATACCGGTTACGCTTATCGTCGGCGTTTTGTTATCGGATTCATTTTGACAAGAAGTCATCGCTAAAATAGACGCCGTAAGCAACAACGCGATTTTGATCTTCGTTTTTGACAGAAAGCCGGACAAATTTACTGTTTTCATAAAAATTTCCTAATTAGATTATAACCCATGCCTTGTACGATTTCTATTCCCTCTATTGAAAAGATGTAATTTCATGATATACTTAATTGTTATATAAAGCAGAATACGTTGTATTTTCAGGAGGAGAGCATGAAATATTTAAAGACATTTATTCTTGCGGGCCTGATGCTGTTTGCGGTTATCGGTCTTGCGTTTGCCCAAAAGAAACAAGACATTACGCTGGAATTGTGGTCAATCCAAACCGATGGAAACGGTCCCGATATTTACCGACGCGCCATTGCGAGATTTAGGAAAAACAACCCTGACATCAAAGTGAATCTTACAATGATTGCCAACGATTCCTACAAGCAAAAACTGGCTGTTGCCCTTGCCTCGGGGCGGGTGCCTGATTGCTTCTTTTCCTGGGGCGGCGGTCCTATGCAGGAATTTGTAAAAAACAACCAGATCGTGGATATTACTCCATATATGAATGCCAACAATTACAAGGCGAAATTTCTGGATGCGGCGATTTCACAGATTACCTATCAGGGAAAAATCTGGGGCGTTCCTGTAAATAATGTCGCTGTTGGCACGTTTTTCTATAATAAAGAGATATTTACAAAATACAAGCTCGCCGTACCCACCACGATAAAAGAACTGGAAACTGTCTGCGACACCCTTAAAAAGAACAATATTTTCCCCTTCGCACTGGCTAATAAAACACAGTGGACCGGTTCCATGTACTATATGGCGCTTGCCACCCGTAGGGGCGGAATCCAGCCGTTTCAAAAAGCGCTTGACGGTTCCGGCACATTCATGGATCCCGCTTTTATCTACGCAGGTGAAAAAATTCAGAGTTGGGTAAAAAAAGGATATTTTATTACCGGTTTTAACGGTCTGGATTGGGATGCCGGTCAGGCGCGCGCGCCTCTCTACCGGGGGGAAGCCGCTATGGTTTTTATGGGAAGCTGGTTTAATATGCAGGCTCTTAACGAAAACCCCGTATTTCATGCCAAGATGGGTGTTTTCAAATTCCCCAGAGACGAGGATGGAACCGGAAATCCCGATACGGCATTTGGTACTATCGGTGATAACTTCTACCATGTGTCGGCATCTTCAAAAAGCCCGGAAAAAGCTTTTGAGCTTATCACCTGCCTGATTGACGATGTCGCGGTAAAGGACGCGCTGGATGACGGACGTATACCTCCGGTAAAAGGGGCAAAGCTGACCGACCCAATTTTAAAAGAACTGTTTGCCCAGATTCAATCGGCTCCGGATCTGCAACTCTGGTATGATCAGTCTCTGTCCTTTGATGTTTCCGTGGTTCATAAAACTACCTGCCAGCAGATTTTTGGCACAACTTTAACTCCCAGCGCCGCCGCGCAGCAACTTCAAGACGCGCAGGCGGCTTACCTCAAGAAACAGAGGTAGTCCAATGGCCGGCAGAAACTCCGTTTCCCTTCGCAATGTCCGTCAGAGGGCAATTCGTATTGCGGCGACGGTGTTTTTACTGCCGTCTCTTATTTTTCTTGCTGTTTATGTAGCGTATCCCATAATCGATACTTTTATTACAAGCACCATGGATTGGAACGGCATGGGACGCGACAAAACTTTTACAGGTCTTTCCAACTGGAGCAAATTGATAAAAGACAGTTATTTTTGGAGCGCCTTTATAAACAATTTGAAGATCATGTTTTTATCATTGCTGTTCCAAGTTCCCTTTGCAATGGCATTGGCTACTTTTTTGGACGTAACGGAAAAAAAGGGAACTGTTTTCAAGATAATATGGTTTATTCCGTATCTGCTCTCTTCTGTGGCTATTGGCGTACTTTTTAAATACTCACTGGACGCGGGCAGCGGAATCTTCGCGTCAATTTCAAAGATGTTTGGCGGAGAAGGGGTGGACCTATTGGGAAATACAAAGACCGCGCTTTATACCGTCATTGGGGTAGTCTGCTGGCAGTACATTCCTTTCTATATGGTTTTATATCTTGCGGCTTATGGGACAATACCCGTGGAACTCTTTGAGGCTGCCAGCATAGACGGGGCGACACGGAACCAATATTTTTGGCGCGTATCCTTGCCGCTATTACGGCCTACGATTATTTCCGGGATGACTCTTTCGATTATAGGATCGCTTAAATATTTCGATCTTATCTATGTCATGACGGGCGGAGGTCCTGGAGTGGCGACGGAACTTATGGCGACATATATGTATAAAATATCCTTTGACCGTTTTGACATGGGCTACGGGGCCGCCATCGCTTCGGGAATGTTTATTCTGATCACTCTAACTGCCCTGCTGGTTATAAGTACATTAAACAGGAAGGTGGAGGTTTAAATGAAACAGAATACCGTCCAAAGATACCTATTCTGGGTGTTGGCATTGCTTTTTGCAATACTGTGGCTGGTTATAACCGGCGCGCCTTTTGTGTTTCAGATAATGACTACTTTTAAGAGCCAGGGGGAATTTATTACCAACGGTCTTTTCAAATTGCCTAATACGATAAATTTTAAAAATTACATTATGGTCATGCAGGGTGAATTTTATAAATATTTCATTAATAGCATAATCGTCATTGCCATTTCCCTGACATTGCTGTTGTTCCTGAGCGCTTTTGCCGCCTATCCCCTTTCACGGATGCAATTTAAGCTGAACAAGCCCATATACGGCGCAATTGTCGCCGCCATGTCCATTCCCATACATGTTACCCTTATTCCGGTTTTCATAATGACCGGCCGTCTTGGTATGCTAGATAATGTTTTCGCCCTTATCGGCCCCAATGTGGCTTTTAACCTGCCTATATCCATTTTTATCCTGACCGCGTTTATGCAGGGTATTTCTAAAGAGATGGAAGAGGCCGCCGAGATTGACGGTTGCGGCAAATTCTCCACATTTTTCAAGATAATATTCCCACTGTCAAAATCTGGGCTTGCGACTCTGGCTATTTATAATGGGGTAGTAATATGGAACGAGTTTGTATTTGCCATGGTGCTAACCCAGACCCCGAAAGCCCAAACGCTGCCGCTTGCGATTTGGGAATATCAGGGGCAATACTCAATAAACACTCCATTGATTATGGCGCTGCTGGTTTTGTCCAGTCTGCCTGTAATTTTATTGTACATTTTCGGTCAGGACAAACTGGTCAAAGGTATGATGGCTGGAGCAATTAAGGGATAATTAAAAGCTCCCTTCGACAAGCTCAGGGAGCGGCTTTGTGGTCGCTGAGCTTGTCGAAGCGACTAGAAAGTGTAGCATAAGCGTAAATTTACCCAGTTGGTGTTTTGGTCTTTGTAGCTTGTTTCCGTGCCATACGCGCCTGAAGTGTATCGGTAGACTAAGGCAAAGTAGAAGTAGTTGTTAACGTTTACCTTTATCTGCGGCTCAATAAACCAGAAATTGTAGAAAGCGTCTGGAATAGACTTGCCTTCGTTAAAACCGATTTCCATGCCGCCCATCAAACCTGCGATGAGGTAATTATTGATAAATTTGTAGTAGAAATACGGCCTAATCTCCAACTGCTGCGCGTTTAATACAAATCCGTCCCTGTATCCTACGTTAAAACCGGCGGTAAAATATTCGGGATCATAGCTGGCATAGAGCCAGTTTTGAATATAGCCGGGCGTTGATCTTCCACTCCCTTTACCCGCCGCGTTAATGCCTTCGCAGTATCCGTTTGCCGATAATGACATACCCGGCAGCAACAGCCAAAGCAGACGCTCTTCAATGCGGTACACCAGTTTTTCTCCGTTTACAACCGCCATTGGGCTGTCAACATCCCTGTCAAAACGGTAGGCAAAACGGAAGGCAAAATACTTATGTTCGTATGCAATGCCCAGTATTGATTCCTTTAAAAGATCGCCGAACTCTATCTTCGCGTCTGAGGGTACCGTATCATCCTGCCGGTTTAATACAAAGCCCAGGTTAAGGCCGCGTAAAGCGCCAAGGGGCTTCCATTCTACGCGTATGCCCGTTATTGGCTCTCCTCCGCCGGTACATTCCAGTTCGCGGCCCAACTCAGATCCGCCTGTTCCCCAGGGGGATTCCCCCAAAAGTCCGGCTGACATTTTTAGCTGGCTGTTAAATAAATTGCCGTAAATATAGGCAAAATCCGTACTGACTTTTGAGACGCTTTTATCGTTTATTCCGTTAGCCCTGAATGAAAAATTCTGTTGGCTAAACCGTGTCCGTATTCCGATACCTTTTGTATGCATGGAAATGCCCAGCCGGATACGCCCTCCGGTCGCGCCTGAATCGCCGTCATTGTTGTATATTGCGTTTCTAAAAAAGGTATCGCCGCCCTGTTCCCTCTGTTCGGCAAAAAAGCCTGTTTTAATTTCTCCTGAAAGCTCTACAATATCATCCAGCGCAAAGGCGGAAACGGCCGCAAGGAGCGCTGTAAAAAACATGGTAATTATTTTTTTCATGCGGTTCCCCCCGTGCTAGAATGTATAAACCGCGCGGATGTTTACCGAGTGTTTTACAGACTTTTCCCCACGCCGATCCATTTTGTCTTCGTTGAACCATGCGTATTTTTCTGTATAATTGTACACCGCCGCTATAAAGGCGTTGGGTCCTATATTCAGTCTTATCTGTGGCTCAATTGAGATATATTGATATTGGGAGTCTTTATAAGTTTTGCCAGGACCGAATTCCATGCCTATCCCAAATGCAGACCCGACTTGGAGCAAATCGTTAAAAAATTTAAAATAAAAGGCGGGCAGTAATTCCAGACTCTGGTACGATTGTCTCTCGATCGGCCTGAAGTTTTCATTGTTATAATCTTGATAAATGCCAAAGCTCGTATCAAGTTTTAAAATAAAATTTTCCGCATCCCATAGGAAGTACAGCCAGTTGATAAAATACTCGCCACTGCCCAATTTTACCGTTACAGTCTGTCCGCCGATGTTTTTTGGGATTTCCTGCTGTCCGCATCCAATTCCGTAATAATCGCCGTTGAGCCATATTTGCATACCATCCACAAGTTTACTCAAGGCTCTCTCTTCTATGCGGTATGTCAGGCGGCTGCCTTCGTTTATATTGTTCTTATATGTGTCAGCTTCGCTGTCAAAGCGGTAGCCGACGCGGAAAGCAAAATAATCGTTCTCATAGGCGACGCCTATTACCGATTCCCCCAGTACGTCGCCGAAGGTCTGTTTCTGTATGTCAATAGCGACCTGATCCGGCTGGTTCAACACAAAACCTATATTAAGACCCGGAATAAAGGATGGCTTGTATTCAAAACGTATGCCCATAAGCCCCTCGGTGGAGACATAAGGATCCCCGCTAAGAGAATTATACGCTATATATTCATGGGTTTCCGGTTCGCTGCGTAATCTGGGACCGCCGGTGCCCCAGGGCGATTCGCCCAGAAGCCCCGCGCTTATCGTTAGCTGATCATTAAACAAATTACCGTAGCCGTAGGCATAGCCCCATGTGGGCAGAAAAGGTCCAAGACCTTCAGGCTCCACTTGGAAGCGAATGCGCAGTCCCATGTTCCCGTAAGAGGAACGTAAGTCAAGGCGCAACCGCCCCTCGCCGTTGCCGGAATCGCCGTCGTTGTTGGTCATACCACCATTGGGTACAGGGTCATTATTCCCTATTGTTTCCTGTTCTATATAAAAACCGGTTTTTAATTCGCCGGACATGGTAATCTCCTGGGCAAACAACGCCCCGGCGGCAAGCATAACAAACAGTACGACAGCGATTCTTTTCATTAAAAACTCCTTACCTTACAGTATAAGGCCGCTTTCTTTCTTCAAAATACCTGGACGTTGCCTGTGGTCCTGTCCATTCTCCTTTAGCCATGATCGATATAACGTTTCCGCCGGGCAGGGTAACCTCGACTGATTTGCCGTCCTCGGAAAGTAATACAGGCTCGTCAATCCAGTAACGGGGCGAACCAGCCGGCGCACTATCCCATTCTTCACCGGTGGAATTACCGTTGCCATAAGTTCTTATGGCGCTGGCGCTGGTCGCGACAAAGCCGTTAGGCAGGGTGACCGATATTCTACCCACATCGGTGCTGCCCACCCTGGGATCGTCGCGCCCGTTGACGCCGCCCTGACCGAAGCTGCCGCTGATGGAGCCGTTATTGGTGGATCTTGAAGGAGCATACATGACTATGCTGATAAATTTGCCGTTTACATCTTCAAACGCGCTTATTTTCGGGTCCGTGCTGCCGGCGTTGAAAGTTGGGGTTGCGCCATCGCCTGTCTTGTTAAAGTCAATATCTCCGCTCGAGCGGCTTATGGGCAGGAACCATGTCTCATTTACATAGCGGGCATAATGGGCAAATGCCCTTCCTCTGGGGGTAATAGTATATGGCGGGAATCCGGCGGCCTGATAACTGGTAACAAAGCCGGAGAAGCTGGAAGAATACCACCAGCAGAATACGCTTTCGCCTACAACGCGCAGACACCAGTCTATATCATTTAACGCGGCAAACGCCGAATTCCAGTAATTCTGCACGTTACTTGGAGGCGGGGCTGTCGAGACGCTATAGAAGTTAAAGTCATGTTCCGTCTGCCAAACTTCACGCTTTATTTTACCCGGCTCTGATCCGGGCGCGTACATCTGCGGGGACATTGCCAGTGACTCGGCTTCTTTGGGACCGATATAACCTAATTGAGGCCTGTCGAACCATGCGGTGGAGGCGTTGCCGACAACTTTGGTGTACCTTGATTGATTGCCGTAATAATGACGGCCCATCAGTTCGATTCTGCTGTTCGCCACGACATCGTCTAACTGGGCATCCATGTACTGTGCAATATTACCGGCGGAGTCGCCGCTCATTGCCAGAACGTGGTGGGTAGGCCCGCCGCCGCCGTATCCGGGAATAATGTCATCTGCGAAAACAGATGCGGTTACACTCGCCCCTGAACGGTTTGTTACCTTCTGGGTGGTAAAATTACCAACAGTCCTGAACCAGTCCTTTGTAACAGTCGGGGACATTCCCATGCCCTCATAGTTTGCGCCTGCGCCAAAGTCAGGTTCATTGAGGATGCCAAGGGCGAATATCGGGGCGTTGTTGGTGTTGAGCCACTTAAGGAAGCCCCGCAGATGTTCCGCATAATCTACATAGTTTGGACCGTTTTCGGTGAGAATGCCGCCGGCAATCCCGCCCTCAGTACCGCCGGTTTTCATGCTGGCCGGGGCAGTCCAAGGATTGGCGAACACATAGCCGCCGTATTCGTTTACTTTCCGTATAACCGGAAAGAAATTATCTTTGGCGTTATGGAAAAACTGATCTGAATTCCTGCTTTGAACCGTATTTTGTATGTAGTTTAAATAGTCGTCCTGCACCATTATGCGGAGTATGTTAGCGCCAAGCTCTCCCATAAGCAGATCAATGTATCTTTCGTCCGCGTCAGGGCTTGCATCGGCGTTACTGCCTGTCCTGAACATAAATGATCCTGTGCCGCCAACTCCGCGCACATAGTTACGCCGTTGGAGGCCTATGGTAAATTGGGTAGGAGCCGGTTCGATACTATCTGAAATTTTTATTATTGCGGTATTGCTGGTTATAGTTTCATTAGAAATGGTAACGGTTACATAATAATAGTAGGTTCCAAGTGCCGTAATAACCGGCGTGTAGCTGTTTCCTGTTTCTCCGGTAATTAAAGTACCGTCCGCATTGGAAAAAGAGTTATTGCTGTACCATTGGTACTGGTATCCTGAGGACTCTTCTTCCATTTCAACTGTCAGCGTCTGCGCGCTTCCAGCCTTGTTCCAGCCGCTCAATGTAAATTCCCTGCTGACTGGGTGGTGTTTAATGGCGATTACATCAATTTCAGCGTATTCCACCGTGATTTTGATAACATAGTATACGGTTGATTTATCGGTAACCTTTAACCATAAATAGTCATTGTTCTTTAATTTGTCAGGCTTGGCGGCGTAATTGCCGGGCGCGGTGGCATCGGAGGTTACGGCATATAATATTGTATAATTTGACGGGGTTCCATTAATAGCCGGGTTATCTATCGTAAGAGCCGGATTCCCTTCACTGTCTGTCGCACTGCTTTTAAGGGTAACGGAACCGGGTACGGCGCTCGCCGCATTTTCGTTCGGCGTGCCAAGATTAGCGGCTTTGCCGGCTATTGTCAGTTTTGTTAATTCCGGCTTTCCTGCGCCCCAGGCTTCCTCATTCCCGTTACAGCTTGTAAGCGTCATTCCAAATACAAGAATTACGCCGAGTAATCCGATAAACAAAAATTTGTTTTTATTCATTTTTAGTCTCCTTGATTAAGATAAAGGGCATACCTTTTATTAAAGTATACCCTTTGTTTTCTTGCTCTCTCAATCATGTCTATTCTAGCACGGATGTTGTTGATTTGTCAATAAAAACCGCCCCCGAAGGGGCGGTAGTTTTTGCCGCTAGGCGTTATTTCGGGTTGAATGTGATAGAAGTTATCTCAAAGAAAAGAGCAGCACCGGTATAGGATTCGCCAATACCGCCGGTTTGGATGCTAAACGCAGCGATAGCTTGGTTAGTACCCGGAAGAGCCGCATTGGTAAAGGCTGAAGCTGTTTTCCCCCAATTATATGTATCCCCATATTTTGTATCGCCATCGTTGGCATTAGAAACAACAGTCGGCCACCACTTAACCTGGTACGCGTTATTTGGAAGATCATTCGGCTGTACTTCTGTTGTATGCTCCGCGTCTGAGTAGAACTTGACTGCTATAGTGAATGAGCCATAATCGTCGCGGCTTACCGGCTGCCCGCCCTTTCGTAAATCAATAACAATTCCCGCATTATATTGGGTGTTCCATGCCGTCTCATTTTTGAATGGACCGGTAACAACATGGGGTGCAACCGGCACCTTGGCATAAACTTTTGAACGGCTGCTGGTAACTGTCGCTGTGGTAAATCCAGCGGCGGCCGCGCTATTGGTGTTGGTAATCACAACATAGTAATACTTGGTTTCGCCTGCGCTGGTAACATCCGGTTTAAAGGATTCGGTTGTAGCATTGGCAATCGCTGCACCGGCGGCGGTCGCATCATCGGCTTTGTACCATTGATATGTTAAATTAGCAGTCGGGACTGTCGGACCAACAACGGCTGCTACGGTCAGATCTGTTATTGCGCTTAGATTTGACGGATCGTAAGTTTTTTCCGAGGCAGGCTGCGTCCTAATGACAGGCGCGTGCGTCTTTATAACCTGCGTACTGTTGCCGCGTGCCAGGGTTACTACGCCGTAATTCGTTACATTTGTAACGCCCTGAGATGTTACGCTGTTCCATGTTAAAGCGCCGTCACGGGAAGGGCTGCTGCCTGCGGCCGTAGTAGAAGTATTAAGCTGGAATTCAAGGCCGATTTTGGCATTATTCTTAACAAGACCGGTTGTCATGTCAAATACTTGATCGGTTTGATCATAACCGATAATGTACCAGGGTACTTTGCAAATTATTTTATAGCCAGTTTCTTTTTCTCCGGTTTTTGTTATCCATGCGTAGAAGTCTCCGCTTTGTTGGAAAGCGTTCCGTATGTCTGTATTTATTACACCTGTCGGCAAAGTATTGTGATTCCCACTGCCTATAACAAACTTTTCGGCGGGAACACTTTTACTGGGGAAAGTACTACTTGCCTGGCTGGAATCGCCGTCGCTGAATCCGACACGGTATTGCTGGCCGTAGTTTATGTTCGCCGGGTCTTCCAGTAATTTCTGGTATCGCGTATTAAGCATTATTTCCAGAGAATCGCTTTCGTAGTTTCCTCTCTTTTGGGTAACCCGCGCGGTTGGGGTATTGGAGTCTTTAGCTGACTGGTTAGCGTAATAATCGTGGAACACTATAGTGGCATATATGTACAGGCCCTGGTCATCCCAGTAGGCCTTTGCGCTACCTAATGTATGCGCCGGCGCGCCGTCAACCGTATTAAGAAATTTAAAGTTAGTTGCAACATCAGTTGTGATACGGCTGATGTCAAATATCGGCCCGTTATAATTATCCCACAACGGGTCTATTGTGTTTCCGTTAATGACCGGCTGGCCATAATAAATAGTTCCGGTGTTAATAAAAAATACCTGTATGATGTAGTAGTTAGTGTTGGTTCCGTTTACAACTTTTATATACAGTTTGTCGCCTTCAGCGAATGTCGCCGGCGAGACATTGGTGCTGGCTGTAAATTCAGCGTCGGTGGGAACGCTGCCTTTAACAACCCATTTTACAGTGGCTGCCACATTAGTCGGGGTTACTTCAATGGAAACTCCGCCTGCAGGTTGTGGAATGCCGGGTTCATATACGCCGGGGGACACAAATTCCAAATCAGAGTCCGGCTCTCCAATGGACGCTCCCTGCAGTTCGTCAAGATCAGTATCGTTTATTTTGATCTGACTGACAGTTGCGGCTAGGGGAATCTGCGTCCACTTTGCGTACAAGGTGATATCTTCGGTAACAGTATCGCTAGTAAAGTTCCATGGGTTATTGCATGCCTCATCCTTACACCAACCGTTGAGTGTATAACCTGCTTTGGTGGGGGGACTGGGTCTGTCAATTTTACTGCCGGATTTTACTCCCGTTATCGGAGCAACATCACTGCCGCCATTACTGTTAAATGTGACGGTATAGGTTTTTACAACGGGAGTGCTTGGTTTTGGATCAGAACAGGCTGTCATAACCAGAGCGAATGCGGTAAGTACCGCTAAAAACACGAAAATGCCTCTTTTCATAATTTTCCTCCAAAAATTATTAGGAAAACTGTCCTTGGCAGACGCTTGATCACAAAAACTATTTTTGTGACCGGATTGTTTATAAAAACGCGCAACGCGCGATTATAACCAAAAAGACTATTCCTAAAAGACATCTATACTTATTCCGCAGAACAATGGCTTAACCGAAGCCCCATGTTATTGCTGAGATTAAACGACCGTTTATTTTTAGCATATTTTTTATATTAATATTAATCATCAGTTATTTCATAATAATAATATAAATCATTTTCTGTCAAGAAAAATCGTATAAAAACACCATTTTTTTTCATAATTAACGTAAATTTTTATTTAAACCGTATGCATTAAATAATAAGAAAAATTACCTATAAAAATATTTAAGAAAAACGGTCGTTTTTTTTACGCAATTAAATAATAAAAATTACTCAGCGTTATAATTTATCAAAGTAGTGACTGGAGTGGGAGCCAGTATTTTTTCGTAATTAAGGAAGGGGAGTCCCACTATGCCAAAAAATTCCGGTACTATCGCGCCGCCTTCGATTAACAGGGAGCGGGCGGCGTTTAATGTGCCGCCTGTCGCGATAAGATCGTCGGTAATAAGGACGCGTTTTCCCTTTGGAACGTCGGTTACATGAACTTCAATCTCGGCCTGGGCGTACTCAAGATCGTATTTTTTAGAGAGGGTAACGCCGGGAAGTTTGCCTTTTTTGCGGATTGGTATTACGGGTATATCATTGTGATAACCGAAGGCAGAGGCAAATAAAAAACCTCTGGCTTCTATCGCGGCTATAGCGTCAATGTTTTGCCCTTTGTAGATATCGGTCATTTTGTCAATGCAATACCTGAACGCTTTGGGGGAGGCAAGAATGCTTGTTATATCGTAAAAGAGAATGCCTTTTTTGGGAAAATCGGGAACTCTTCGGATGTAATCGTCAAGGTTAAATTCGGACATTATTTTAATAACCCTTTAACCCATTTATCCATAT